>Ga0255338_1001555_pt1 | contig 42048 bp, 40 predicted proteins | sample MeOH1_35cm_T4_19_FD_203715 | JGI IMG/M metagenome (GOLD analysis project Ga0255338, IMG submission 203715) | Sandy soil microbial communities from University of British Columbia, Vancouver, Canada - MeOH1_35cm_T4_195 | ecosystem: Engineered > Artificial ecosystem > Sand microcosm > Unclassified ... | reverse complement strand
AAGGCACCCCGGAATTACCACACTTTGGACAGGCCTTACATATTTTAAAGCCGCTTTCCAGGGATGGACAATACATAGAAATGTGTCCACACGATAGGGTTATTGCCGGGACAGGACCTCAAACAATCCATTGAATTATACGTAAAGCAACACCAGATAGCTGCTGGCTGGATAGCCACAGCGGTGGGTAGTCTGACAGAGTACCAGGTCCGTTTTGCCAACCAGGAAAAAAGTTATAGCGATAAAGGTCATTTTGAGATCGTGAGCCTGGTGGGAACCGTATCTGTGAATGGATCGCACCTGCATGTTTCTTTGTCTGACAGCACCGGTAAAACCATTGGCGGACACCTGCTGGATGGCTGTAAAATATATACGACAGCCGAAATTGTGATCGGAGAAAGCAAAGAACATGTTTTTAGCAGAGAAAAAGACGATTCTACACCATGGGAAGAACTGCAGGTAAAACCGGTGAAGCAGTAAGGCCATTCCCGCTTCCTGCTGTGTAAATTAACATAGTGTATTCATCAGTTGGCTCTATTTTCGTTCACTTAAAGTTGTATATGATAGCTAAGAAAATAAGTTGGGTAGTAACGGGTTTATTGCTGTTGCAAACAGCCTATGCCCAGAAAAGCCTGGTAACCGGCGCCTGGTTCGGTAACCTGCTGCGCGAAGATGGCAAACAGATCCGTTTTCATTTTGATCTGAAAACAGAGAATCAAAAAACGGTGATGTACATTATCAACGCAGCGGAAAAGATCCGGGTGGATAAGATCCGGTACAGTGCCGATTCGGTTTGGATCGATATGCCGGTTTTTGAATCTTATTTTCGCGCCAAACGTGTATCGGATCAGCGATGGGAAGGAAGCTGGACCAGTGCCGGTTCGGCCCAATGGTCCGTGATGTCCTTTATAGCAGAAACACAGGCTACCGTTAATGCACCGGCATTGCTACCGGCAGTAACAGACCTCACCGGTAAATGGGCGGTTACTTTCACCAGGCCCAATGGTACCACCCGGCCGGCTATCGGCGATTGGCAGCAGAAAGGAAATGTGCTGCGGGGAACCATACTGGCTCCTTCCGGTGATTACCGTTACCTGACGGGCCATGTTAGCGGAGATGAATTGCAATTGAGTACTTTCGACGGATCGCATGCTTTTTTATTCACGGCAAAGATCAATGGTGCCAACCAGGTCAGTGAGGGTATGTTTTATTCAGGCGCTACCGGTAAAGAACCGTGGATGGCGGTGAGAAATGCCGCGGCCACTCTTCCGGATGCCGCGGCCGTTTTTCTGAAAGCAGGAGAGGACAGATTGAACTTCCGTTTTCGTGATCTTGATCAAAAATGGGTATCGATCAAAGATCCCAGATTTCAAAACAAGGTAGTAATAGTACAAATCATGGGCTCCTGGTGCCCGAACTGTATGGATGAAACGGCTTTTTTAAGTGAGTACTACCGAAAGAACAAACAGCGGGGAGTAGAAGTGATTGGGTTGGCCTATGAATACAGTACCGATCCTGAAAGATCACGGAACAGTCTCCGGAAATTCAAAGATCGTTTCCAGGTACAGTATCCATTGTTGATCACGGGTGTTACTGTTTCTGATACTTTGCGTACCGAAAAAACATTGCCGCAGTTAACACCTATTAAAGCATTCCCCACGACCATTTTTATCGGGAAGGACGGGAAGGTAGCAAAGATCAAAGCAGGTTTTAAAGGCCCGGGAGCAGGAGCCTATCATGAGGAACTGAAAAAAGAGTTTGCTGAAACGATCGATGCATTACTGAAAGGACAGAAATAAATCAGCCACCGATACACAGATCATAAACACTGTGCATCGATGGCTGATAATAATAACCTTATTTATTTAGCGCCCTTCACATATTTCTCCAGCCACTGGTATTGTTCCCATAAAGTATGCAGTACATTCTCTTTACCACGGTATCCGTGTGCTTCATAAGGCAGGAACACAAAGCGAACGGTTCCGCCGTTTCCTTTGATGGCAGCGAATAAACGTTCACTGTTGATAGGGTAAGTACCGGTATTATCATCGGCCTCTCCATGTATCAGCAAGATCGGAGTTTTGATCTTGTCTGCATAACTGAACGGGCTCATATCATGGTACAGATCCGGTGCCTGCCAGTAAGTACGGTCCTCATTCTGAAAGCCAAAAGGAGTGAGGGTTCTGTTATAAGCACCACTTCTGGCAATACCTGCTTTAAAGAGGTTGGTGTGTGCCAGCAAATTGGCCGTCATAAACGCACCATAACTATGGCCACCTACGGCCATGCGGTTACGGTCGCCCACGCCCATTTCAACCAGTTTGTTGATAGCCGCTTCTGCATTCAGTTTCAGCTGGTCAACAAAATTATCATTGGGTTTTTTATCCGGGCCGGAAGCTACGATCGGCATTTCCGCATTCTCCAGGATGGCATATCCCTGCGTAACATAATAGATCGGTGTGCCCCAGCTTAAAGTGGTAAACCGGTCTTTGCTACCCCTGATCTGTGCGGCGTCTGCGGCAGAGTTAAATTCCCTGGGGTAGGCCCACATCACTACAGGTAAAGGGCCATCTTTCTCTTTGTTATACCCTTTTGGTAAATACAGGTCGCCGGTAAGATCCACTCCATCGGTTCTTTTGTATTTGATCTTTTCTTTGGTTACACCTTCCAGTTGCGGATAAGGATTGGTAAAACTGGTGATGGGTCTGTCGGCGATCCGTAACAGGAGGTTTTTGATATAATAGTTCGGAACCTCTTTCTGTGATTCCCTGCGGGTCAGTAAAATGAGCTTATTGGCATCCAGCACATCTTCTACCGTTTCAAACATCCCTTCCTGGCAACGCCAGAGAATTTCGTTTTGTTTGGTAGCCAGATCAAACTTGGCCAGGAAGGGCAGATCGCCTTTGGCAGATGCCCCCACTGTGTTATTCATCAGGATCTTAGTACCATTATCGGTGGTTTGGATCACCGGACGGTCAAATTTGTTTCTTGTTAATACTGGTGAACCGGGATTGTTATACGCATCTGTGATATTGCGTTCATACAATAATTCCAGGCTATTGGTACTGCTGTTGTAAAGGCTTACTCTACCCAGCTGCCTGGAGCGGGAAACCTCTGTTACCAATGCCAGGGAAGCATCGCCCCAGGTAGTACCGGAATAACGCATTTTTGTTTTGAATAACTCTTTGGCTTCGCCGGTGAAAGGAGCGCTTAAGGCGTACACCGCATCATGAAACTCTACCTGTTTTTTGATCAGACCACTATCCAATGGCATGGCCCAGGTAATGGTAGCGGCTTCATCATCGCGCCAGCCGAAACTACGTGGCACATTCTGTGTGTTATCATAGCCGGAAGGAGTGCCCTCAGTAGAAGGTAATTCTGCCAGCACTTTCACTACCTTACCTGTCAGATCTGTAATGGTAATGGAGGAGGGAAACCCAAAGGAAGTAACGAGGTAGGAAAATGGTTTGCGGATGCTACGCACCATCATGTATTTTTTATCGGGCGATAAACTGAAACTGCTGATTAGTCCTGCTTTACCGATATTGGTTTCTACGCCATTTTTATTCTGCACCAGTTGTGTGGTAGCAAAGAACTCGAACAGTTGTTCATCGTAGGGGGATTTGATCAGGTCCTGGTAAGTAGGGCTCGGGGCCGCTTTACCCAGGCTCTGCTGAATCGTTGGGCCCTTAGGTGTAATAGGGCGTTTGGGTGCATTCGCTGCCGGCTGTGTGGTGGCTTTGTAAAGAATGGTATTATCATCTACCCAGGTAAAGGCAGTACCCAATACAGTATTCACTGTTTGTTTATTGATCTTCGTCGCTTTTTTGGTAGCGAGGTCTATTACATACAGGTCTACCCGGCTGCCGGTTGTATTGGTAAAGGCAATTTTGGTTTCTGAAGGACTCCAGCTGGCGTTACCTGCCAGCAAATTGGCCGGTAAACCGGCGATCGCAAACTCCTGGTTGTTCTTGATATTTTTCAGCCGGAAATTATTTACGAAGAACTGCCTGCTGGGAGAAAAATTGTTAGGATTCAAACGCAGACCGGCAATGCGGCTTTCGGGTTGTCCCAGTTCTTCCACGGTGGGATAAGAATTACGTTCGCTCAGCAACATCCATTCTCCTTTACTGTCTGTGCGAACAGCAGGGGTAGGTTTGGCCAGTAACAGATCGGCAACATCTTTGGGAGGTAACTGGTAACTGGTGGCATCCTGCGCTATGGCAAAACCAAAGGCAAACAGCAGCAGTAGCAGTGCAGTGATTTTTCGGGTGTTTCTCATGATCGTTTAGTTTGTATAGTAGAGATTATTGGTAAACACGTACATAGTCCACTTCCATCCTGAGTGGATAGATCTTTTCATCCACGCCTTTCTGTCCACCCCAGTCGCCGCCAACAGCTACATTCAGTAAAAGATGAAAAGGTTTATCAAAAGGCCAGGCTTCTTTACCGCTATGCTCATTTTTGAAAGTGAAATAGGCTTTGCCATCTACCAGCATGGTAATGCTTTCTGCGTCCCAGTCTAAAGAATACAGATGAAAAGCTTCACTGCAATCCGGTACCAATGTGGTAGCTGTTTTCTGTGTGCCAATGCTGTGAAAATATTTTTTGGTGTGTGCCGATGCATGGATCACTCCCTGGTTATACCCTACATGTTCCATGATATCGATCTCCCCGTCATCGGGCCATTTAAGAGGAGAAACAGAAGCCAGCATCCAGATGGCGGGCCAGGTACCCAGGCCCTTCGGAAGGCGGGCCCTTACATCGATATGTCCATAGGTCCAGTCGCCCTTGCCCTTGGTAACTAACCTGGCAGACGAGTATTCATTTTTTTCTGTCTTTTCTTTCCTCGCTTCAATGATCAGGTGCCCTTTCTCAACCCGGGCATTGTTCAGTTTCTTATGGGTATAGTATTGCAGTTCGTGGTTGCCCCAGCCATGTCCGCCTACATCGTAGTTCCATTTGGTAGAATCCGGTAAACCGGTATAATTGAATTCATCGCTCCAGACCAGTTTTTTCTTTGTCTGGGCGGTTACCTGCAGACAGCTTAAGCCGCAAAGGGTTGCAAAAATAACAAGTGTAAGTTTTTTCATAAAAGCAGTATCATTTGGCTTACCAAGATACTGACAAAACCTGCTTTTACCGAAGGCAGGGCTGTTTAACGCCAAAAAAATTTGCGGGTAAAAGCGAATGGCTTTACTTTTGTGCTCTGTTATGAAAAGATTTGCACATACACACCACCATCATTTCTTACCCCAGGGGTAGGCTATTGGTGTTTTGTGCTGGTTCACAATAAAACATTAAAGGGCTTACCGGATTGGTAGGCCCTTTGTCTTTGCCCCCATCCCCTGAAGGGGGGCTATCATTCTTCAGGGAAAAAAACAGGCGTAAGCCCAATGGTATGAAAGAGCGTATGCAAAACAGTCTGGTCCAGGCAGGCGACAAGTTGAAATTAGCGATACAGAAAAGCGGCCGTTTACACGATGACTCGATCCGTTTGTTAAAGGAATGCGGCATCGATATCAGCAATGGCGTAAACAAACTGAAAGCTGAAGCCAGCAACTTCCCGATAGAAGTATATTTTCTGCGCGATGATGATATCCCGCAATATGTAGAAGATGGCGTGGCGGACATCGGTTTTGTGGGCGAGAATGTAGTGTATGAAAAGAAAAAGAAAGTGACCGTAGCTGAGAAACTGGGTTTTGGTAAATGCCGCTTAAGCCTCGCCATCCGTAAAAGCGAAACCTATACAGGTGTGCAATACCTGTCAGGCAAAAAAATTGCTACCAGTTACCCGGTGATCCTGGGCGATTACCTGCAGGCGAATGGGGTAGATGCCGAGATCCACGAGATCAGCGGCAGTGTAGAAATTGCGCCCGGCATTGGTCTGGCCGATGCTATCTGCGACCTGGTAAGCAGCGGTTCCACCCTGTTCATGAACGGATTGAAAGAAACAGAAAGTATCTTGCAATCGCAGGCGGTACTGATCAAGAACAAAAATTTGTCAGCAGAAAAAGAACAGCTGATCTCCCGCCTGCTGTTCCGTGTGCAGTCTGTGAAGAAAGCCAAGAACAACAAATATATCCTGCTGAACGCACCCAATAACAAACTGAAAGAGATCATTGCTTTGCTACCCGGCATGAAAAGTCCTACGGTATTGCCATTGGCCGAGGAAGGCTGGAGCAGCGTACACAGCGTACTGAATGAGAATGATTTCTGGGATATTATAGAACAACTGAAAGCCGCCGGCGCAGAGGGGATCCTGGTGGTGCCGATTGAGAAGATGATTGTGTGAGACGTGAGTTGTGAGTCGTCAGTAGTGAGTTGTAAGAGAAAAAACTCACGACTCACGAAAACCTTAACCTGAAATTATGAAAATCGTACAATACCCGAAAAGAACCGACTGGCCGCAATGGCTCCAGCGTCCTGCCATTGATAATAGTTCGCTGCAGGAGAAAGTGAAGGCCGTGATGCAGGAAGTGAAACTGAACGGAGATGCGGCCGTAAAAAAGTTTACCCAGCAGTTCGATGGAGTGGAACTGGCGGATTTTGCGGTTTCTACGCAGGAGATCAGCGAAGCTGCATCCTTGCTTTCTGATGCTTTAAAAGCGGCCATTCAGCAGGCAGCGGCCAATATCAGGTTGTTTCATACCAAACAAACAACGGCGGTAGAAGTGGTGGAAACCATGCCCGGTGTGCAATGCTGGCGTAAAAGTATTGGTATCGAAAAAGTGGGTCTTTATATTCCCGGTGGTACGGCTCCCTTGTTTTCAACCATTTTAATGCTGGCCATTCCGGCAAAAATTGCGGGATGTAAGCAGGTAGTACTTTGTTCGCCTCCCGGTAAGGATGGAAAACTGCATCCGGCTATTTTGTATGCAGCCAATATCACAGGTATTACATCGGTTTACAAGATTGGTGGTGTGCAGGCGATTGCTGCGATGGCCTATGGAACGGAAAGTGTACCGCAGGTATATAAAATTTTTGGTCCGGGTAACCAGTATGTAACCTGCGCCAAACAACTGGTGCAACAGGAAGGCATTGCCATTGATATGCCGGCGGGCCCCAGTGAAGTATGTGTGCTGGCCGATGAAACAGCCCATCCTGCTTTTGTAGCGGCCGATCTGTTAAGCCAGGCAGAACACGGCGCAGATAGCCAGGTATTATTAGTGGCTACTTCTGCCACATTGGTAGAGCAGGTGCAGGATGAACTGGCCAAACAACTGGCACAATTATCCCGCAAGGAACTGGCGGCCAAAGCACTGGAGAACAGCACGGCCATTGTGGTGCAGGATCTGGCAGAAGCCATTGCACTCGTAAATGAATATGCGGCCGAACACCTGATCATTTCTTGTAAAGATGCGGATCAGCTGGCCGATCAGATAGTGAATGCCGGATCGGTATTTCTTGGTAATTATTCGCCCGAGAGTGTAGGCGATTATGCCAGCGGTACCAATCATACCTTACCTACCAACGGTTTTGCTAAAGCCTACAGCGGTGTAAGTGTAGATAGTTTTGTGAAGAAAGTAACTTACCAGAAATTATCGCAGCAGGGATTGCAGCAGATCGCCAACACTGTTGTATTGATGGCGGAAGCAGAAGGACTGGATGCACATGCCAATGCAGTTCGCGTTCGAGCTGCCTACCCGAAAGAATAAAAATGATGAAATATGTATACCTATGCACTCATACCAAAAGAAGAGATCAAGAGTATCATTCCCATGCTGCAATTATTAAATGCGGATATACCAGAACCTGTTCTCCGTGAAAGGCTGGCTGAAATGGTGCAGCGTGGTTATGAATGCCTGGGTGTTTTTGACGACAGGAAAATGATCGGTATCTGCGGGTTGTGGATACTGGTCAAATATTATGTGGGCCGCCATATAGAACCCGATAACGTGATGATACTGCCCGAATACCGCAACAAAGGAATCGGGGAGGAGATGATGAAATGGGTATATGCGTACGGACAATCCAAAGGCTGTGTGGCTTCGGAACTGAATTGTTATGTAACGAACAGCGGCGGACAAAAATTCTGGGCCAACGAAGGGTATCAAATACTGGGTTTTCACTACCAGAAAAAACTATAACAGATCATTCAAAAGAATAAAGAAAAAATGATGTCATTCGATCTCTCTAAACTGGTTCGCCCCAATATCAGTAAGCTGGTAGCTTATTCCTCTGCCCGCGACGAATTCAGCGGCGAAGCCAAAGTGTTTCTGGATGCCAACGAGAATAGCCTGGGTTCGCCCCTGCTGAAATGGTATAACCGTTACCCCGATCCGCACCAGCGCGCCATTAAACAGAAACTGAGCGTGATCAAGGGTATTGCACCCGAACATATTTTTCTCGGTAACGGCAGTGATGAATGTATCGATCTGCTTTTCCGTTGTTTCTGCGAGCCGGGTAAGGATAATGTGATCATTTGTCCGCCTACTTATGGCATGTATGAAGTAAGCGCCAATATCAATGATGTGGCGGTGAAAAAAGCGCCTTTGCTGGCAGATTTTCAGCTCGACCTGGTACACCTCGAAACACTGGCAGATGATAATACCAAACTGATCTGGCTTTGCTCGCCCAACAATCCCACCGGCAACGCATTGAACAGAGTAGATATTGAAACGGTATTGAATAATTTCAACGGCATTGTGGTGGTGGATGAAGCCTATATCAATTTTGCCAAACAGAAATCTTTTATCCAGGAACTGGCAGACTATCCCAACCTGGTGGTGTTGCAAACCCTGAGTAAAGCCTGGGGACTGGCAGGCCTGCGCCTGGGCATGGCTTTTGCTTCTGCAGCTATCATTGAAGTGTTGGATAAGGTAAAACCGCCTTACAATATCAACCAGGCCACACAGGAGCTGGTATTGAAAGCGTTGGATGAAGTAGGGCAGGTAAATGACATGATCCGTTTGCTGGTAGACATGCGGGAGGCATTGGCAGCAGTATTCCGTTCGATGCCTACGGTGGAGAAAGTATATCCCTCGGATGCCAACTTTTTGCTGGTAAAGATCAAAGATGCCCGAAAGATCTATGAATTTCTGTTGGGGAAAGGCATTGTGCTGCGTGACAGGAGTAATGTGACCCTCTGCGAAGATTGCCTGCGCATTACCGTAGGAACAGAGCAGGAGAACACTTTGCTGGTAGATGCCATGCAGGATTGGTACGCACAATAAACAAACTGTGGAGGTATCTGTTTTCCGTTGTAAATTCAACCCCTAATTAACCATATATGAAAAAAAACATCTCTGTATTCTCGCTGTTCCTTGCCCTGGCAGGAATCGGCAATTTTACTGCTCATGCATCTGATTCGCTAACCCTGGCCAAATCGGCAGCCGTTGTGGCCGATGCCGATAACGCCGGTTTAAAACTACCTGCCGGTTTTGGTGCACTGAAAGTAGCCGATGGTATTGGCCGTGCCCGCCATATAGCTGTTACCGACCAGGGCGATGTATATGTAAAACTGATGCGGGTGGTAGATGGTAAAGGCATTGTACGCCTCCGCGATACCAATGGAGATGGTAAGGCCGAAGACATTTCCAACATGGCTAACTATGGAGGAACCGGGATCGCCATCAAAAACGGCTATCTCTATGCTTCTTCCGATGAGGAAGTGTTTCGTTATAAACTGGATGCCAAAGGAGAAGTAGTGAGTCCGCAGCAGCCTGAAAAAATCATTACCGGGCTGATCAACCGCCGCCAGCACGAATCCAAATCCATCACGCTGGATAACAATGGCAATATCTATGTCAATATCGGTGCCTATTCTAACTCCTGCCAGGAGCGCGACAGGCAGCCGGGTTCGCTGGGCAGAATGCCTTGCCCTATCCTGGATTCTGCCGGCGGCATCTGGCAGTTCAAAGCAGATAAGCTGAACCAGACCTATGGCGATGGGGCAAGATATGCCACCGGTTTACGCAACGTGGTGGGTCTTGACTGGAATAACCAGCTGAATCAACTGTTTGTGATGCAGCACGGCCGCGATGACCTGCATAACCTGTTCCCATCTCTCTATACCCAGCAGCAGAATGCAGATCTGCCCGCAGAAAACATGTATGCTCTGAAGAAAGGAGACAATGCAGGATGGCCTTATACTTATTATGATCCTTTCCAGCATAAAAAAATGCTGGCACCTGAATATGGTGGCGATGGCGTAAAAGAAGGCAGCAAAGAATATATCGATCCGGTAGTGGCATTCCCGGCACATATGGCGCCCAATGCGATGTTATTTTATACCGGTTCTATGTTTCCTGACAGGTACAAAAACGGCGCATTCATTGCTTTTCACGGTTCCTGGAACCGGGCACCCTTACCACAGGAAGGATATTATGTGGCATTTGTGCCTTTTGAAAACGGCAAACCCGGTAAATGGGAAATTTTTGCCAATGGTTTTGCAGGCGTAGAAGTTGTTACCGGTACCAGGGGAGCGCAACACCGTCCTTCCGGACTGGCACAAGGACCTGATGGTTCACTCTATGTAGCGGATGATGCCAAAGGAACTATTTATCGAATCGTTTATACCGGCAAATAAAATATTGATGAAGAAAATATTGATTCTGTCTGCAGCTGCTTTCACCTGTATGGCTTTTCAGACAGCTCCTAAAAAACCGCTGCCGGCCAAACCGGCAGCGGTTGGTTCTGTTAGCACGGTGGGTGCTTCTGTACAAAGAGGTAAACAGGTATATACCACTACTTGCCTGGCCTGTCACCAGGTAGATGGGGGCGGTGTACCCCACCTGAACCCACCGCTGGATGGCGCTACCGGCGTAGTAAGTAAAGACAAAACCCGCCTGGTGCGCATTGTGCTGAAAGGCCTGGACCAAAGGGTGGAACTGGATGGCGAATATTACAGCAACAATATGGCAGCACATGCTGATCTCTCTAACCAGCAGATCGCAGATGTGCTCACCTATATCAGAAACAGCTGGACCAACAAAGCCGGTGCAGTAACCGTAGCAGAAGTAAAAGCGATCAGAGCTAAAATCAAATAAGTATGGTAAGCAGTAAAGCGGATATGCCAGCTAATACACCCGCAGCGGAACAAGGCGGTAAAAGAATGCTGTTTGTTGACAGGGATGGTGTGGTATTGCAGGAACCGCCGATCGATTTTCAGGTGGATAGTATTGATAAAACTTCTTTTGTACCCGGGGCTATTACGGCTTTGTCGAGGATAGCTGCAGAGCTGGACTATTACAAAGTGATGGTGACTAACCAGGACGGACTGGGAACAGATTCTTACCCGGAAAAAGATTTTCATCCTTATCATAATCTCATGCTTCGTGTACTGGAAGGAGAGGGCTTCGTGTTTGATGAGGTGATCATCGATAAAACATTTGCGAGCGAGAACCAGCCTACGCGTAAACCGGGTACGGCATTGTTGCAGCATATCATCAACAACCCCGAATTTGATCTGGCTCATTCTTTTGTGATCGGCGACCGGTGGAGCGATATAGAACTGGCCAAAAACCTGGGCTGCAAAGCTATTTACCTGCACTCGGCCCTTCACCAGTTAACCGAAGCACAGGAAGCGGCGCTGCGCCCAACCATTGCTTTTGAATCGGATAACTGGGCGGAGGTATATACTTTTCTGAAACTGGGTTTGCGCAAAGTGGTACATGAACGTAATACCAACGAAACAAAGATCCATGTAGCACTGAATCTGGATGGAAACGGGAAAGCGAATATCAGTACCGGTCTGGGTTTTTTTGATCATATGCTGGACCAGATCGCGCGTCATGGTAAAATGGATCTGACGGTGATCACCAAAGGCGATCTGCATATTGATGAACACCATACCATCGAAGACACCGGTATTGCCCTCGGTGAAGCATTTGCGCTGGCTCTGGCTGATAAGCGGGGTATGGAGCGCTATGGTTTTGCTTTACCCATGGATGAGGCAGAAGCCAAAGTGCTGATCGATTTCGGTGGCCGTAACTGGATCGTATGGAACGCGGAATTCAAGAGAGAAAAAGTAGGAGAAATGCCTACTGAAATGTTTTTCCATTTCTTCAAATCATTCAGCGATGCGGCTAAGTGTAACCTCAATATCGAATGCAGGGGAGAGAATGAACACCATAAAATAGAAGCCATCTTCAAAGCTTTCGCTAAAGCCATCAAAATGGCCGTCAAGCGAGATCCCTTATCGGATTTCCTGCCGTCTACAAAGGGAGTTTTGTAAGGGCAGTCGGTAGTCTGGAGTTAGGAGTCTGGAGTCTGGAGTACATGTGTAACCGACTCCAGACTTTTAACTCCTAACTAATTCTACCCCGCTCTCTTCCACACTTCCGTTCTTCCCAACAGAGAAATACCGATATAGCCACGCAGGCTCAATGTCTGTGGGTCTTTCAGTTTGATATAGCTTTTGTATTCTTTCCCGTTCTGCGGATCGTAAATACGGCCGCCGCTCCATTCACCATCGTCATATTTGAAATGTCTGAGAATCACCGTGCCGAGTAAAGGTTTGTTTCTGAGAGAGGGGTCGGGATTATTGATGTCTAATTTCGGGTTACCCTTGGGTCCGTTGGGTTCCTTCATCCAGTAGAGTTTACCGAAATAATGGTCGCCTTCTTTGTAGATCTGGATTTTTCCCTGGCCATTGGAGCTGAGCCAGATTCCCACAATATCATCGGCACTGCCGGCAGCGGCCAGCAAACCGGTGCAAAAGAAAATTCCCAGTAGTGTAAATAGCTGTTTCATAGAACTGATCTTCCTTTTTATTTGTTCAAATAAATGGTCCCGTCTTTCATCACCATCGCTGTTTTTCTGATCAGGGAAATATCAGCCGAAGGATCTCCCTCTACCGCAAGCAGATCGGCCAGTAACCCTTTTTTGATCCGGCCGATGGTATTCCCATATCCAAACATATCCGCATTTACAGCAGTAGCGCTTTTTAATACATCCAGCGGTTTCATTCCATAGGCTACCATGGCTTCCATTTCGCGGGCGTTGTCGCCATGGGCATACACACCCACATCACCTCCAAACACAATCGTAACTCCTTTCTGCAAGGCCAGGGTAAAAGCCCTGCGTTTGTTGGTGATTTTCTGGGGCTCCGGTAAACTGCCTTTTTTCCAGCCATCATATTCACTGGTAGCTTCTGAAGCACTCAGGGTAGCGCAATAACCTACTTTGTGTTGTACCATCAGGTCAAAAATTTCGGCGGTAGCATGATCGCCATGTTCAATGGTGCTCACACCTGCCAGGATAGCCCGGCGCATGCCTTCTTCCGAACCGGCATGGGCCACCACTTTGCGGCCACTGCTGGCCGTAACGGCTACAATGGTCTTTAATTCCTCAAGGGTAAAAGTTGGCTCGGGTTTTTTACTATCCAGTCCCCAGCGGTAATCTGCATATACTTTGATCAGGTCTGCCCCGTTGCCGATCTGTGTTCTGGTTTCTTTGATCAGTGCATCCACACCATCCGCTTCAGCGGCACCCCTGATGATTTGGTGATCGGTATTTTTCAGTTTGGGTCCGTAACTGCCGGTGGCCACAATGGCTTTGGTGGCAACGATCATTCTGGGGCCGGGAATGATGCCTTTTTCGATGGCGGTTTTCAAACCCGCATCATCATAATCCGCCCCTTCGGTTCCCAGATCGCGTACGGTGGTAAAACCGGCCAGCAGGGTTTTGTTGGCATGCACCACGGCACGGGCTGTTCTTTCGGCGCGGGATTCGTTCAGCACCTGCTCGTCCCATTTGGTTTCGTTATAGGGGTGGAGCAGGAGATGCGAATGCCCTTCTATCAACCCTGGCAAAAGGGTTTTACCTTTTAATTCGATAATCCTGAAAGGTTGTTCTGGCTTGATAGTGGCCGATTCGCCCACCGCCACGATCTGGTGTTGTTTTACCAGAACGGCCCAGTTGGTATGCATGGTTTCTCCGTCGAATACCCTGTCGGGCTTCAGCAGAATAGCAGTATCCTGTGCGATAATACCGGTAGCCGGCAGGAGGGAAAACAGCAGTAAAACAGCGGATCTTCTCATAACTGGATTATTAGGGTGAAGTTAACAAAGGTTCCTGCCCGCTTAAAAAAAATTTGGTTTTACAGCGATTCTGCTACAACTTTGCCAGTAATGAACCAGATTACAAACAAATATTGGTGGTGGCATACAAACTCCGTTCGGGGATTGTAATGGCATAGCCAGTACTTTTTGAATAGCATTCAGAACCCCGACAGAGATTGTCGGGGTTTTTTATTATCCCTGGCTCCCCGGAAGGGGAATGACCAGGGGGATTGATCACTTAGCCGCTTTACAAAAGCGCTGTAAATGCCCGCAAGGGTTGGGTGAAATATGAAGAAGATAACACTAGAGACACAATGCAGGAAAATGCTGGGCGACCTGTTTACGCCGGTAGGTATTTACCTGCGTCTGCGTGATCGTTTCCGGGATACGGTGCTGCTCGAAAGCACCGACCACCATGCCGCAGAGAACAGTTATTCGTTTATCTGTATCAATGCCATCGCGGGCATCCAGATCAGTTCCGCGAAAAGTATGGAATACAAACTGCCCGGCCAGAAACCTGAACAACTGACCATCATGGCTACGGCCGAAGTACCCGATCAACTCTGGTCATTCATGCAGCGTTTTGACACGCAGGAGCCTGCCATGAAAGAGGGTAAGTTTGCACAGGGCCTGTTCGGATACACTACGTTTGATGCCGTGCAGTTTTTTGATACCATCCAGCTGCATACAGCTGCCGGTGCTGAACCCTCTATTCCGCTGATACGTTACCGCCTGTACCAGTATGTGATCGTGTTCAATCATTTCAAAGATGAACTGTTCATCTGCGAGAACCTGGTGCCCGGACTGGACTCTGAATTATCCATTGTAGAATCGCTGATCAAGAGCAAGGATGTACCGGTGTTTCCTTTCAGAACTCAGGGCGAAGAGTCGTCTAATATGACCAATGAGGAATACAAGGACATGGTGCAGAAAGGCATCCAGCGTTGCATGCGTGGGGATGTGTTCCAGATTGTACTCAGCAGAAGGTTTCAGCAGCGTTTTACCGGTGATGAGTTTAATGTGTACCGTGCTTTGCGCAGTGTGAACCCTTCTCCCTATTTATTCTTTTTTGATTATGGCGATTATAAACTGATGGGCTCCTCTCCCGAAGCGCAACTGGTGATCCAAAATGGCAAAGCCATTGTACATCCGATCGCCGGCACATTTAAACGTAGCGGCGATGACCAGGTTGACCAGGAAATGGCAGCCAAACTACTGGCTGATGCCAAGGAGAATGCAGAACATGTAATGCTGGTAGACCTTGCCCGCAATGATCTCAGCCGCTCCTGCGATGAAGTGGAAGTGAGCCAATACCGCCAGGTGCAGTATTACAGCCATGTGATTCACCTCGTAAGCGAGGTAACGGGTAAAGTGCGGAAAGGACAAAATCCATTTGAACTGCTGGCCAAAACTTTTCCTGCAGGCACACTGAGTGGTGCACCCAAGTTCAAAGCCATGGAGATCATTGATGCGTATGAACCTACGGCCAGAAATTATTACGGGGGTGGTATCGGTTTTATCGGGTTTGATGGCAGTTGTAACCATGCCATCATGATCCGCAGTTTCCTCAGTAAAAACAATACACTGGTTTACCAGGCCGGCGCCGGCGTAGTGGCTGCGAGTGTGCCGGAAAGTGAATTACAGGAAGTGAATAACAAATTGAATGCCCTGAAAAAAGCCATAGAAATAGCTGAAGGAATTTAGTTCACAGACCAGGGTTGGTAAAACCGGTCAAAGCAAAAATCTACAATGAAAATATTAGTATTTGATAATTACGATTCGTTCACGTACAACCTGGTTCACCTGGTAGAAAAGATCACGCATGGTAAAGTAGACGTGTACCGGAATGATGAACTGCCCATGGAAAAAGCGAAGGACTATGATAAGATCATTCTTTCTCCAGGTCCGGGTATTCCTTCTGAAGCGGGTATGTTATTGCCACTGATCAAAGAATATGCATCCACCAAATCCATACTGGGTGTTTGTCTCGGCCACCAGGCCATCGGCGAAGCTTTTGGTGGCAGTCTCACGAACCTGTCAACCGTGTATCATGGGGTAGCCACACCGATTCAATTGGTAAAGAGAAACTCACTACTCACTACTCACCCCTCACGCAATAATATTTTTGCCAGCTTGCCTAGTGAGATCGTAGTAGGCCGCTACCATAGCTGGGTGATCAATGAAACGGATTTCCCGGCTGAGCTGGAAGTAACGGCAAGGGATGCCAATCAGTATATCATGGCTTTACAACACAAAACATTTGATATACAGGGCGTACAGTTTCACCCGGAAAGTGTACTTACTCCTGATGGAGAAAAAATGATGCGTAACTGGTTAAATAAATAAGGATGAAAAAGATTTTACAATACCTGTTTGAATACAAAACATTGCCGAGGGAACAGGCCAGGGAAGTGCTGATCAATATGTCGCGCGGACAGTATAATGAAAGCGAAATGTCTGCTTTCATCACCGTATTCCTGATGCGCAGTATCACCATCGAAGAGCTGCAGGGTTTCCGCGATGCTTTGCTGGAACTTTGTGTGAAGATAGATTTGCAGGGCCACCCGGTGATGGATATTGTGGGTACGGGGGGAGATGGAAAAAATACCTTTAATATTTCTACCTTGTCCTGTTTTATTGTGGCAGGTGCCGGACAGAAAGTGGCCAAACATGGTAACTACGGGGCTACTTCTATCAGCGGCTCTTCGAATGTGATGGAGCAGCTGGGCTATCGTTTCAAAAACAATAACGATACTTTGCTGAAAGAACTGGAAGCGGCCAATATCTGTTTTCTGCATGCTCCGTTGTTTCATCCTGCTTTAAAAATAGTAGGCCCCATCCGCAAGAACCTGGGCGTAAGAACCTTTTTTAATATGCTGGGTCCCATGGTAAACCCTGCCGATCCTGCTTATCAACTGGTGGGCGTATATAACCTGGAGATGGCGAGGATCTATAATTACCTGTTGCAGCAAACGGGTAAAGCTTTCACCATTATTCATAGCCTGGATGGCTACGATGAGATCTCGCTTACCGGCGATGCCAAAGTGATCACCAATGAAGGAGAGAAAGTGATGACACCCGAACAATTGGGTAAACGCCTTGTTTCTGCAGAAGATATTTACGGGGGTAATACCACAGAAGAAGCCGCCAGGATCTTTCAGAAGATCATCAAAGGCGAAGGCAGCTGGGCGCAGAATGCAGTAGTACTGGCCAACGCAGCCATGGCACTGCATTGCACGGGCAAGTATGCCAGTTACGACGCCGCCTACCATGCCGCTGTGGATAGCCTGGAGAGCGGAAAGGCTAATCAATCTTTACAAACCTTAATCAGCCTGCAATAACATGAACATATTAGATACCATCGTAGCGCAGAAAAAAAAGGAAGTAGCGGAACGCAAGCTGCAGAAGCCTATTGCCAAGCTGGAGAAGGAGCGTTTTTTTGCCAATGAAACTTTATCATTAAAATCCTTCCTGCTCGATCCTGCCAGAACGGGTATCATTGCAGAATTTAAACGCAAATCACCGAGCAAGGGCATTATCAACGACCGGGTAACGGTGGAAGAAGTGACCCGCGCCTATGCGCAACACGGCGCTTCCGGTATTTCTGTGTTAACCGACCATGAATTTTTTGGCGGCTCATTAGATGATCTGCTGGCAGCTACCATTAATGAAGTACCCCTGCTGCGCAAAGATTTCATGATCGATGAATACCAGCTGATAGAAGCCAAAGCCTATGGTGCAGAAGTAATCCTGCTGATTGCGGCCTGTTTAACGCCCGTGGAAGTAAAAACGATGGCGGGGGTAGCCAAGGGGCTGGGACTGGAAGTGTTGCTCGAGATCCATAACGAAGAAGAACTGGGCCATATCTGTGAAGCAGTAGACCTGGTAGGCGTAAATAACCGGAATCTGAAGACGTTTACCGTTAGCATAGACACTTCGCTGGCGCTTATTAACAAGATACCCCAAGAAAAGCCCGCGGTGGCAGAAAGCGGTATCAGTGATGTAGATACTATTGTAACTTTACGGCAGGCCGGGTTCTCAGGTTTCCTGATAGGAGAGAATTTCATGAAACAGGCCAGTCCTTCGATTGCTTTTGCTGATTTTGTTAATCAACTAAAAGCAAGATAATATGCGAATCAAGGTTTGCGGTATGACCAGCACGGAACAGGTTCTGCAACTCGATGAAATGGGAGCGGAATTTGCCGGATTTATTTTCTACCCAAAATCGCCTCGTTATGTGTACAAGTTCATGCCGAGACCTGAAGTGAAAAAGATCAAAGGGAAAGTCATTAACAAAGTGGGTGTATTTGTAAATGCAACGGTAGAAGAAGTGCTGCAAACAGTGGATGATTGCGGTTTGCACCTGGTACAGTTACATGGAGATGAAACACCCAAGTACTGTGAACGGATTGCCAATTATGTGGGTGTGGTGAAAGCATTCCGCCTGCGCGAAGAAGACAACGTGTTGTGGAAAGTAAAAGATTATATGGACATCGCCGATATGTTCCTCTTCGATACCGAAGGCGCCGGATATGGCGGCACCGGTAAACAGTTTGACTGGAATATCCTGCGCGGACTGCAGATAGGCAAACCGTTTTTCCTGAGTGGAGGTATTGGTCCGGATGATGCTGCAAAACTGGCGCAGTTTGCCAAAGAGCCGGTAGCCAAAGACCTTTTCTCGATTGATGTGAACAGCAAATTCGAAACCTCTCCCGGCATCAAGGACATGGAGGTATTAACAAAGTTTATACCCTTAATAAAACCGTTATAAAAGCGTAAGATGACAGCAACCCCCACTTACCAGCATCCCAACGAGCAAGGTTATTATGGCCGTTTCGGTGGCGCCTACATTCCGGAAATGTTACACCGTAATGTGGAAGAGTTAAAAGCCCGCTACCTCGATATCATGTATGAGCCCTCTTTTCAAAAAGAGTTTCAGCTGTTATTGAAAGATTATGTGGGCAGGCCTACTCCTTTGTTCCTGGCCGAACGTTTGAGCAAAGAATACCAGACTTCCATCTACCTGAAAAGGGAAGACCTTTGCCATACCGGTGCCCACAAGATCAACAATACCATTGGCCAGATACTGCTGGCACGTAAGCTGGGTAAAACCCGCATCATTGCAGAAACAGGTGCGGGGCAACATGGTGTGGCCACGGCAACCGTTTGTGCGTTGAAGGGCATGGAGTGTATTGTGTATATGGGCGAGAAAGACATTGAACGCCAGGCACCCAATGTGGCCCGTATGAAAATGCTGGGAGCCAAAGTGATACCCGCTACCAGTGGCAGCAAAACCCTGAAAGATGCCACCAACGAAGCCATCCGCGACTGGATCAATAACCCGGTGGATACGCATTATATCATTGGCAGTGTGGTAGGCCCGCATCCTTATCCGGATATGGTGGCACGTTTCCAGAGTGTGATCAGTGAAGAAACCCGGTGGCAGCTGAAAGAAAAAACCGGCAGTGAATTGCCTACCCATGTAGTGGCCTGTGTAGGCGGTGGTAGTAATGCGGCCGGTGCTTTTTATCATTTCCTGGATGAACTGCGTGTGCAACTGGTAGCGGTAGAAGCAGCCGGTTATGGGGTGAACAGTGGTATGAGCGCCGCTACCACCCAACTGGGTACACCCGGCATCCTCCACGGCAGCAAAAGCCTGGTGATGCAGACAGCCGATGGACAGGTGGTGGAGCCGCATAGTATTTCTGCCGGACTGGATTACCCCGGTGTGGGCCCATTGCATGCCAACCTGTTTGCCAGTGGCCGTGGTACTTTTGTGAGTGCCACCGATGAAGAAGCTTTGCAGGCAGCTTTCCATATCAGCAAAACAGAAGGCATTATTCCGGCGCTGGAAACGGCACATGCGTTTGCGGTGCTGGGAAAATTACAATTGAAAACAACGGATACCGTAGTGATCTGTTTAAGTGGCCGTGGCGATAAAGACCTGGCTACTTACATGAAAGCCATGCATATCTGATAAGATTACTGATTGATATACTATACCATGAGCAGAATACAGGAATTATTTGCCAAAAAACAACAGGAGGTTTTGAATGTGTATTGCACGGCCGGTTATCCCGAATGCAACAGCACGCTTACGGTGATGAAAGCTTTGCAGCACAGCGGCGCCGACCTGATAGAACTGGGTATGCCCTACAGCGATCCGCTGGCAGACGGGCCGGTGATACAGACCAGCAGTAGCCAGGCACTGGAGAATGGCATGACACTGGCCGTATTGTTTGAACAATTGAAAGAATTCAGGAAAACGATCCAGATCCCGGTGATCCTGATGGGCTATATGAACCCGATACTCCAGTATGGGTTTGAAAAATTCTGTGCCGATGCGGCAGCTGTTGGGATAGATGGTTTGATATTACCCGATTTGCCGGAGTTTGAATTTGAAACGGAATATGGTACCATCATCAAACAATACGGACTGGATTTTATTTTCCTGGTAACACCCGAAACCACCCCGGAAAGGGTGCGTAAACTGGATGCATTGAGCAGTGGTTTTTTATACGCAGTAAGCTCATCGGCTACCACCGGCAAGGAGAAAGACTTCTCGGCTGTAGAAGTGTACCTGCAAAGGTTACAATCCATGCAGCTGAAGAACCCTGTATTGGTGGGATTTGGCATTAAGGACAAAGAAACTTTTCAGTCGGCTTGTAAATATGCCAACGGGGCCATTATCGGAACAGCTTACATACAGATGTTGAACAATACCAAAAATATAGAAGAAGGAACCCGCCACTTTTTACAGCAGGTGCTGGGAACAACAGCCTAAACCCAACGAATGAAACTAGCTATTGTAAAATATAATGCAGGTAATATCCAGTCTGTGCTGTATGCCCTGGAACGCATTGGTATGGAAGCGGTGGTAACGGATGATCATGCGGAACTACAGTCGGCTGATAAAGTGATCTTTCCCGGTGTGGGCGAAGCGAGCAGTGCTATGAACTACCTGAAAGAAAGAGAACTGGATACCCTGATCAAAAATCTTACCCAACCCGTACTCGGTATTTGTTTGGGTATGCAACTGATGTGTACCCACAGCGAAGAGAACGATACCGAATGTTTGGGACTGTTTGATACAGAAGTGAAAAAGTTCACCGGCCAGCTCAAGATCCCGCAGATAGGCTGGAACCTGGTACAGGAAGGGAAAGAACCGCTGTTTACTGGTATTCAGAAAGATCCTTACTGTTATTTTGTGCACAGCTACTATGCAGCCCTCTGCGAAGCAACTGCCGCTGTTACCGAATACGGTGTCCGCTTCAGCAGTGCTTTACAAAAAGGCAATTTTTACGGCGTCCAGTTTCACCCCGAAAAAAGTGCTGCTGTAGGAGAACAGCTATTAAAAAACTTCATCCACTTATAAAAGAAGATTCCTCCGCAGGAGGAATCGTTTAAAAATTATTAATTTCTAATTGCTAATTTCTAATTATTAATTACCGATGCAGATCATCCCGGCCATAGATATCATTGATGGAAAATGTGTCCGCCTTACCCAGGGCGATTATGACCAGCAGACCATTTACCATTCCAACCCGCTGGAAGTGGCCAAACAGTTCGAAGATGCAGGCCTGCAGCGTTTGCATCTTGTTGATCTTGACGGCGCCAAAGCTGGCGCCATCAAAAACTGGAAAGTGCTGGAGGCGATCACAGAAGCAACTTCGCTGGTGGTTGATTTTGGTGGTGGAATTAAAACTGAAGAGGACCTGAAAATTGTATTTCATGCAGGTGCCGCTTTTGCCACTATCGGAAGCCTGGCTGTGAAGAATGAACCCTTGTTCGTAGAATGGATTAAAAAATACGGTGCAGAAAAGTTTTTACTGGGAGCCGATGTAAAGGGAGAAAAGATCGCAGTAGGCGGCTGGCTCGAAACTACAGATATTGATATTTATGCTTTTATTGAAAAGTACATGGGTTATGGCATCAGCCAGATTTTCTGTACGGATGTGAGTAAGGATGGAAAACTGGAGGGTCCTTCGCTGGAACTCTACCAACGGATCATTCACCGTTTTCCGGAACTGATTTTTATAGCGAGCGGCGGTGTGGCTACGCTGGAAGACCTGGAAGAACTGAAACTGATCGGTTGCTGCGGCGCCATTGTGGGCAAGGCAATTTATGAGAACAGGATCACACTGACAGAACTGATCAATTTTTAAAGCCTGCTTTGCTTGTGAAGGCAGAAGTCATAAAGTACATGTATGTTAACAAAAAGAATCATACCCTGCCTCGATATCAAGGATGGCCGCACCGTAAAGGGGGTCAATTTTGAGAATATCCGTGATGCCGGAGACCCCGTAGAACTGGGGGCTTTTTATGCGCAGCAGGGCGCGGATGAACTGGTGTTCCTCGATATTACGGCTACCGTGGAGAAAAGAAAAACACTGAGCGAACTGGTAAATAAGATCTCGCACCATATCAATATTCCTTTTACGGTAGGAGGTGGTATCAGCAGTGTGGAAGATGTAAGTGTACTGCTGCAGAACGGTGCCGATAAAATTTCTGTCAATACGGCCGCTTTTAAAAATCCGCAATTGATCGCCGACCTCTCGAAGGAGTTTGGTAGCCAGTGTGTGGTGCTGGCCATTGATACCAAACAGGAAGCCGATGGCAACTGGTATGTATACCTGAATGGTGGCCGGGTAAAAACAGGTACACTTTGCACCGACTGGGCCCGCCGGGCCGTTGACCTGGGCGCCGGGGAGATATTACTTACTTCCATGAACCACGATGGTACCAAACAGGGTTTTGCCCTCGATATTACCGCCACACTGGCCGGCACATTGCCTGTACCCGTAATCGCTTCGGGTGGCGGCGGTACCATGGAGCATTTTGTGGATGTATTTACCAGGGGCAAAGCCGATGCCGCACTGGCAGCCAGTATTTTTCACTTTAAAGAGATCGGGATCCCGGAACTGAAAGCTTACCTGAAAGAAAAGGGCCTAGTAGTGCGGATCTGAGCCCGAAACGTTCCCGAAATCTTGCTGTATCTTTACAGGCCCTTGCTGAGACGGGTACAGGTGTAAAAGGGTGCGACGCAAGAAATGATCAATCAAGAACCAAAAGCTGGTAACATGAAAATAGATTTTGCCAAATATGCAGACGGGCTGGTGCCAGCCATTGTACAGGATTTCCATACCCATACCGTTCTGATGCTCGGGTTCATGGACCAGGCAGCGCTGGATAAAACCGAGCAAACCGGGAAAGTGACTTTCTACAGTCGTACCAAAAAAAGGTTGTGGACCAAGGGCGAGGAGAGTGGTAATTTTCTGGAACTGAAAAGTATTACGGTGGACTGTGACAATGATACCCTGCTGGTAAAAGCACATCCGGTGGGTCCGGTTTGTCATACCGGCGCAGATACCTGTTTCAGCGAGAAAAACCGGAACGATAATTTTTTACTCTACCTCGAAGAAATCATCCGTTTACGCAAACTGGCCACACCGGAAGAATCGTATGTAGCCAGGTTGTTTGGCAAGGGCCTCAATAAAATAGCCCAGAAAGTGGGCGAAGAAGCCGTGGAGCTGGTGATTGAGGCCAAAGACAATGACGACGACCTGTTTCTGAACGAGGCGGCGGACCTGTTGTTCCATTATTTGCTTTTGCTTAACGCGAAAGGACATAATTTACAGGCTGTAATAGAAGTACTTCAAAAACGACATTCCAAATAAGCATGAAAAAAATACTGATCATTTTATTGATGCCGGTACTGGCCATGGCCCAGGGCGGACAGGGTTTTACCATGATGCAACCGCAGGTGAACGTGGGTTTTGTGATCAAGGGCAGCCTGAGTGGTTTGAAAGACAGCACGGAAGTGTTACTGAAGGGAGGTAACGATGGAAAGATCATTGCCAAAGACAAAGTAAAAAAAGGTGTGTTCACCCTGAAAGGAAAGCTAAGCGAGCCGGATATTTTCCAGCTCAGTTTTACCGGGTACACACAGGCGCTTGACCTGTTTATTGCCAATGATGCCATTACCATTTCCGGCGATCTGAACCAGCCGGGTTCTGTACAGATCAAAGGCTCTGCTACTGAAACGGATTATGAGGTCTTTAAAGCTACGTTCAATCCATTGTTTGAAGAGATGCGGAGCAGAGTGCAGCTGATCAATGGAGAAAAAGAGCCGGCCAAAAGGGATTCGATGATACTCGGGTATACAACCTTACGTAACACGGTGATGACCACTGCGATGAAATTTGTGAAGGACAAACCCGCTTCGGCTGTAAGCTCGCTGGCTTTGTTTGCGGTGATGCCTTTGTTTGAGGGTCCGGTAGAGCTGGAAAATGTATTCACTCAATTACAACCTGTTGCCCGCAAAGGTTCTTTTGCGCGAGAGATCGAAAAGAAGATCGCTGATACCAAAATAGGCATGATTGGTTCGCAGGCGCTCGATTTTACCCAGAAAGATGTGGATGGTAAACCTGTTTCCCTGGCTTCTTTCCGCGGTAAATATGTGCTGGTTGATTTCTGGGCCAGCTGGTGCAAACCCTGCCGCATGGAAAACCCGAATGTGGTAGAAGCTTATCAAAATTATAAAGACAAGAATTTTACTGTGCTGGGTGTATCGCTTGACCAGTCCAAGAATAACTGGCTGCAGGCCATACAGGCCGATAAGCTGAGCTGGACGCATGTAAGCGATCTGCAATACTGGAACAACGCGGTGGCACAGTTATACCGTATCCAAAGCATTCCCGCTAACCTCCTGGTAGACCCCAATGGCAAAATCATTGCCCGTGATATCAGGGGCGAAGAACTACAAAGAAAACTGAAGGAACTGCTGAAATAAAATAGCTGTGTATCGCTGTATCTCCGTGTCTCTGTGTTGAAGAGGCACGGATTTTTTTTGCGCTTATGGAAGAAGGAATATGTTTTTCAGTGCAATCGCTGAAACTGCCTCTCTTTTTCTCTTGCCTTCTCTTAGTGAAACCCTGCATCCTGCCTATCAGCAGAATGGCTAAAAGTGCAAAAGGTTTCACTAAGAGAAGGCAAGAGAAAAAGAGGGTAAAAGAGAATGAGCGTAGATGAACAATATTCAGTAGCAGGAAGTTTAGATCTTTTGGCAAGGTAAAACTGTGCTTTGTGTGAGATATTTTACGCGTAGTTACCCAACGATATTATTTTTTGAACAGTTTTGCGTAAGCATCCGCATCAAATCCGATGGCGATCACTTTATCTCCTCTTTCGATCAGTGGACGTTTGATACCACTGGTATTTTCTATGAGCAGTTTAATGGCTGCTTTTTCGTTGGTGATGCTGGCCTGCAGTTCAGGGGTAAGTCCGCGCCAGGTGCTGCTTTTTTTGTTCAACACAGTTTCCCAGCCCAACTGGTTGTTCCAGCTCTTCAGTCTGGCAGCGGTGATGCCCTGCTTTTTGTAGTTATGAAATTCGAAAGGGATCTGGTGTGCTTCTAACCAGGTAAGGGCTTTTTTTACCGTATCGCAGTTGGGTATTCCGTAAACAGTGTACATGTTGACCGATTATTCGGGCAAAAATAGCCAGTAAACGACAATTATTTGAAGGAATAAAGCGGGATGACTTATTTTGTATGCAAGCAATCGATACATGTACAGAATCTGGTTTTTGTTTTTGTTGGCAGGCTTCACTTCTTCAGTGGCGGCGCAGGATAATATCCGGCAGAACACACCGCAGGGAAGCCTGATCGGGAATGTGCTGGACCAGGTATCTGGCAGGCCACTTTCTTTTGCCAGCCTGCTCTTAACACGTGTTGATGCAACTGCTAGGCCAACCCCTTTACTTGCAGATAAAAACGGTGGGTTTGGTTTTGAACACCTGCCTTTCGGGTATTACCGTTTAACGATAGAAGCAGTTGGCTTTGCCAAATATGAGCTGGACAGTATTCATATCTATGCGGAAAGAACCGATATCAACCTGGGTGATATCAAACTGAATGCTGCCGGTACCGCACTGAATGAAGTGATCGTATATGCGGAGAAACCATTGGTAGAGAACCGCGACGGGAAAGTAGTGTACAATGTGGCGGAGAGTCCGCTCAGTAATGGCAGCAATGCTTCTGAAATGCTGCGCAACCTGCCCTTACTGAATGCCAACCCGGATGGTACTTTGTTGCTGAGAGGAAAAGAACCGTTGATTTTGATGGACGAAAAACCGGTTAATCTCAGCGGACAACAGTTAACGGAATTGCTGGAAAGTTTACCCGCCAATGTGGTAGAGAAAGTGGAAGTGATGCAGAACCCTCCCCCGGAATATGCCACGCATCCCGGTGGTGTGATCAATATCATCACCCGCAAAGGCAGGGTAGGTATTTACCAGAAACTGAGTTTGAGTGCCGGTTCCCGGGGCGAGGCGGGTGTATCGGGTTATGTGAGTTACCGCAGCAGTAAACTCAATATGAGTTCGAGTATCGGGTATGGCACTTCGGTTTCGCAGGGTAATTCCTGGTCGCACCGGCAGAATATCTACCGTGATTCAGTGAACTATTTTTATTCGCAATCAGCCTTTAATAACCGTAGCCGGCATCCCAACGCCCGTTTCCAGGCAGATTATGATTTTACCAAAAAGAGTACGATCAGTTTGGTGTACCAGGGCAACCTGAATTATTACCATAACCGGAGTGATGTATTATATACCAACCGCGACAGTGCATTGCATGTTTACAAAGCCAGTTCGCGTAACAATGCGTACGACGGGGATGGGTATAACCACGGGTTCTCGGGTTCGTACCAGTGGAAGGGGAAAAATCCCGTAGAGCGTTTGCAGGTGTATAGCGGTTACAACTTCAGTAAAAACGAAAACAACCGTGATTTTTACCAGCAGTTCCTGCAATCGGATTTCCTTCCTACCGGACTGGATTCTACCCAGGTACAGCTGACAGACAATTATATCCATTCCTTTTACCTGAACAGCAACTATAACAAACCAATCAACGATACAGGCACCAGTTTTTTATCTATCGGCAGTTCCTATACTTCGCAGGTGTATCATAATATGCTTACCACCAGTTTTCTGCGTAAGGCAGACCAGGTATATGTGCAGAATGTGCTGCTGAGCAATGATTTTTATTTTCACCAATCTGTATTTACGGCAAGGGCCGCTTTGATCATCGGGTTACCGCATGACACCAAACTGATCATTGGCGCCCAGGCAGAAAATACGCAGACCGATTTCCGTTTTTTAAAAGGCAATGCTCCCAATGCCAACAATGCTTATTGGAGAATACTGCCCAATCTTACCATCCGTAAAGAATTCAGTAAAGAGTTTAATCTGTCTTTTGTATTCCGCGAAACCATCCGTCGGCCCGGTATGAATGAGCTGAATCCCAGTGTGGATTTCAGTGATCCGTTCAATATCCGTTTCGGGAATCCGTATATCCAACCTTCTCTTACAGATAATTTTGACCTGAACTTCAGCTATTCTGCCAGGAATTTCAATCTCAATACTTCTGTGGGGTATAACCGGGTAAAGAATGTGTTCAATTCTATCCGTACACTGGCAGATAGTGGTAAAACACAAACTACCTGGCAGAATATTTCTGATCAGGAGGAATACCAGGCCAGTATATGGAGTGGTATTACTATTGCACGGAAAATCCGGATCAGTATCAGTGGTGGTTATAATTACAACAAATACAGTGCAAGGGAAAAATTATTGTATCGCTATGTGGATGGAGGAAGCCTCTATGCTACATTCAACTACAGTTATTCACCGGATAACCTGACGATGATCGAAGCCAATAACCGGTATACCAGTTTTGCCAGTCCGCAGGGTCGTTCGCGCAGTAATATCAATATGAGCCTGAGTGCACAGCGGAAATTCTTCAACAAACGTGTTACAATCGGAATAGCTGCCATTGATCCTTTCGGATTGCAGAAATACAATGGGTTTACCTACGGCAGTAATTTTACGATCGAAAGTTATAGTGCCAGTAATACCCGGAATTTCCGATTAACACTGAGCTACCAGTTAAGTAAAGTGATGGTACGCAGTAACCTGAATGATAAACAACGCAAAGAAGCGTTGGATAAACTACAGCAGAAATAAACGAACAAGTTTCTATTGGGCAGCCTGCTGTTTGATGCGGCTCGCCAGCCAGCTGTTTTTAACCGGGATCATCCAGTCGGATAACAGGGTGGTTTTATCGGCCACCAGGTTATTGAAGTAGATGGTATCCGGTGTGATAAAACCGTTTTCCAGAGCATAATTCACCTGGGCAAGGGGAATGGTTTCGATCTTGTCTTTCACCACAAAGGCCAGGTTCTGGCGGTTCAGCAGATCTACTTTGAACTCGGTTTGTATTTTCTGGATAAAGTGAACAGAACTATCGGTACTGCAGCCACCCACACCGGTCACTGTTTCGTCGGCCATGAGCACAATGAACTGACCGAACAGGAGGTTGGCATAGGCTTTTACGGGTGCGCCGTGGCTTTTCCACCGGCTTGCAAATTCTTCCAGCATTTCTTCCAGCTGTAACGCTTCGCTGATCATAAACAAGCGGTTACTCTGGTAGATCCATACCCTGGAGCGGGGATGGAAATCTGCGGGAATCAGGTGTTGAAATTTGAAGTTCATACTGCAAAATTACTGCTTTTGTCAGAATTCTGTATCCCAGGTAGTAGCAGGCGCGAAGAAGGTACTTCCGGTGTCTAAAACCTAGGTTTTCCGATCAAAACGCATAAAACTCAGGAAGGTTCCACTTAAGGTAGCTGCAAACAGCCTGCCGGCAAGCGAAGTGCTGGTAAAAAACTGGCTCCGGCTTTCAGGCGGTTCTTTTAGTAGCAGTGATAAAAGCCAACTGATCAGCAGCGTAACCACAAACATGTATACGGTGATAGCCAGCCATTTTTTCCAGGTAAAATTTTTGCGGGAAAACATAACAGCGAATGATGTTTATTAAAAAAGGATCCTGACGTTATTCCATACTCGCTGCAATCATTTCTGCCACATCCAGCACGGCCACTTCATTTTCTTTTTCGCGGTTCTTGACACCATCCGTCATCATGGTATTACAGAACGGACAGGCAGCGGCGATAAAAGCGGCACCGGTGGCCAGTGCTTCATCGGTACGCTCAATATTAATGCGTTTATCGCCGGGTTCATCTTCTTTGAACATCTGGGCGCCACCGGCACCACAACAGAGACCGTTGCTGCGGCAGCGCTTCATTTCCACCAGTTCGGCATCCAGTGCTTCCAGCACTTTGCGCGGGGCTTCGTAAATATCATTGGCACGGCCCAGGTAACAGCTGTCGTGGTAAGATATCTTTTTGCCCTTGAAGCTACCACCTTCTTTCAGCTTGATCCTTCCTTCATCGATCAGCTGCTGCAGCAGGGTAGTGTGGTGAATTACTTCATAGTTACCACCCAGTTCAGGGTATTCGTTTTTAAGCGTATTGAAACAATGTGGACAGGTAGTCACGATCTTTTTAATACCATACCCATTCAGCACCTGTATGTTCTGGTAGGCCATCATCTGAAAAAGGAATTCATTACCTGCACGTCGGGCCGGATCGCCGGTACAGGCTTCTTCTTTGCCGAGGATGGCATATTTGTATCCTACTTTATCCAGGATGGTGGCAAATGCTTTGGTAATCTTTTGTGCACGCTGGTCAAAACTGCCGGCACAACCTACCCAGAAAAGAATATCCGGTGTTTCGCCGCTTGCCATCATCTCAGCCATGGTATTCACTTTCATATCCCAAAGTTTATACGAATGTACTGGAAAAATGAATAGCAGAAATGAACAGACGAACAGGTGAACGGACGAACAGATGAACAAGATTTGACTTGCTATTTGTCATGAGTAGTAGCCCTTTTGCAATCAACATTCCTTGTTCCTTAGTGCTCTGTTCCGGGTTCTATAATTACCTAATTTCTGTTCATCTGTTCCCAGATTTCCATTCTTATCGTACTTTCATCCCAATGATCTACATTCTTTTCGTCGGGTTCCTGGTGAGTTTTCTCGGGCAATTACCCCTGGGAAACATGAGCTTTACTGCTACGCAGATCTGTTTGCAGGAGGGTTTTAAACAGGCATGGTTATATGCCGTGGGGGTGGCCATTGTAGAAATGATTTACCTGCGCTTTGCTTTGACTGGTATGGACTGGGTGGTGCAACACCGGGTATGGTTTCTCGGATTGGGCTGGGTAACGGTGGCGATGTTCCTCGTATTGGGTGTGCTGGCATTCCGGGTGGCACAAAAACAGGAAAAAGAAAAAAAAGCACTATTGCTGGATAATACGTTAAACCGGTTTTTACTGGGACTGATGATGAGTGCCCTCAACCCCGTTCAGATCCCTTTCTGGTTTTTATGGACATCTACCTTCATCCAGACCAAAGTGTTGCCCGTAGCCACGGCTCCCTTTCATCTGTTCACCATTGGTGCGGGTGTGGGAACGCTGTCTGGCCTGGCTGTTTATATCCACGGCGGTAACTGGCTTGTTACCAGAATGAAAACCAGCAATCAAACGCTGAATAAGATCATGGGAATCATTTTCTTTATCACTGCATTGATCCAGTTATACCGCATGACCTGGGAACCATTTATTTAAAAGAGAATGTCATTTTTCTTTCAATCAACAATCAATAACACACAACCCTCTTTGGAATAGGTTCTGTGCGCATCACTTTCATCGCCTACGGTATAGATCAGTCCTTTTTGCAAAATATGTTTGCTGCCATTAGCCAGTTCGGTTTCCATCGCTCCTTCGATACAGTAAATGATATGTCCTTTGCTGCACCAATGGTCGGCCAGGTATTCCGGCGAATACGTCACCTGCCTGATCCTCACTTCATCCCGGAAAAAGGTTCTCCACTCAGCATGGCCAGTAATACCCGGTTTGATCTCTGGAGTAATGTCTGCGAAATCAGTGATGAAAAAAGGGAAGGGAGAGAATTTCATAGGATTTATTGATTGGTGTGTAATAACTTTTGAACAGATGAACAGAGGAGCAAGGAACAGACGAACAGATGATCCAAGAACATAGAACGTAGAACGTAGAACAAAGAACAGTTAACTCCGATCATCAGTTCCTTGTTCGATATTCATCTGTTCATCTGTTCCCTACCTCATTTCCACCGCCCATTGATCCCTGTCATCGGGAGAGAATTTCCAGGGGGCGAAATTGTTTTCGATATTGCTGAAGGTTCCGTTCCATTCCTGCGGGGCATTGCTTTCTTCCATGATCAGTGACCGGCGTAATTCGGTGATGATATCGAGCGGAGAAATACTGACCGGGCAGGCTTCCACACAGGCATTACAGGTGGTGCAGGCACGGAGTTCTTCTACACTGATATAATTATGCAGCAGGGATTTATTATCGGCTACAAAAATTTTGTGCTGGTTAATGTTTTTGCCTACTTCTTCCAGGCGGTCGCGGGTAGACATCATGATCTTTCTCGGACTTAATAACTTGCCGGTCATGTTTGCCGGGCAGGCGGTGGAACAGCGTCCGCATTCGGTACAGCTGTAGGCATCCAGCAGGTTTTTCCAGCTCAGTTCAAAAATGTCTTTGGCGCCAAAATGAGCGGGTGGTGCAGCATCGGCCGGGGCCGTCTCGGGTTGCATGGCATATAAAACTTCGTTCTGCACTGCGGGCATATTCTTCATCTTACCAATGGGTTCCAGGCGGGCATAGTAGGCATTGGGAAAAGCCAGCATGATGTGCAGGTGTTTGGAATAAGGCAGGTAATTCAGGAATGCAAAAATAGCGGCAATATGGAGCCACCAGCAACTGCGTTCCAGTATTACCAGGCTACTGTCGGCCATACCACTGAACAGCGGGCTGAGCCAACCGGAGATATAGAAAGTACCGGTTGGTAAATAATGTTCGTTACCCCGGGATTGTAATGTCTGATCAGCAGCATTCATGATCAGGAACAGTGACATCAGTACAATTTCAGTAAACAGGATATAGTTGGCATCTGTTCTGGGCCAGCCAGTCAGGTCTTTACTCAGAAAGCGTTTCAGTTTCAGAAAATTTCTTCTGCTCAGAAATACTACACAGACCAATAGAACGCCCAGCGCCAGGAATTCAAAGGCATTGATGAGCCAGTTATACAAACCGCCCAGGAATGGGGCAAAGAGGCGGTGGGTGCCCAGCAGGCCATCCAATACAATTTCCAATACTTCCAGGTTGATGATGATGAAACCGGCATAGATCACAAAGTGCATCACTGCTACCAAAGGGTTATGGAACATCTTCTTCTGTCCCAAAGCCAGCAATAGCAGATTTCTCCAGCGTTTGGCCGGCTGGTCGGTCAGGGTTTCGTCTTTACCCAACAGAATATTTCGTCTGATTTCGCCGGCTTTTTTGGCAAATAACCCAACTGCTAAGGCCGAGAGGACCAGAAACAGTATTTGCGGTAGATAATGCATAGAGATCGGTTATTTTGCTAAGATAAGATTTTGACCAGTTGGAAAGGGGATTGCGGGTTGTTTTATTGTTGTTACTTTTGATCATCAAACCCTTACTATGGCAGCCAAGAACTATATCATGAACCGTGAAGCCGCTGAGCAGAAACTACACCGCATGGCGCTGGAACTGGCCGAAAACCTGAACGGCGATACAGAACCGGTGGTGCTGATCGGCATCCGTAACAGCGGAAACGTGATCGCAGAAAAAACCGCTGCCCTGCTGAAGAACTATGTTTCCTGTGAGATCAAAGTGATTTCACTCAGCATGGATAAACACCATCCTACTACCGTTATCCTTAGTGAAAATATGCCGCTTGATAAGGTGCATGTGATCATTGCTGATGATGTAACCAACAGCGGCCGTACATTATTGTACGCATTAAAACCCCTACTCGAATTCCATCCAAAAAGTATCCAGACCCTGGTACTGGTAGAAAGAATGCATAAATTATTTCCTATCAAACCGGATTATGTAGGCTTATCGGTTGCTACTACTTTGCAGGAACATATCCAGGTAGAAGTGGCGGATGGGGAGTTGGTGGGAGCGTATGTGGAATAATTAAAAATTAGAAATCGGAGGGTGGGGTGCGGGTGCGAATTCAATTGTTAATTGTTAATTAAAAATGCAGCCAGTTCCATTCGATTCCGTCTTTGGAAAAGCCGATGGAAGGGGCGGGGATTTTGATGGCGTTGAGGAGAAAGAAAGCGGTTTTGACGAGTTTGCTTTTGGTTCTGATCCTGGTAAGGTCGATATCCGGAGAGAGATACCATTGCCGGCGGCGGGGAATATCAGTCCGGTTGAAATAAACAATCCCGTTCGCATCTTTTGCCCTATTTTCCGAACCCCCAAACATACCCTCTGCTCCGTAACCAATCGCGATATTGAACCATGCCGGGATACCCGACTTTTTGAAAAAAGAGCGGAGATTGGTACTGACCCAATACGTTTGTCCATTATAATCTTTCAGCACTTGCTCCCAGCCCCGGTTACCGAAGAGGGCATTGGCGCGCTGGCTCAGTATGGGATCGGCATAGGTGTTTTTGTGAAAGGAAAATTTCAGGTGTATCCTTTGTTCGTTCCAGGCCAGTTCCTGGGCAATAAACAGTCCGCTCCCGCTAAGGTTGGCCGCCATATCACCTACGCTAAACCCCCAGCCGGCGGAGTATCCATCCAGCACTTCAATTATAGTCATAAAAGCCGTACCACTCAGCCCACCTATCCAGACCCGCTGTTTGCGGGGCAAACCGGCCCACCGCCATACTTCCATGCTGATCCTGCCTGCCGTATAGGCACCAAATACATGTCCGGCTTTATCTACCTGTAACCAGGTATTATTATCGTTGAAAAAATGAAAAGAGGTTTGCGGGTAATTTTTGTACCAGGCCTGCGATAATTCGGCCAAGCCAATCGCATAACCTACCACACTGCCACCGGCAGCCAGCAGGATCCTTGTTGGATTTGGCTTTACATCCGGGATATCCTGCTGGCTTACAGGAATGGTCAATGAATCCTGCGTAAAAGCAAACTCAGTTGCCAGTAACAGTATGAGTAGGATATAAGGTTTCACTGCCTCAAACATACAGCACTAAATCCGGAGAGTTCCTCCACAGTAGGTTGAAAATGCAAAAAATATTCATAAACTTGTCAGGTAAAAGAAAACAACACTTAAAACTTGCACGTATGGATGCTGCCATTCAGGAAAGGATCAATGTCTGGGTTAACGGAAATTACGACCAGGCTACCAAAGATACCATTGCCCAATTACAGAAAGAGCATCCCGATGAACTGGCGGATGCGTTTTACCGCAATCTCGAATTCGGCACCGGTGGGCTACGGGGTATCATGGGCGTGGGTACCAACCGGATCAATAAATACACCATTGGCATGGCCACACAAGGTTTTGCCAATTACCTCCGGAAAACCTATGGTAATGAAGAAATCAAAGTAGCCATTGCGCACGACAGCCGGAATAACAGTCGGTTCTTTGCAGAAACCACCGCCCATGTATTTGCAGCCAACGGTATCAAGGTATTCCTGTTCGAAGCTTTGCGCCCTACACCGGAACTCAGTTTCGCCATCCGTTCACTGGGTTGTAAAGCCGGTGTGGTTTGTACTGCTTCGCACAATCCACGTGAGTACAATGGATACAAAGCTTACTGGAATGATGGCGGACAATTGGTGCCTCCACACGATAAAAATGTGATCACAGAAGTAGAAGCCATTACCAATGTGAACGATGTGAAATGGGAGGGTGGCAGTGCCAATCTTACCCTCATCGGAAAAGACATGGACAATGCCTATATGAATATGGTGAAGGAGCTGAGTGTATACCCTGATGTGATTGCCAAACAGCATGATCTGAAAATTGTATACACCCCCATCCATGGAACCGGTATTACACTGGTGCCGGAAGTGCTGAAGCGTTTTGGTTTTACCAATGTTACCGTTGTAGAAGAACAGGCTACGCCGGATGGTAATTTTCCAACTGTGAACTACCCCAATCCGGAAGAAAGTGAGACCATGAGTATTGGTTTGAAGAAAGCCAAAGAACTGGATGCGGATATTTTACTGGGTACCGACCCCGATGCAGACCGTGTAGGTATTGGTGTAAAGAACCACAAGGGCGAATGGGTATTAATGAACGGCAATCAGACAGCGGTACTGGCATTCAGTTATATGATGGAAGCGCGAAAAGCCAAAGGCATTGCGCAGCCCAATGATATGGTGATCACTACCATCGTTACCACCGAAATGATCAATGAAGTGGCCAAACAGAATGAAGTAGCCTGCTATAATGTACTTACCGGGTTTAAATGGATCGCAGAAAAGATCAAGGAGCTGGACGGACAGAAGAACTATGTGATTGGCGGGGAGGAAAGTTTTGGCCTGATGATCGGTAACCAGATCCGTGATAAAGACGCCGTTAGTGCCGTGGCCCTGATGTGCGAAATGGCTGCTTATGAAAAGAACCAGGGAAAAACCCTGTTTGATAAGATGATCGAACTCTATATCAAATATGGTTTCTATTATGAGAACCTGATCAGCATCACCAAAAAAGGAATGAACGGCCAGAAAGAGATTGCAGAGATGATGGAAAGTTACCGCAGCAATCCACCCAAAACCATTGCAGGAGCACAGGTAGTTACGCTGCTCGATTATGAATTGCAGAAAGGGACCAACCTGGTAACCGGAGAAACCTGGACCATTGCCCTTCCCAAGAGTAATGTGCTGCAGTTTGTGACGGCGGACGGTACCAAGATCTCTGCCCGCCCATCAGGTACCGAACCCAAGATCAAATTTTACTTCAGTGTGAATACCCAACTGGCACGGAAAGAAGATTTCGACAGGGTGTATGCTTCGCTGGAAAATAAGATCAAAGACATTATCACAGATATGAACCTGAAATAAGGTAAACGCTCATAGCCATCGGTTCGCTGCTATAACATGCGGCAAACTGGTGGCTGTTTATTTTTCGGTATTAACCGGCTCATACCGTAGAACTTATTTTCCTAAGCTGGGTCAGATCCGGGAAACCCACTACCGATAAGACTTGTATTCTTTGCACCTGTAACGGTCCGTTCTGAATAACTTGAGCCCGTTTTTTTCTTTTTACACCGTTCTGTTAACTGAGCGGGCTCTTGTTTCTTAGCTGTATATTCGCTATGCTATGAGAAAGTACGAGGACACTTACCAGCACAAAGGGCTGCGTAAAAAGCTGGTCGACCTGTTGAAAGAAAAGGGAATCACAGACGAAGCTGTGCTGGATGCGATTAATACCATACCCCGCCATTATTTCCTGGATTCTGCTTTTGATAAGATCGCTTATGAAGACCGTGCCTTTGAAATTGCGGCTGGTCAAACCATTTCACAACCTTATACGGTTGCCTACCAAAGCCAGCTGTTACAGATCAAAAGAGGAGATAAAGTGCTGGAGATCGGTACCGGTAGTGTTTACCAGGCTACCATCCTGGCCGAAATGGGAGCAAGGGTGTACACCATCGAGCGTCAGAAGAAATTATACGATCTGCAGAAAGAATATTATTTCCGGAATAAATATCCCAATATCAAATTCTTTTTCGGGGACGGTTTTGAAGGGTTACCCACTTTCGCCCCTTTTGATAAGATCATCATCACCGCAGCGGCACCTTTCATTCCTCCCAAACTGGTACAACAATTAAAAACCGGTGGACTGATGGTGATTCCTTTGGATGAAGGTGGTTCACAGCGCATGCTACGCCTGACCAAACAGGAAGATGGTTCGGTAACAGAAGAAGCATTTGAGCAATTCTCTTTTGTACCCATGCTTACCGGTAAAAACCGGTAACTGTTTATTGCCTGCTACTCACAGGTATCAATTCCGCTATCTATGCAAAAGCAAAGATCGATATCGGTACTTCCTTTTATAGTGGCTGCGCAGTTTGCCTGCACTTCTGTCTGGTTTGCTGGTAATGCGGTAATTGCTGATATCATCCGGCAATTCGGTCTTTCGGCCGATGCATTGGGTCATCTGGTGGCCGCCGTACAACTGGGTTTTATTACCGGCACTTTGTTGTTCGCCATTTTCACTGTGTCTGACCGGTTTTCTCCTTCCCGTGTTTTTTTTACTTGCGCTATAACTGCTGCGCTGGCCAATCTGTCGGTTTTTGTGGCTGATGGGTTTTCGCTGTTGCTGGTGGCCCGTTTTATGACCGGTTTTTTTCTCGCAGGTATTTATCCTGTTGGAATGAAGATCGCAGCCGACTATCATAAAGAAGGCTTAGGCAAGGCATTGGGCTGGCTGGTAGGAGCATTGGTGTTAGGTACGGCTTTCCCGCATCTGGTACATGTTTATACAGCTACGCTTTCCTGGAAGGCAGTAATCATCGTCAGCTCCGTTTTATCAGTAACAGGTGGAATGCTGATCCTGTTTTTTGTGCCCGATGGCCCACACCGAAGCCGGAGTAATGGGTTTGATCCAACGGTACTCAGGCGAATCTTCCGTAACGGACTATTCCGGTCAGCCGCTTTTGGGTATTTCGGGCATATGTGGGAGCTCTATACCTTTTGGGCCTTTGTGCCATCGATTCTGGCTACCTATTTCGATCAGCACAGTATTACAGGTTACTCGGTGTCACTACTGTCTTTTTGTATCATCAGTATCGGTTCGATAGCCTGTGTGTGGGGCGGATATCTTTCCAGCCGTATCGGAAATGCCCGAACAGCTTCGCTGGCATTGGTAATCTCAGGATGTTGCTGTTTACTATCGCCGCTGTTCTTTCATTTTTCTTTTCCGGTGTTCTGTCTATTTTTAGTACTGTGGGGAATGTCGGTGGTAGCCGATTCACCCCAATTCTCCACTCTGGTGGCGCAAGCCATTCCGGCTGAGATCCGGGGCACGGCTTTAACCATCACCAACTCCATCGGCTTTGCTATTACGATCCTCAGCATCGAAACCATCAATTACCTCCGCCCTTCTATCGCCCCCCAGAACCTGTATCTCATACTCGCCATCGGCCCCATACTTGGCCTCCTGTTTATGAAAAAGCAATTGCAAAAAAATAATTGATCTGAAGCAGATACTGCCCAAAACAAAGAAGCCGTCCTCTAAGAACGGCTTCTCTCTGTATTCAATTGTTAATTTCTAATGGCTAATTAACCTACTGCTGCATCATCTCCATACCACCACCTTGCTCTGCTTTGGTGTTCTTACGTTTGAATAGAGTTGCATCAAATTTACCGAAGCGGTAGCTGAAGTTCAAACGCAATACCTGCTGATCTCTTCTTCTTTCGCTGTTCTGGGTAAAGAAGGTACTTTCAGAATAGGTTTTAAATACCTGTGTACGGAACACATCATTCATACTCAGGGTTAAGGAACCGCTTTGTCCGTTTTTCCAGGTCCAGTCTTTACGGATAGCCATATCAAATCCATAACGGGGTAGATTATAACCCTGGGAGGTAGATTGCGGACCACCAAACATCATTCCGCCACCGCCACCACCACGGCCACCACCTGAGTTAGGAGGTAACACAGATTTTGCCTGATAGTCGCCGCTGAACTGGATAGACCAGCCCTTGCCGGCTTTGAAACTGTTATTCATTTTACCAAACCAGCTAACCAGTGAATTGCTCAAACTCTGACCAGGCACGGTGGCATTGATCTTAGAGTTGAAGAGATTCACATTCACTGTAAAATCCCACCACTTGGTTAATGCTATTTTATTGGTTAGTTCCAGACCATAAGTATAACTGTAATCAGCGTTAATATAGGTATTAAAGAAAGCACTATCGCCGCTTACCAAACCATTTTTATCTCTGTACACATATCGGGTAATTAGGTCTGTGGTATGTTTAAAGAAAGCCGTAGCGAGGAAATTAGCACCACGAGTATAGGCGTTGTTATATGAAACCTCGAAAGAGTTAGTGAACTCTGGCTTCAGACCCGCATTACCGATATTAATATTCTGCGGATCGGAATAATCAGGGAAAGGCATCAACTGGAAGAAGTTCGGACGGTTCACGCGACGTGAATAGTTTAACTGCAGATCCTGCTTGTCATTGATCTTATACGTTACAAACGCACTGGGGAATAGGCTGAGTGGATAATTTACTTTAAAAGTGGCAGAGTCCTGTCCCTTTGCATTCAGCAACGTACCGGTATAAGTAGAACTTTCTGCACGCAGCCCTAACTGGTAACTCCATTTTTTTACTTTGAAGCTATAAGTGGTGTATGCCGCAGATACCTGGTCGTAAAATTTATATTTGTTACTGATACCCGGCACCAGTGCATAAGCACTGCTGCCGTAATTGTACCGGTACTGATCGCTCATGTTACTAAAATCCCTGATAGCGGTTCTCACACCTGCTTCCAGTTTACTGTCATCGCTCAGCGGATTTTCGTAATCAGCCTGTAAAATATAGTTCTTGGTAGAGCCACCGCCGATGGTTTTCTGCAACAAAGCCTGTCCTTTGGTAGAAGCATCACTGTTATAGGTTTGGGTACCTATATTGGCATTGTTATCGTTGTTGCTGGAGTTATAGTTGAAGTCGGCAGAAATATTATGTCCGCTCCTGGTAAAATTATGTTTGTAACTCATCTGGGTTCCCATATTCCTCATCATAAAGTTACTGGTGTTATTGATCAGGTTATAAGAGCTGAACACAGATTTGATAGTAGAGTCTACTTTCTGCGTTTGCTCGTTATCAAACTGGCCGCGCATAAAGTTTCCCGCGATAGAGATCGTATTGCGGTTATCAATCAGAAAATCCAGTCCGGTACGGAGAAAACCAAAATAGCCGGTATTAACACCATGGCTGGTATTATACACAGAACTGGGCGTAAACAGCAGGTTATTTCTGTCGGTAATACCATCAGAAATAGATTTACGCTCATTAAAGTTGGCACTCAGCGAGAAATTAATCTTGTCCTGACGCAGGTTCAGATCGCCTCCCAGGTTTAATTTACCACGCGAGTCAATACCGGTTCTGATACCACCGTTATAACCGGTCTTTTTATTCTTCTTCAGCACAATATTCAGGATACCCGCATTTCCGCCGGAAGCATCAAACTTGGCAGAAGGGTTGGTAATCAGTTCCACTTTGTCAATAATATCGGCAGGGATCTGGTCAAGGGTAAGGGTGGTGGGGCGGTTATCGATGAACAGGGTTGGACTGGCATTCCGCATAGTTACGTTACCATCAATATCCACATTCAGGGAGGGGATACTTTTCATGATTTCGGTAGCGGTTTGGCCGGAGCTAACCAGGTTCTTGTCTACGTTAAAGATCTTACGGTCGATACCCAGTTCCAGTAAAGGTTTAGCAGTAGAAGTAACGGTTACGTTTCCGAGGTTGGTAGCGTCTTCTTCCATTTTAATATTACCGAGGTCCTTATCGGTCAGGGCTAACATTTGCTGCATATTGCCGCCGGCTGCGTTGGCAGCACCTGGCTGAGGCATTTTGATACCGAAGGTCAGGGTTTTTTCCAACGCCTTATAACCTAATGCACTGGCTTTCATTTTAAAATTGCCAAAAACAGGAAGATTTTCGAAGTTAAAATCACCATTCGCTTTGGTGATCTGGGTGCTGAGGATGGCTTCTTTCATCTTTTTGGTAACTGTATCGAACTTGTTGCCGATCAGTTGTACCGTTACAGATTCAAGGCCTTTGTTGGTCTTGCTGTCCACCAGTTTGCCAAAGAAATGGCCAATATTCATGCTTTGCGCCCCTCCGCCACCGGCACGCATGCCTCCGGGCATCTGGGCAAAAGCCGACACAAGGAACAGGTTAAGGATACCAACTACTAATAATTTTCTCATGATTTTGTTTGAATTATATAATGCAAAGTTGCGATGCAATAGGGGCAGCCCCTTTTTTCATTACACCAGCGGTAATAAGACAATTTTGAATGGACAAAGTTGAAACATAGGGGGTAGAAATGCCTATTTTGTCGGTGATTACCCTTTTTAATCGGTCATCACTATAAAGAAGTCAGCAGAATTTGTAATAAACCGATCAAAAAACCGAGTACCCCACCGATGATTTCCACAAAGCGGAATTCTTTGGACATGATGCTGTTCAGGATCTCTTCCAGCTTGTCTGAAGAAAAACCGGCCACTTTTTCGATCACGATCTTCTCCAGGTCCAGCTGCTCCTGCAAGCTGCCCATGTATTTCTGCATGATAACGGGGAAAAGGGTTTCCAGCTCGGCCATAAACACCGATTTCAGTTCCTGGATGGTCTTATCGCCTATGAACATACTAATCACCGGCATCTGCTCGGCCAGTTTTACCCGTAAAAACTGGTCAATATGCCCTTCTACATGAGGCATGATCTTTTTCAGGTTGTCGGGATGGGTGATCTTGGCTTCTATATCGCTGAAAGACAATAGCTCTGCACTAACCAGTTTGCCCAGTTTTTCGGCGAACTGCCTTTGTCTTTTCGGAAAAATACCATGAAGGGTGAACCCGAGGATCTTTTTAGGCTCTCTCGGATGAAATAACATCTTGATCGCGATCCAGTTGGTGAACCAGCCGATAAAAGCCGAGATCAGGGGTAACAGTAACAAGCCATAGCTCATGTCATAAAATTTAAAAACCTATCCCGCTTTCAAGGCGGGATAGGTTTTGTAGGGGGAGAACGAGGGGTCTCGAACCCCCGACCTTTAGTGCCACAAACTAACGCTCTAACCAACTGAGCTACGCTCTCCGTTTTTTGGACGGCAAAAATAGGAAAATTCGGGATTACTTGGGTGTCATTTTTCACAATCTTTTTCTGAACCGCTCGTCAAAACCTTTGTTAATTGGGATAAGTACTGATGGCTTAACCGCTTTTTGGGCTATTTTTGGAACAGTCATGCAAAAATTTACGCATTTTATGAAGAGTAGAAAAGGATTACTGCTGTTGGCCATCGTTCTGTTCGGTGGTCTGTTTTTTGCTTTCAGAACCTCCGGGATCGGATCAAAAGATATACTGGTTACCCAGAAACAACGTTTACTGGCTGCAGTAGGTACCATCCTCGAGCAGCAGCATTATAGCCCCAAAAATATTAATGACGATTTCTCCCGCCAGGTATTTAAAAAGTACCTCGAAGACCTGGATGGTGATAAATCCCATTTTCTACAGTCAGATATTACCGCCCTCAGGAAATACGAGACAGCGATCGATGATG
>Ga0255338_1001554_pt1 | contig 42055 bp, 30 predicted proteins | sample MeOH1_35cm_T4_19_FD_203715 | JGI IMG/M metagenome (GOLD analysis project Ga0255338, IMG submission 203715) | Sandy soil microbial communities from University of British Columbia, Vancouver, Canada - MeOH1_35cm_T4_195 | ecosystem: Engineered > Artificial ecosystem > Sand microcosm > Unclassified ... | reverse complement strand
CTCATGGTTTCCAGCGCGCCGGCTTCCTTGGCGGCTTCCATGTCCTTGAGGCGCTTGATCGAGATCTTGACGGTCTTGAAGTTGGTCAGCATGCCGCCGAGCCAGCGGGCGTCGACGTAGGGCATGCCGGCGCGGCCGGCTTCTTCAGCGAGGATTTCGCGCGACTGGCGCTTGGTGCCCACGAACAGCACGGTGCCGCGGTTGGCTGCCAGCTGACGCACGTACTTCAGCGCGTCCTGGAACATCGGCAACGTCTTTTCGAGGTTGATGATGTGGATCTTGTTGCGATGGCCGAAGATGAACGGTGCCATCTTGGGGTTCCAGAAGCGGGTCTGGTGGCCGAAGTGGCAACCGGCTTCCAGCATTTCGCGCATGGTAACGGACATGAAAATTCTCCAAAAGGGTTAGGTCTGAAGTCCGCCCCGACATTCCTCAACAGGAACACCCCGGATGGACGGACTCGCGATTTCACGATCTCTGGCTTCCAGATGCAGCGCCGAACGCACATTCGACGTGCATTTGACATTGCATCCGACAATACCCGGCGCGAGCAGAACGACTGCAAACGACGGCATCGCCACGCCCGAAGGCGGTCATGAGAAAGCCAGCCCAAGATTGTAGCAACAAAACCGGACTTCGCTCAAGGGGCCGGTACTGTGACGGCACGGTGGCGGTGCCGGGCCGATGCGTCCGGCATGCGCCCCGCCCCCGCGCCCGCCAGGCCCGGCCGGGGCGCCCCGGCGGCCCATTTTGGCTGCGGCAGGGGCGCGATGGTGCGATAATCCCGTCTTTCAGATTCGACTTGAGGCGCAGCCAGTGGCTTCGCCGCCACTTTTGCGAGCAGCATGAGCATCCATATCAAGAACGCCGACGATATCGCCCAGATGCGGGTAGCGTGCCGGCTGGCCTCCGAGGTCCTCGACTACATCACGCCCTTCGTCAAGCCCGGCATCACCACCGGCGAGATCGACCGGCTGTGCCACGCCTATATGCGCGACGTGCAGGGCACCGTGCCGGCGCCGCTGAACTACGCCCCGCCCGGCTACCCGCCCTTCCCCGGCGCGATCTGCACCTCGGTCAACGACGTGATCTGCCACGGCATCCCGGGCGAGCGCGTGCTGAAGTCCGGCGACGCGATCAACCTGGACATCACCGTCATCACCAAGGAAGGCTACTACGGCGACACCAGCCGCATGTTCATCGTCGGCGAGGGCTCGATCCTGGCCAAGCGCCTGGCCCAGGTCACGTTCGAATGCATGTGGAAGGGCATCATGCAGGTGCGCCCCGGCGCCCACCTCGGCGACATCGGCCACGTGATCCAGGTCCACGCGGAAGGCGCCGGCTACAGCGTGGTGCGCGAATACTGCGGCCACGGCATCGGCAAGAACTTCCACGAAGACCCGCAGGTGCTGCACTACGGCCGCCCCGGCACCGGCATGGAGATCCAGCCCGGCATGATCTTCACGATCGAGCCGATGGTCAACGCCGGCAAGCGCGAGATCCGCACCATGCCCGACCACTGGACCGTCAAGACGCGCGACCGCAGCCTGTCCGCGCAGTGGGAGCACACCATCCTGGTGACGGAGACCGGCTACGACGTGCTCACCGTCTCGGCGGGCACGCAGGCGCCGCCGGCCTTCGTCACCGATTCCGTCGCAGCCTGACGCTACCCCGGGCGCCAAGTTGGCGCCCTTCTTGTTTCAGCCGCCGCTTCATCGTTTCGCCGTTTCTTCGTCGCTCCCCAGCAACCCATCGCCCTTTCGATGTCCCAAGCCCAAGTCATGGACGCCACGCCGGAACTCATCCTCGCCACCCGTGTTCGCGATCAGCTGAAAGCCGGCAAGCAGGCCGTGTTCGACGACTTCAGCGCGCACGGCCACGTCGGCCACCTGCTCACGCGCCTGCGGCGCGCGGTGGACGCCGCGCTGGTCGAGGCCTGGCGCGGGCTGGCCCTGCCGGCGCAGTGCGCGCTGGTGGCCGTGGGCGGCTACGGGCGCGGCGAGCTGTTCCCGTACTCGGACGTGGACGTGCTGCTGCTGCTGCCGGCCGAGCCCGACGACGACACCGCGCGCCGGCTGGAGAAATTCATCGGCCTGTGCTGGGACCTCGGGCTGGAGATCGGCTCGGCCGTGCGCACCGTGGACGACTGCATCCGCGAGTCGCGCCAGGACGTCACCATCCAGACCTCGCTGCTCGAGGCGCGCCTGCTGACCGGCAACCGCAAGCTGTTCGCCGAGCTGCAGACGCGCTACCAGGCCGACCTCGACCCGCGCGCGTTCTTCCAGGCCAAGCTGCTGGAAATGCGCCAGCGCCACGCCAAGTACCAGGACACGCCCTACGCGCTCGAGCCCAACAGCAAGGAAAGCCCGGGCGGCCTGCGCGACCTGCAGGTGATCCTGTGGATGACCAAGGCGGCCGGCTTCGGCGACAGCTGGAAGGAGCTGTTCGAGCGCGGCCTGCTGAGCGAGCGCGAGGCGCAGGAACTGCAGCGCAACGAGCGCCTGCTCAAGACCATCCGCGCGCGCCTGCACCTGGTGGCCGGGCGCCGCCAGGACGTGCTGGTGTTCGACCTGCAGACCGCGCTGGCCGAATCGTTCGGCTACCGCCAGAACAACAACAAGCGCGCCAGCGAGCAGCTGATGCGGCGCTACTACTGGGCGGCCAAGGCGGTCACCCAGCTCAACAGCGTGCTGCTGCTCAACATCGAGGCGATGCTGTTCCCCAGCGAATCCAAGGTGACGCGCGTCATCAACGAGCGCTTCGTGGAACGCCAGGGCATGCTGGAGATCACCAGCGACGACCTCTACGAGCGCGAGCCGCACGCCATCCTCGAAACCTTCCTGGTGTACGAGCGCACGCCCGGCGTCAAGGGCCTGTCGCCGCGCACGCTGCGCGGCCTCTACAACGCGCGCACGGTGATGGACGCGCACTGGCGCAACGACCCCGAGAACCGCCGCCTGTTCCTGGCCATCGTGCAGGAGCCGCAGGGCATCACGCACGCGCTGCGCCTGATGAACCAGACCAGCGTGCTGGGCCGCTACCTGAGCAATTTCCGCCGCATCGTCGGCCAGATGCAGCACGACCTGTTCCACGTCTACACGGTGGACCAGCACATCCTCATGGTGGTGCGCAACATGCGGCGCTTCGCCGTGGTCGAGCACACCCACGAGTTCCCGTTCTGCAGCCGGCTGATGGCCACCTTCGACCGCCCCTGGGTGCTGTGGGTGGCGGCGCTGTTCCACGACATCGCCAAGGGCCGCGGCGGCGACCACTCCAAGCTCGGCACCACCGACGCGCGCCGCTTCTGCAAGCAGCACGGCATCGCGCGCGAGGACACCGACCTGATCGCCTGGCTGGTCGAGCACCACCTGACCATGAGCCACGTGGCGCAGAAGCAGGACCTGACCGACCCGGACGTGATCCACGCCTTCGCCCGCGTGGTCGGCAGCGAGCGCTATCTGACCGCGCTCTACCTGCTGACCGTGGCCGACATCCGCGGCACCAGCCCCAAGGTGTGGAACGCGTGGAAGGGCAAGCTGCTCGAAGACCTCTACCGCATCACGCTGCGCGTGCTCGGCGGCGCCCGCGTCGACCCGCACTCGCTGTGGTCGCAGCGCAAGGAAGACACCATCGCGCAACTGCGCCTGAAGGCCTTCGACCCCGAACTGGGCAAGCCGCTGTGGGCCCAGCTCGACGTGGCCTTCTTCCTGCGCCACGACGCGCGCGACATCGCCTGGCTCACGCGCCACCTCTACGACAAGGTCGACGGCGACGCCCCGGTGGTCAAGGCGCGCGTGTCCGCCGCCGGCGAAGGCATGCAGGTGGCGGTCTACGTCAAGGACCAGCCCGACGTGTTCACGCGCATCTGCGGCTACTTCGAACGCAAGAGCTTCTCCATCCAGGAAGCCAAGATCCACACCACCCGCCACGGCTACGCGCTCGACACCTTCCAGGTCACCGACCCCGGCATCGGCAGCGCGGCCAGCGGCAACTACCGCGACATCATCGCGCTGGTCGAGCACGAGCTGGCCGAGCGCCTGCGCCCGAACGCGCCGCTGCCGGAACCCTCGCAAGGGCGGCTGTCGCGCCAGTCGCGCAGCTTTCCGATCAAGCCGCGCGTGGACCTGCGCCCCGACGAGCGCGGCCAGTACTACCTGCTGTCGCTCTCGGCCAACGACCGCACCGGCCTGCTGTACGCGATCTCGCGCGTACTGGCCAAGCACCGCATCTCGGTGCATACCGCCCGCATCAACACGCTCGGCGAGCGGGTGGAAGACGTTTTCCTGGTCGACGGCAGCCGCCTCGCCTCGGACAACAAATTGCAGCTACAGCTTGAACAGGACCTGCTGGCGGCGCTGGCCATCTAGGCCGGACGCCCCGCATTGAAGATATGACCGATGACACTTCGCCCAAGCGCAAGACGCTGGGCATCAAGACCGCGCCCGCCGGCAACACCCGCAAGCCCACCCGGCCGGTGCGGGTGTCCGACCTGAACCGCCAGCGCGTGCGCGCCGTGGTCGACGGCATCAAGCAGGCCCAGGAGCGCGCCGGCGGCGCGCGCAGGAAACCCGAGGACGGCGCGCAGCGCCCCGCGCGCGGCCCGCGCACCGGCGAAGGCCAGGACCGGCCGCGCCGCTTCGGCGGCGAAGGCGACAATCGCCAGCGCGGCTTCAGCCCGCGCGAAGGCGACGACCGGCCGCGCCGCTTTGGCCCAGGCGACGGCCAGGACCGCCCGCGCCGCTTCGGCGGCGAAGGCGACAATCGCCAGCGCGGCTTCGGCCCGCGCGAGGGCGACGACCGGCCGCGCCGTTTCGGTCCCGGCGAAGGCCAGGACCGCCCGCGCCGCTTCGGCGGCGAAGGCGACAATCGCCAGCGCAACTTCGGCCCGCGCGAGGGCGACGACCGTCCGCGCCGCTTTGGCCCCGGCGAAGGCCAGGACCGCCCGCGCCGCTTCGGCGGCGAAGGCGACAACCGCCAGCGCGGCTTCGGCCCGCGCGAGGGCGACGACCGTCCGCGCCGTTTTGGTCCCGGCGAAGGCCAGGACCGCCCGCGCCGCTTCGGCGGCGAAGGCGACAACCGCCAGCGCAACTTCGGCCCGCGCGAGGGCGATGACCGGCCGCGCCGTTTCGCCCCTGGCGAGAACAATGACCGCCCGCGCCGCCCGCACGACGGCGGCCAGCGCGACTACCGCGGCGGCCGGCCGGAACGCGCGCAGCAGACCGAGCGTCCGGTGCGCGCCGAAGACGGCGCCGACGGCCTGGTGCGGCTGTCCAAGCGCATGTCGGAACTGGGCCTGTGCTCGCGCCGCGAAGCCGACGAATGGATTCCGCGCGGCTGGGTGCTGGTCGACGGCCAGCCCGTGACCGAGCTCGGCTCGCGCGTCGGCCCGGACGCCAATATCGAGATCCACCAGGCCGCGCGCTCCGAGCAGGGCGAGCGCGTGACCGTGCTGCTGCACAAGCCGGTAGGCTATGTGTCGGGCCAGGCCGAGGACGGCTACGAGCCGGCCGCGGTGCTGTTCGCGCCCGAGAACCAGTGGGAGCAGGACCCCACCCGCAAGCGCTTCGCGCCGTGGCAGCGCAAGAGCCTGGCCCCCGCCGGCCGGCTCGACATCGACTCCACCGGCCTGCTGGTGCTGACCCAGGACGGCCGCGTGGCGCGCCACCTGATCGGCGAAGACTCCACCGTGGAGAAGGAATACCTGGTGCGCGTGCAGTGGGAATCGCCGCAGGGCCTGGTCGAGCGCAATATCTCGAACCTCTTCCCCGCCGAGCTGATCGAGAAGCTGCGCCACGGCCTGTCGCTCGACGGCGAGGCGCTCAAGCCGGCCAAGGTGAGCTGGCAGAACGAGGAGCAGCTGCGCTTCGTGCTGCGCGAAGGCAAGAAACGCCAGATCCGCCGCATGTGCGAGCAGGTCGGGCTCAAGGTGGTCGGCCTCAAGCGCGTGCGCATGGGCCGCATCGTGCTGGGCGACCTGCCGGTCGGCCAGTGGCGCTTCCTCGGCCCGTTCGAGAAGTTCTGAGCCGCGCGGCCTGAACCCGATGGCGGCGGCTGCCGGCGAGGCGGCTTATACGTATGCCGCCTGGTCCTGCGCCGCGCCGGCAACCGCATCGGCGCCACGCAGCGGGTATGCCGGCAGCAGGATGTCCGCCGGCGGACCTGCCGGCCTCGGGCCCCGGTCCTCGTCGGGCGCCAGCCCGAGGTCCGGAAAAGCGGGTTCGCCGGCCGCGCGGCACCCGGCGGAATCGGTCGCATCGGCAGCCTCGGTCGCATCGGCAGCCTCGGCGAAGCACGCCCGGAACAGTCGCATCGCGGTCGATTCATGAGCGCTCTTGCGCCGGATGAACAGCGTCGGAGCCCTGGCGATCTCCGGAGCGATCTCATGCACCGCGAGCCGCTCCCTTAGCGACGATTTCTCGACCACGCTGAGGGGAAGGACCGTGATGCCGACATCGGCCCCCACGCATCCGAGTATCCCTTCCAGCGTTCCGAATTCAAGGCGCTGATAGCTCGGCCTGCCAAGCTGCGCGAGCAGTTGTTCGAGGCGCTGCCGATAGGAGCAGCCCATCCTGAACATGAGTGCCGTCAACGGGACCGACTCATCGTGAAGGTCGGATAGGCCGCGGCAGCGCCGCGACGTCACCAGCACCAGCTTCTCCTCGTAGGCCTGCTCCGCCGCCAGTAACGGGTGGTCGATCGGACCGGCGACGAAGGCGCCCTCTACTTCGTTGTCCAGCACCTTGCGGACCAGTTCGGCGGTCGGGCCGGTCCACACTTCGAGTTCCACGGCGGGACATTTCGCGTGATAGGCCGCCAGCACTTCGGGCAGGCGGACCGCCACGGTGGTTTCCATCGTGCCAATGGCCAGGCGTCCCCGCGCCTCGCCGTCGTCGCGCGCGGCCTTCGTCGCTTCCTGAAGCAACGCCACGGCGCGTGCCGCATACGGCAGGAGCCGCATGCCGGCACTGGTCAGCGCGACACCGCGGCTGTGCCGCTCGAACAGCGGCAGTCCCACCTCTTCCTCGAGACTCTTGACCCGGTTCGTGACGTTGGACTGAACCGTGTGCAGCTCCCTGGCCGCGCGCGTAATGCTCGCATGGCGCGCAACCGTGGCGAACGTGATCAGGTCGTTGACTTCCATGGTCCGGCATCCCTCAAACAGATTGCGAGGCTTCGAGCGAAGACTGTTTCGGAGATGGGAAGCAAACGGCATGCCAATTCTTTCTTCCAGGGCCGGCCGGCCCTTGGCCGTACAGGCTGCCGCGCGGATGGCCGAACGCCGCGCGACGCGCGGCTTCGCTTTTGGTGCGCAAGTGCCCGCAGCTGCCTTGACGCGCCCCATCTTGGTTCCTGCTTGCGCACGGTTGCGTGTCATCTCTTTGGCAGATCGCTTCCATCGAATTTAACCGTTTCTCCGAACCCCGGGACCTTGCCCATGATGTCGGTCAACGTCAGGTACGGAAGGGCGGACCTGCCGGGCAACGGCATCGCGTGCCGCGAATGCCGGGTTGCCTCCCGGGACCGGCGTTCCGGATCTGCGTTCCCGATCTAGCCACTGTTGTATCTATGGAGGTCTTCATATGGACAATCTTGCCGCGGCCGAGGCTGAGGAGCCCCTGGGTTTCAGCCTGTCATTGACGGCATTGCAGGTGCTCGTCTATTTCACCTTTCTCCTGACGAGTTGTTTTGCCGCGGATTCGCTGCGGGCGACCGTGCCCGGGACCGGCCTGCCCGCGTCGTTCGTCGCCGGGCTGCTGGTGATCGCCTGCGGCACCCTGCTGACGGTCGTCTACGTCCGGCGCATCGATGCGAGCGCGAGCGGAGAGAAAAAATGAAAAAGCGAATACTCGCGATATTTCTCGCCGCCGCCGCGACCCGTGCCGTGGCAGCGCAATCCTCCTCCGTGGGCACGGCCAGCATCACTTCGCTCGCCCTGTTCGTGGCAGTCATTGCCATGACCCTTGGCATCACCTGGTGGGCGGCAAGGCAGACGAAGTCGGCCAGCGATTTCTATGCCGCCGGCGGCCGCATCTCCGGGTTCCAGAACGGGCTGGCCATCACCGGCGACGCGCTCTCCGCCGGCGCCTTGCTGGGCCTGACCGGCCTGGTTTTTTCCAGCGGCTTCGACGGCCTGGTCTACGCGATCGGCTACACCACCGGCTTGCCCATCGTGGTCTTCCTGATGGCCGGCAAGCTGCGCAAGCTCGGCAAGTACACCTTCACCGATGTGGTCTGCGCCAGGCTCAGCGGCAATGCGGTACGGGTCTTCTCGGCCTGCGCCTCGCTGATCATCGTCGCCTTTTATCTCATCGCGCAGATGGTCGGCGCGGGGCAACTCGTGCAGTTGCTGTTCGGCATCGACTATACCTACGCCATCCTCCTGGTCGGCGTGCTGATGGTCATGTATGTCGTGTTCGGCGGAATGATGGCCACCACCTGGGTACAGATCGTCAAGGCCGTGCTGATGCTGAGCGTCGGCGTGATGATCTGCGTGCTCGTGATGTCCCGGTTCGGCTTCAGCATGAGCGAACTGTTGCAGAAGTCCGTCGCCGTGCATCCGGGCAAGGACGGCATCCTGATCCCGCAGGCCCTGGCGCGGGACCCCGTCTCCGGCCTCTCGCTGGGCATCGCGCTGATGCTGGGCACCGCGGGACTTCCGCATGTTCTCATGCGCTTCTTCACCGTGCCCGATGCCAGGGCGGCGCGCAGTTCGGTGTTGTGGGCCACCGTGTTCATGAACAGCTTCTACGCCATGATGTTCATCATCGGTTTCGGGGCACTGGCGCTGCTGCGCCAGCATCCTGAATATCTGGATGCGAAGGGCGCGCTGATCGGCGGGGGCAACACCGCGGCACTCCACCTGTCGCACCTGCTCGGGGGCGACATCATGTTCGGGGCGGTGTCGGCCATTGCCTTCGCCACGATTCTGGCCGTCGTCGCCGGGCTCACGCTTTCCGGCGCCTGCGCGATCAGCCACGACATCTACGGCGCGCTGTTCAGGAAGCCTGGCTCCGACTCGCCGGACGAGATCCGGATCGTGCGGGTGGCAAGCGTCGTGCTCGGCGCGCTGGCGATCCTGCTCGGCATCGCTTTCCGCAACCAGAACGTGGCCTACATGATCAGTCTCGCGTTCTCGATTGCGTGCTCTTCGACATTCCCGGTGCTGATCCTGGCCATCTACTGGAAGAAGATGACCTCGGCCGGCGCAGTCGTGGGCGGCGGTATCGGCCTGGCGTCGTCGCTGCTGCTCACCATCCTCGGGCCGTCCGTGTGGGTGAAGGTATTGGGCCACGCGCAGCCGGCCTTTCCCATCGACCCGCCGGCACTGATCACCGTACCGCTTGCCTTCGCGGCATGCGTCATCGCCTCCCTGGCGACGCAGCGTCCGGTGCGGCAACGGCTTGAAGCCGCGGCCTGAAGCGCCCGCCGCCGGCAGGCTTCCGAACCCGCCATCCTTCCTGCGCAGGAAAGATGGCCGACAGCCATCGACTGCATCGGGACCAGCCCTGCCTGGACGTGCATGACGGCTCGAACCGCAAACTGAAAAAAGAAGGAACACACAGCATGAGCAATGCAGACATCGACAGCGGAAACGGGCGCACGGGCGCCTTCGCGGAACTCATGGCCATTCGCGCCGGACAACCGCTGACACAAGGGGAGGTGACGATCACCGGAGAAGATCCGCTGTTCCAGTCCCCGTTCCGCATCGGCGCAACGTCCGCCGACGTCCTGGCGGCCCGCGCGGTGGCCGCCAACGACCTGTGGGAACTTCGGACCGGCCGGCGCCAGTCCATCGGCGTGGACGTGCGGGCCGCCGCCGCAACCTCGCTGGCCGGGGGCGACATGACGCTCAGGCGCGATGCGCAAGGCCGCTATCAGCCGATACCCTCGTCGCCGGAACTCAGGCACATGATCTCGCTCACGCAACCCTGGCGCGCCGCCGATGGCCGCTGGGTCTTGCCGCACACCAACCTGCCCCATCTGGAGCGGCGCGTGCTGGACGTGCTGGACTGCGAGAGCACCCCGGCGTCGGTCGCCGCGGGCGTGGGCCGCTGGAACTCGGACGAACTGGAGGACGCCATCGCGCGAGCGCTGGCTTGCGCCGGCAAGATCCGCACGCCGCAGGAATGGCTGGCACACCCGCACGGGGCCTACCTGGCATCGCGCCCGGTCGTGGAGATCACCAAGCTGGCGGACGGCGCCCCGCAGCCGCTGCCGGCCGGCAGCCAGCCGGCCTCGGGCATCCGGGTGCTGGACCTGACGCGCATCCTGGCCGGCCCGACGGCCGGCCTCGGCATGGCCGAGCACGGCGCCGACGTGCTGATGGTCACGGCGCCGTCGCTGCCCCAGGTGCCGGCCTTCGTGCGCGACACCAGCCACGGCAAGCGCAGTTGCTTCCTCGACTTCGACCGCGCCGACGAGGCCCGGCGGCTGCGGGAGCTGGTGCGGGAAGCCGACGTCTTCATCGACGGTTATCGGCCGCGCCGGCTCGAAGCCCACGGCTTCGGCGTCGATGAACTGGCGCGGCTGCGTCCCGGACTCGTGCACGTCAGCGTCAACTGCTACGGCTCCGGCGGCCCGTTTGCCGACCGCGCGGGCTGGGACCAGGTGGCCCAGGCAGTGACCGGCATCTGCCACACCCAGGGCATCGCCACCGGGGCCGGGCAGCCCAGGCTGACACCGGTCTTCATGTGCGACTTCCTCACCGGCTTCCTCGGCACGTTCGGCGCGATGATCGCGCTGGCGCGCCGTGCCCGGGAAGGCGGAACCTATCGGGTGCAGGTGTCGCTGTGCCAGTCCGCCATGCTGTTGCAGCGGCAGGGACTCCTGCAGCATTTCGACCATGCGCCGGGCCGCCTGTCGCGCGAGGAATTCGAAGCGCTCTCGGTATGCGACGACAGTACCTGCTGGGGCGATCTGAAGAGCCTGGGGCCGGTGATCCGCATGTCCGAAACCCCGCCCCGCTGGTTCGGCACGACGCCCCGGCTCGGCGGCGACAAGGCGCAATGGCTTGCGCGCTGATGCCCGGCGCCCGCCACGGCCCGCGGGATCGGCATAAGAAGTCGTTTCAAGAAAAGATCCTGGCGTCGTTGCGTGGCACGGCAAGTACTGCCTGTACTGCCGCGCGCACCGCTGCGCAGGCGGATCGCGATGCGATCCGAGTTCCCTGCTCCGCCCCAGCCAGGACCGCTTCATCTTGAAACGCCCCCCGGAACCGGACGGGCCGTCAGCGCATCTTCAGCCCAGCCGCGCGCCGACCAGCGCCACGGCCTGCTGCCACACCTCGCGCTGCCCGGCCAGGTAGTCCTGCGCGGCCATGCCGGTCAGCGCGACCGGCTCGGCGCCGTCCGCGTGCAGGCGCTCGTGCAGCGCGGGCGCCGCCAGCACGCGGCCGAGCCGCTCGACCAGCGCCGTGCGCTGCGGCGCCGTCCAGCTGGACGGCGCCAGCACGCCATACCAGGCCTGCTGCGCCATGCCGGCAATGCCGAACTCCCCGAACGTCGCCACCTGCGGCGCCAGCGCGCTGCGCCGCGTGCCGGTCACGGCCAGCGCGCGCAGCCGGCCCTGGCGCATCAGCGGCAGCGAGGCCTGCAGCGTGCTGACCAGCACCGGCACGTAGCCGCCCTGCAGGTCGGTCATGGCGCGGGCGCTGCCCGGATACGGAATGTGCGTCATCTGCACGCCCGCCTGGCGGCACAGCAGCTCGCCGACCAGGTGCGCGCTCGAGCCGATGCCGAGCGAGGCGTAGCCGATCTCGCCGGGGTGCCTGCGCGCGTCCTCCAGCAAGGCGGGCAGGTGCATGGCCGGCGCCGAGGCCGAGGACAGCAGCACGTGCGGCGTGCTGGCGATGATGGCCAGCGGCATCAGGGACAGTGGCTGGGCCTGCGCCAGCAGCGGCGCGATGCTGACCGAGCCCACCGTGCCGAGCAGCAGCGTGGGCCGCGCGGCGCTCGCGCGGGCCGCCTCGTGCAGCGCGATCTGCCCGGCCGCGCCGGGACGGTTCTCCACCACGGTGAGGCTGCCGTCCTGGCTGAGGGCGTCGGCCACCAGCCGCGCCACGTGGTCGGCGCCGCCGCCGGCGCCATAGCCGACCAGCAGCCGGCAGGCCGGCTCGGCGGCATGGGCGGGGGCGCGGTACAGGCCCAGCGCGGCGGCCGCCGACAGGCCGGCCAGCGCGCCAAGCTGGCGCCGCCGCGCGGCGTCGGCCGGCGGCAGCGAGGCGGGAAACGGGGAAAAGCGGGACGGGCAGGTGCGCGGCGGCGGATCGCCAGCGCCCGGGCCCCAGGAGAAAGGCATGACGGCGACGGAAAAGTGCGGCCGGCACCGGACATCGGGACGGCACGAGGCGTCATGCTAGCACCGCGCGGCCGTCCTGGCCGCCCGGGCAAACCCGGCGGCCAGAAAATCAGGCGGCCGGAGACGCGCTACAGCCGCGGCGCGCGGCAGGCCGCGCCCCCGGCATTGGCCGACTCCGCCAGCCCGAACACGGCCCTGGCCCCGCACTGCGAGCCGAGCATGCGGCTCTGGTTGTGGCCCACGCCGATCACCTCGAACGCCTGGTGATGCGCCGGCGCCGCCGGGCCGCCCGGCCTCGCGCCCAGCCAGGCTTCGTAGCGCAGGTAGCCGCGCGCGCGCGCCAGGCGCGTCGGCCCCTCAGCCTCGGCGCCGCAGGCCTTGTCGAGCACGCGGTGGTTGGGATCGTTGTCGTCCGCGCCGACCAGGTAAGTCACCTGGCGCTGCCGGTAGCGGCGGAACAGCGCGTCGCCGGTGGCGCCCCGCGCGTAGGGCACGATGTCGCGCATGCCGTAGCGGTATTTGTCGTAGTCCGCGCAGACGGCGGTGTCATACGGCGCGAAGCCGCTGCCGCTCGGGCGCTCGGGCGTGAAATAGAGATACGACGACGGGTTGGCCACCACGTAGCGCAGGTCGATGCCGGACGCGCGGATGCGCTCGTCGACATTGTTGAGCACCGCGTAGCGGTGCACCAGCTGGCCGCCGCCCGAGTGCCCGGCCACGGTGACGCGCGTCACGCCGGGCAGGCGGGACTTGTCCGTGACCAGCCCGACGAGATCGTCCAGCACCTGCAGCGAACTGACCGGGACCGGCCCGCCGACGGCATTCTCGCCGCTCATCCAGCCCTGCACGCTCCACACCGGCATATTGCCGAAGCCCTTGTTGCGGTCGGGCGTGCCGGGGAAGTTGGGCGCCAGCAGCAGCACTTCGTCGGGGTTGCGCCCGGTCTGCCTAAGCAGCGCCGCGCCGGCCACGAAATAATCGTCGCCGTTGCGCTGCAAGCCGTGCTGCACGAAGACGACCTCGCGGATGCGGCGCAGGTCGCCGTCCAGCGCATGGTTGGCGTAGACCGGGAAATCGTAGGCCCGCGCCCCGCTGCCGAGCCGCACGCGCTGCCAGTGCACGGCGGCCGCGGCGGCCTTGTCGACCGGGCCCTCGGTCTCTTCCGCGTCCGCGGCAGCGGACACCGCGGAGGCCACGGTGGCGCCGTCCGGCCCGGGCGCGGCGCAGCCGAACTGGGCAGCGGCGGCCAGCAGGCCCAATGCGCACAGCGCGCGGCGCAATCTCTTCATGTCCTGTCTCCCGATGCAGCGGCGCACGGGCGCCCGCTTTCCGTCCTTGCGGACCTTTGTTCGCAAAAGCGCACCGGATCATGCTAAGCCGGCCGCTACCGAATGTAAAATATATGCTTTCTCGCTACGACATATTTTATGAATATGTCCTGGCGCAAGAACCACCGGACCCGGCAATGGAACTGAGACACCTCCGCTATTTCCTCACGGTGGCCGAAACCGGCCACATCACGCGCGCCGCGGAGCAGCTCGGCATCCAGCAGCCGCCGCTGTCGCAGCAGCTCAAGGCGCTGGAAACCGAGCTGGGCGTGATCCTGTTCGAGCGCCAGCCGCGCGGCGTGACGCTGACCGCCGCCGGCCGCGCGCTGCGCGCCGACGTGCTCGACATCTTCGCGCGCCTGGAGCAGGCCCGCCAGCGCATGCAGCGCATGGCGCGCGGCGAGGAAGGCTCGCTCTCGGTCGGCTTCACCAGCTCGGCCGCCGCCCACAAGCTCACGCCCGAGGTGCTGCGCGCCTGCCGCCGCCAGCACCCCGGCATCGCGCTCAAGCTGGGCGAGAGCAATGCCGCCGAAGTCACCGAGCAGCTGGCCTCGGGCAACCTGGACGTGGCGCTGCTGCGCGCGCCGGTGGAGCGGCCCGCCGGGCTGCGCTTCGATCTGCTGCTGGAAGAAGAAATGGTGATCGCGCTGCCGCTGGATCATCCGCTGCTGCGCCAGCGCGGCGCGGCGGCGCAGGGGCCGGTCTCGCTGCGCGCGCTGGCCGGCGACGATTTCATCCTGGTGCGCCGGCCCGGCGCGCCGGGCATGTACGGCGACCTGCTCAACGTGTGCGAGCAGCTCGGCTTCACGCCGCGCATCGGCGTGGAGGTCGAGCGCATGCTGAGCAACCTCAACCTGGTGGCGGCCGGTGCCGGCGTGAGCGTGGTGCCGGCCTCGATGGCCGGCCTCAACCCGCACGGCGTGGCCTACCTGCCGATGCAGGAAACCGACCGCCTGCGCGCCCCGCTCACGCTGGTCTACCGCGAGAACGACGACAATCCCGCCTGCGCCGCGCTGGTCGCGCTGACCCACCGCACCGCGGCGCGCTACCGCCGCCGCGGCAAGCCGGCCGCGGGCGCCGCCTGAAGCCCGCGGCGCGCGCCAGGCTCAGTACAGCAAGCCCAGCTCGAAACTGCCGGTGCCGGTGCCGGACAGCACCCCGCCGCTCACCGTGTACGCCCCGCTCACCGCGCCGGCCGCGCCGATCACGCCCAGCACCGGCTGGTTGTAGGTCAGCGTGCCGCTGGCGCTGCCGCGCGCGATGGCCAGGCCCGCGAGGTCGGCGTTGAGCTGCGTGCCGTCGCTCACGCTGACGCGGTAGGCGCCGTCCGCGGCGCCCGCGGCCAGCGGCAGCGTGGCCGGCTGCGGCGCGTAGAAGTGCATGCCGTAGGCCGTGGCCGAGCGCGTCAGCACCAGCGGCACCGGCTTGCCGTTGACCATGCCGCTGATCAGCGAGCCGCTCAGCGTGCCGCCGCCCGCGGTGGGCGAGCCGCCGACGAAGTAGTCGAAGGCATTGCGCGCGCTGTTCCAGGCGATATAGCCCTTGGTGGTCGCGGTGCAGCCCGCGTCGTAGGTGATGAAGCCGCCGGTGACGGGGTCCGCGCAGGTCTGCCACGTCGCCGCCGACGAGCGCAGCCGCGCCGAGCCGTTCACCACGCTGGCCGCGCCGCCCGCCACCGCGTACTGGATGCCGTTGACGTTGTAGATGTCGGCCACCGCCTTGTAGTCGCTGCTGACGTTCTCGAAGGCCAGCAGCGGCGCGAAGCCCGCGCCGGTGGCGTTGGCCACGCCGCCCAGCATCACGCCGCCGCCGGTCAGCGTGAACAAGGCCCCGTTCTCGCCGCTGGAGAAGGTGCAGCCGCCCTGCGCCACCAGCGTGCCGCTGCGCGCGGTGCCGCCGGCGCGCTGCAGGCTGGCGTCGATGGTCACGGTGTAGTTCAGCGTGGCCGGGTCCAGGCGCACCGTCAGTTCCTCGCCGAGCATGTTGCCGCCCTTGTAGCTGGTCACGGCCGCAGGCAGGTTCAGGCACGACTGCGGCGGCCCGCTGCTGCCGGCGCAACTGTAGTTGATGGCGGCGTCGAGGCTGCCCGAGCCCTTGTACTTGGGCCACGAGGGGTACTGGCACAGCGGCCGCGCGCGGCCATAGGTCTGCGCGTTGGTGTCCATCACCGTGCGGGTGCCCGGCGCCACGCCCTGCTCCACCCAGTTCTCCAGCGCGGTCAGCGAGTTCCACGCCGGCAGGAAGCTGCCGGTGCCGTGGCCCATGCCGGGCACGGTGTAGAAGCGGATGCCCTGGTCCACCGCGGCCTGCCCCACGCGCCCGGTCACGGCCTGGAACCACGCGATGGTGGAGTTGGGGCTGATCACCTCGTCGGCCAGGCCGTGCAGCAGGATCAGCCGGCCGCCGTGGCCGAGGAAGCCGGACAGGTCCGGGTTGGTGGCGTCGGTCAGCGCCGAGACCTGCTGCACGCGCGCGGTGTAGGCGCCCGGGCTGGCGGGGTCGAAGGTGAGCGAGTCGAAGCTGGCCACGCGCGTGACGAAATACTTCACCCACTGGTCGCCGGTCAGGTAGACGTTGGCGTCCGCCGTGGTGGCCGGATTGCCCGGCACCGCCCGCGTGCCGAGGTCGCGCGTGGTGAACGGCCCCGCCACCAGCGCGCCTTCGAGCAGGTTGTAGCCGCCCGCCACGGTGACGCCGTTGGCGATCGGGTAGCTCAGCTGCAGCGGGTTCTCGATGGTCTTGACGGTGTCGATCTGCGCATCGGACAGGCAGGTGTCGCCGGCATCGGTGCCGCCCGGGCAGCGCAGGCCGGCCAGCACCTGCATGGCGCCCACGCGGCAGCCTTCCACGTTGCTGACCACCTGGTCGGCCGCGCCGTCGAGCCGGTCGCAGGCGGCCATCGCCGCGCTCTGCACCAGCAGCGTCTTGTTGATGTTGAGCCAGCCGGCGCCACCGTTGAGGTAGAGCGCGCGGCCCACCGCCACGTTCGACAGGCGCGTGCCGGTGTAGTTGAGCGCCGGCTCGTTGGCGATCACGCCGTCGTAGTCGGCCGGCCAGCGCTGGATGTAGCTCAGCGCGTCGCGCCCGCCGGTGGAGGTGCCGAGGAAATACGCGCGGTCCGGCGCGCGGCCGTAGCGCTGCCTGAGCAGCGCGAGCGCGGCGTCGTGGGTCTTCTTGAGGGTGTCCCCGCCGTAGTTGGCCAGCGCCTCGTCATTGGCGGCGAAGGTGCCGTCGGTGATGCTGCCGCTCTGGTGGCCGGAATCGTCGCCCCAGGTGGCGTAGCCGCGCGCCAGCGGCGCCGGGTCGTCCGGCAGCGCGAAGCGCACGGTCTCGGTGCCGTCGATCAGCTTGCCGTCGAAGCCGCCGCCGCCGAACTGGATGGCCTTGCCGTTCCAGGCCGTGGGCAGGTTGAGCGCGAAGTTGATGCTGGGCGCGCTGGCGTCCACGGGCCGGATCTGGCCGCGCACCGCGCAGTACTCGCCCAGCGTGTTGCCGGCGGCATCGGCGGCGATCAGCGCGGCCGAGGCCACCTGCACGCCGCCATTGGACAGCGCCAGCGCGGAAGCGGGCAGCGTGGCGCTGGCCAGCGCCGTGCAGGCATCCTGCGGCGACAGCGAGGGCGAGCCGGGATCCACCGGCGTGGCAGGCGAGCCGTTGCCCGCCGTGCCGCCCGGCACGGCCGGGCCGGCGCTGGCGGCATCGTCCCCGCCGCAGCCGCCGAGCAGCAGGCTGGCCGACAGCGCGGCAGCCAATACCGGCCACGCCAATGCGCGGCCGCAACGAACGGTCTTCATCTTGTCTCCTCCTAGGCTCCCGGTTGAAATGGCCCGGGATGTGGAGCGAGACGGTAGCACCGCGCGGGGCGCAGGTAAAATATATGGAAATTGGCTTTTCCATATCCAACAGATATGGAAATGCGGCGGGGCCTGGCTTTTCGCGGTCTCCGGGGCGAGGAACGGAGCCGACGGTTTTTCCGGCACGGCGGCATTCGCAAGCGCCCGCCCTCTCCCCCGGCCCCTCTCACACTTCGCGGGAGAGGGGAGCAAACCCGCGGCTGACGAAGGTTTGCGGGGAATGCAGAGCGCCCCCGCGGGCAGCGGGTTTTCCGCTCAGTCGTCGCTGTTCGGCGGCAGCTCGGGAAACAGCACTTCGGTGAAGCCGAACCGCGTGAAGTCCTTCACCCGCATCGGGTACAGGATCCCCTGCAGGTGATCGCATTCGTGCTGCACCACGCGCGCGTGGAAATCCTCGGCCACGCGCTCGATGGGCGCGCCCATCATGTCGAAGCCGGTGTATTTCAGCCGCGTGAAGCGCGGCACCACGCCGCGCAGGCCGGGCACGGACAGGCAGCCTTCCCAGCCTTCTTCCTGCTCGTCGCCGAGCGGCGTCAGCACCGGGTTGATCAGCACCGTCTTGGGCACGGTCGGGGCGTCGGGATAGCGCGGGTTGCGGTCGAAGCCGAAGATCACCACCTGCAGGTCCACGCCGATCTGCGGCGCGGCGAGGCCGGCGCCGTTGGCGTGGTCCATCGTGTCGAACATGTCGTCGATCAGCGTGCGCAGCTCGGGCGTGTTGAAGCGCGTGACGGGCCGCGCCACCTGCAGCAGCCGCGGATCGCCCATCTTGAGGATGTCGCGGATCATGATTGTTCTCCGTTGGGTTCTGCTTCGTTGGCGGCGCCGGCGAGCAGCGCCAGCATCGCGGCCTCGTCGAGCACCGTGACGCCGAGCGCGAGCGCTTTCTCCAGCTTGCTGCCGGCTTCGGCGCCGGCCACCACGTAATCGGTCTTCTTCGACACCGAGCCGGCCACCTTGGCGCCGGCGGCCTCCAGCTTGTCCTTGGCCTCGTCGCGCGACAGCGTCGGCAGCGAGCCGGTCAGCACGAAGGTCTTGCCGGCCAGCGGCGATTGCGCGACCTCGTCGGGCGCGGGCAGTTCGGCCAGCAGTTCGGCACGCAGCGCCGAGAGATCGCGCAGCTGTTCGCGCGCGCCTTCGCGCCCGAGGAATTCCTGCAGCGAGGCCAGCGCGTCGGCCGGCAGCTTGCGCTCGGCCAGCCATTCGGCGCTGGCGTCGGCGAGCTGGTCCAGGCTGTCGAGGTCCTGCGCGAGCTGCTCGGCGCGCAGCGCCGTGAGCTTGGGCACGCCCAGCGCCGCCAGCAAGACCGGCAGCGCGAGCTTGTCGGCCAGCGCCGGCAGCGGGCGGCCGCCTTCGACCGGCACCACGCCGTAGCGCAGCAGGTCGTCGATGACCGTCTCGTTGCGCGGCTCCTTGAAGAATTCGTAGATCGACTCGGCCACCACCTCGCCCACGTCCGGCAGCACGCGCAGCAGCGGCAGCGGCGCGCGCCGTACCCAGGCCAGCCGGCCCAGCCAGTCGGCCAGGGTCTTGGCGGTGGACTCGCCGACGTGGCGCGCGCCGAGCGCGAACAGGAAGCGCGCCAGCGGCCGTTCCTTGCTGGCGGCGATGCCTTCGAGGATGTTGTCGGCCCACTTGGTGGCGATCTTGCCCTGCGCCACGGTCTCGGGCACCACGTCGTCGCGCTCGTCGGCCATGCGCTTGACGTCGAGGAAGTCGTCGCGCGTCAGGCGGTACAGGTCGGCCACGCTGGCGATGCGCTCGAACTCGACGAGGTTGTCGATGTGGCGCTCGCCCAGCCCTTCGATGTCCATCGCGCGGCGCGCGGCGAAATGCCGGATCGACTCCTTGCGCTGCGCCTTGCAGGTCAGCCCGCCGGTGCAGCGCGCCACCGCCTCGCCTTCCTCGCGCACCACGTGCGACTGGCACACCGGGCATTTGTCCGGCATGACGAAGCGGCGGTACGGCTCGGGCAGCTCCGCCGCGAGCGGATCGAATCCGGGCGGGCGCTGCTCCGCGACCACCGCCACCACTTCGGGAATCACGTCGCCGGCGCGCCGCACGATCACGGTGTCGCCGATCAGCACGCCCAGGCGCTCGATCTCGTCCTGGTTGTGCAGCGTGACGTTGGACACCATCGCGCCGCCGACGAACACCGGCGCCAGCCGCGCCACCGGCGTGATGGCGCCGGTGCGGCCGACCTGCACGTCGATGCCGAGCACGGTGGTGGTGCGCTCCTGCGCCGGGTACTTGTGCGCCACCGCCCAGCGCGGCTCGCGCGAGACGAAGCCGAGCCGGCGCTGCAGGTCGAGCCGGTTGACCTTGTAGACCACGCCGTCGATGTCGAACGGCAGGGCCTCGCGGCGCTCGCCGATCTCGCGGTGGAAGGCCACCAGCCCCTCGGCGCCCCGCACCACGCGGCGGTCCTTGTTGACCGGCAGGCCGAACGCTTCGAGCGCGTCGAGCATGCCGCTGTGCGTGGGCGGAATGTCCCAGCCCGCGGTCTCGCCCAGCCCGTAGGCGAAGAAGCGCAGCGGACGCTGCGCGGCGATGGCCGAATCGAGCTGGCGGATCGCGCCGGCGGCGGTGTTGCGCGGGTTGACGAAGATCTTCTCGCCGGCCTCGCGCTGGCGCGCGTTGAGGCGGTCGAAATCGTCGCGGCGCATGTAGGCCTCGCCGCGCACCTCCAGCACCGGCGGCGCGTCGCCCTTGAGCCGCATCGGGATGCTCTTGATGGTCCTGACGTTGGCGGTGACGTCCTCGCCGTTGGTGCCGTCGCCGCGCGTGGCGGCCTGCACCAGCAGGCCGTTTTCGTAGCGCAGGCTCAGCGCGAGGCCGTCGAACTTGAGCTCGGCCATGTATTCCACCGGCGCGCCGTCCTCGCCCAGGCCGAGCTCGCGGCGCACGCGCGCGTCGAAGGCTTCGGCGCCGGTGCTCTCGGTGTCGGTCTCGGTGCGGATCGACAGCATCGGCACGACGTGGCGCACCGTGGTGAAGGCCGACAGCGCCTGGCCGCCCACGCGCTGGGTGGGCGAGTCGGGCGTCAGCAGCTCGGGATGCGCGGCCTCGATGGCCTGCAGCTCGCGGTACAGCGCGTCGTAGTCCGCATCGGGAATCGACGGTTCGTCGAGCACGTAATACCGGTAATTGTGGCGATCGATTTCCGCGCGCAGCCATGCGGCGCGCGCGGCGGGGGCATCGCCGGCGGGTGCGGGGGCTTGCGCCGCCGCACCGTCTTGCTTGGGACTCATATTGTGTTTCCGGACCCGCTGCCGATCAGCGGGCAAATATCACAGGCTGAACAGGCGCAGCGCCACCGGCGAGCCGGCCGGCATGCCGCGCGCGTCGAGCTTGTCGTAGAGCGCCTGCAACTGGCCGAAGATGGCGACGAAGGAGGCCTCGCTCAGCGGCCGCATGTTGTCGTCCACCAATTGTGCGCCCATGCGCTGCGCCAGGCTGTAGCCGTATTCGCACACGGTCTTGAACGGCTTGGTGGCCTGTGCCGCGGACGGCACGTCGAGCAGCAGCGTGATCTGGCGCCCGGCCTTGGCCGTGAGATCGTCGCGCAGGAAGTTGGTGTCGCCGAACTGCAGCGTGAACAGCGCGCGCTGCACGCCGTCCGCGCCCGCCTGGTAGCGCGTGAAGCGGGTGCCGTCGCGCGACAGCACCAGCCCGTCCTGGGTGGCCACGGTCTGCACGTAGGCGGCCGACCACGGCGCGCCGTCGGAAATCACGTTGACGCCGAGCTGCACGTCGCAGCCGGCGGCGAAGGCATCGAGCTCGCGGCCGTTGGCCACGGTCTCGCTCATGTCGGGCAGCTCGGCGGAGGCGTCGAGCGACTCGGCCAGCGCTTCCACCGCGTTGACGAACTCGGAGAATTCCAGCGCGTTGAGCGCGCCGCCGCGGTTGGCCAGTTGCACCGCCACCTGCAGGTCTTCGTACTGGTGGCCGGCGGTGACGGCTTCCCAGGCGTTGGCCTCGGCGCGCAGGCCTTCGAGGTGCACCTGCTTGGTCCCGGCGCGGCGCAGGCGGCCGGTCAGCGGCAGGATGCGGTCGCCGGACTGCTTGCGCTCCAGGTGCAGCGGCACGATGCAGTCGATCAGCGGATCGATCACGGCCGGCGCGGGCTGGCCTTCGGGCACCAGCGGCTCGGGCTGGAGCGGCGCGCGCGCGCTGCCGGCCTGTGCGCCGGCTTGCGCATGTGCCTCGGCGTGGGCCTCGGCATGGGCTTGCGCATGCGGTTCGGCGGCGCCGGCATCTTCGGCATGCCCGGCCGATCGTTCCGCGTCCGCGGTCTCGCCCTGCACCTCGGCGACATGGGCGGCATGGGCGGCATCCGTGGCATCGGCCGGCTTGTGCCGGGCAGCCTTGCCGGCGGCAGGCGAGGCGGCCAGCGCGACTTCGTCCGCCAGGCTCTGGTCGGCGTCGGCGGAACCGGCCGAGGCGGCCGCCATGCCGGCGGCCACCGAGGCCGCGTCCAGCGGCGAGGCCGACAGCGTGGGCTCGCGCCGCTCGGGCTGGCGGTCGGCGGCCGGCTCGTGCAGCCTGGCGTGGACTTCGGGCGTCACCGCCGGGCTGACCACCGGCTCGCGCATCGGCGGCAGATCGTCTTCGGGCTGCAGCGCGCGCGGGCGGCGCGCCTTGCGGATCTGCCACTGGTTGTAGGCCACGACCAGCAACAGCAGGACGATGCCTGCGACGATGAGGGCGGTCTGTAGCGTCATGCTGCCTCCGCCATCGAGATCGCTGCGTCCATGTCGACCGCGACGATGCGCGACACGCCTTGTTCCTGCATCGTCACGCCGATCAACTGGTGTGCCATTTCCATTGCGATCTTGTTGTGGGAAATGAAGACAAACTGGGTCTTGTCGGACATGCGCGCCACCATGTTGGCGTAGCGCTCCGTGTTGGCGTCGTCCAGCGGCGCGTCCACCTCGTCGAGCAGGCAGAACGGCGCGGGGTTGAGCTGGAACATGGCGAACACCAGCGCGATCGCGGTGAGCGCCTTCTCGCCGCCCGAGAGCAGGTGGATGGTGGAGTTCTTCTTGCCCGGGGGCTGCGCCATCACCTGCACGCCGGCGTCGAGGATCTCGTCGCCGGTCATGATGAGCTTGGCCTGGCCGCCGCCGAACAGCGACGGGAACAGCTCGCCGAAGTGGTGGTTGACCTGGTCGAAGGTGCCTTGCAGCATGGCCCGCGTTTCCTGGTCGATCTTGTGGATCGCGTCTTCCAGCGTGGTGATGGCGTCGACCAGGTCGGCCGACTGTGCGTCGAGGAAGGTCTTGCGCTCGCGCGCCGCGGCCAGTTCGTCGAGCGCGGCCATGTTGACGGGCCCGAGCGCGTTGATGGCGTTGTTCAGGCGCGTGACCTCGCCTTGCAGGTAGGACGGCTTGAGGTCCGGCGTGAGCTTCTCGGCCAGCACGGCCTCGTCGACCTCGGCGGTGGTGAGCTGCTCGGTGAACTGCTCCTGGTTCAGGCGCGCGGCCTGTTCCTTGAGCTGGTACTCGGTGATGCGGTCGCGCAGCGGCTGCAGGCTGCGCTCGGCGGCCAGGCGCTGGTCGTCGAACTGGCGCAGTTGCGCCGACAGCGCGTCGAGCTCGGTGCGCGCGGCCTGGAGCTTCTCCTCCTTCTCGGCGCGGCGCTCCAGCGCTTCCTGCAGGCCGGTGTGGGCGGTCTGCTCGTTGATGGTCTCGAGTTCGGCGCGCGCGTCCTCGAGCGACTGCTCGAGCCGCTCGGACTGGTCGGCGGCGGTCTGGATGTTGCGGCGCAGCTCCTCGATGCGGCTGGCCAGGTTGCGCTCGGCGAACAGCGCTTCCTGCGCGGCGCGCTCGAAATCGCGCAGCTGGTGGCGCGCCGACGACAGCTTGCTGTCGAGCGCCTCGAAGGCCATCTGGTGGTCTTCATGGGTGGCCTGCATCTCGGCCAGCGCGGCGTCGTGCTGCTCGAAGCTGGCTTCGGATTCGGCGCGGATGGCGCGCTGCTCCTCGATCTGCGCGCGGATTTCTTCCAGTTCCTCGCGGATCTGGCCGCTGCGCGCGGCGTAGCGCTCCATCGCCTGCGACAGCTTGAGCACGTCCATCTGCAGCGCGTGCACGCGGCGCGTGGCCTGCTCGCTGCGGCTGCGCGCGTCGATCAGCAGCGCGCTGGCGTGCGTGTAGGCCGCGTCGGCGCGCACCGACTGGCTCCTGGCCTCGTCGGACAGCAGCATCTGCGCGCGCGCCTGCTTCTGCAGGTTCTCGATCTCCTGCTCGCGCGCCAGCATGCCGGCCTGCTCGGAATCGGCGGCGTACAACTGCACCGCGTTGCGCCCCACCAGGTGCCCTTCGGCCACCACGAAGCTGGCGCCCTCGGGCAGCGTGGCGCGCGCGGCCATCGCCTGGGCCATGTCGGTGGCGGTGTAGATGTCGGCCAGCCAGTCCTGCATCACGGCGCGGATGCCGGGCTCGGTGATCTGCACCAGCGCCATCAGCGGGCGCAGGCCGGCCGGAGTGTCCTGCGGGCGCGCGGCCGGCGGCGGCGAATAGAAGGCCAGCTTGGCGGGCGGCGCGTCGGACAGGAAGGACTGGATCCAGTCCAGGTTGGAGACTTCGAGCGCGGCGAGCTTCTCGCGCAGCACGGATTCCAGCGCGTTTTCCCAGCCCGGCTCGATATGGAGCTTCTTCCACAGGCGCGGCAGTTCGGCCAGGCCGTGCTTTTCCAGCCACGGCTGCACCTTGCCTTCGGTCTGCACGCTTTCCTGCAACTGCTTGAGCGCGGACAGGCGCGCTTCCAGCGCGGCGATGGCGGCGGCCTCGCCCTGCACGCGCTCCTGCGCGGCGCGGCGCTCGCCGTCCAGGCGCGGCACGCTTTCCTCGGCGTCGGCCAGGATCGCCTGCGTTTCTTCCTGCACGGCTTCCTGCTCGGCCAGCTCGGCGCGCAGTTCTTCAAGACGGATTTCGTCGGGGCGGTCGAGGCCCTTTTCCTCGCCGGACAGGCGCTCGCGGCGCTGCTCGAGCTGCTGCAGCATCTGGTCGGCGCTGCGCTGCTGCGCGGCTTCGAGCTTGAGCGCCTGCTCGGCCTGCATGATGCTGGCGCGCTGCTCGTTGGACAGCGCCTGGGCGTCGCGCCACTGGGCTTCCAGCGTGGGCAGCTCGTCGGTCTTGTGCGCCACGGCTTCCTGCGCCTCCACCGTGCGGCCCTCGGCCACGGCGAGCTCCTCCTCGGCCCGCGCGAGGTCGTCGGTGGCCTGCTCGGACTTGCCCTGCCACTGCTCGCGCTGCGCGGTGAGCGCGGCGATCTGCGCCTGCACGCGGTTGCGCGACTCGACCACGTAGCGGATCTCGGCCTCGAGCTTGCTGACTTCGCCGTTGGCCTCGTACAACGCGCCCTGCGCGCTGTGCATATTGTCGGATGCCGCGTAATGCGCGGCGCGCATGGTTTCGAGCTCGGCCTCGACGTGGCGCAACTGCGCGGTCTGCGCCTCGAGGTCGATCTGGGCCTGCTCGATGGCGCGCTGGTGGCGTTCCTGCTCGGCCTGCGCCTCGCGCTTGCGCAGCAGCCACAGCAGGTGCTGCTTTTCCTCGCCGTCGGCCTGCAGGGTCTTGAAGCGCTGGGCCACCTCGGCCTGGCCTTCGAGCTTCTCGAGGTTGGCGCCGAGCTCGCGCAGGATGTCCTCGACGCGGGTCAGGTTCTCGCGGGTGTCGGACAGGCGGTTCTCGGTCTCGCGGCGGCGTTCCTTGTACTTGGACACGCCGGCGGCTTCTTCGAGGAAGATGCGCATGTCATCGGGCTTGGCCTCGATGATGCGCGAGATCATGCCCTGCCCGATGATGGCGTAGGCGCGCGGGCCCAGGCCGGTGCCCAGGAAGATGTCCTGGATGTCGCGCCGGCGCACCGCCTGGTTGTTGATGTAGTACGAGGAGGTGCCGTCGCGCGTGAGCACGCGCTTGACGGCGATTTCGGCGTACTGGCTCCATTGCCCGGCGGCGCGGCCGTCGGGATTGTCGAACACCAGCTCCACGCTGGCGCGCCCGGCCTGCTTGCGGGCGGTCGAGCCGTTGAAGATGACGTCCTGCATGGACTCGCCGCGCAGCTCGGAAGCGCGTGACTCGCCCAGCACCCAGCGCACCGCATCGATGATGTTCGATTTGCCGCAGCCGTTGGGACCGACGATGCCGACCAGCTGGCCGGGCACTTGAAAATTGGTGGGATCGACGAAGGACTTGAAGCCCGCCAGTTTGATCGAGGACAGTCGCACGGTTGGTCGTGGGGTATCTAGGGTATTGCAGCGTTCAGGGAGGCCGGGCCAGCGCAGAGGCGGGCGGCGCGGGCCGCATTGGGGCGCGCGCCGGGCTCTTGTGCCCGATAGTTGGCGCTAATCATACCATCGCCCCTTCCGCGCCCGGGCGCTTTCAGGGACCTTTCAGCGACCTTTCGGCGCCGCGGAAGAGGCCGTTTCCCCGGCGGCTTTGCACCCCTTCCGATTCACTTTGTGCGGTCCGCGCCCTACACTCAGAGCAGACATCGCGCGCCCGGCGCGGGCCGCCCGTGCGTGGCGGCAACGCACGGCGCGGAACCGGCGGGAAACTTCCGAGGGTTAGTGCTAGTCTCTCCCTTGTCAGCGTGATCCCTGATGCCCATTGCAGTCAGCCCACTAGTCAGCCCCCGTTGCAGTCAGCCCCATTGCAGTCAACCCCTGTCCGGCGGGCAGGTGACGCAGACGGCGTCTCCGGCCCAACGCGGAGCCCTGCTCCGCGCTTCTCCTGGGAGTGTTCAGCATGACCGCCTCTATTCCGGCGAACTCAGACGAAAGCGTGACCGGCCCCGCCGCCGGCGATGCAAGAAAACGGATGCCCTGGTCCATCGGCGAGATCGACTTCGCCGCCATCGACGTGGCGCGCGTGCGCCCGGACCGCGAACTGTTCTACCTGCTGGTGTCCGCCTCCTTCGTCGAGAGCGGCTCCGACACCTACGCCGGCAACCTTGCCACCTACTATGCCGCCAACCCGGAAGCCTCCGGCTGGCTGGCCGAGCACTGGGAAGCCGAGGAACTGCAGCACGGCCTGGCGCTGCGGCGCTATGTCGAGCACGTATGGCCCGAATTCGACTGGGAGCGCGGCTACGCGCGCTTCTTCGAGGAATACCGCCACACCTGCTCGGTCGACAACTTCGAGCCCTCCGAAGCGCTGGAGATGGCCGCGCGCTGCGTGGTCGAGACCGGCACCGCGGCGCTCTACCGCTCGCTCGAGCAGGCCAGCGACGAGCCCGTGCTGCGCGACCTGACGCGCCGCATCGCCAACGACGAGGTGCGCCACTACAAGCATTTCTACCGCTACTTCAACACCTTCAACGGCGTCGAGCGGCTCGGCCGCTGGCGCGTGCTGGGCGCGCTGGTGCGCCGCCTGCTGGAAATCAAGAACGAGGACGCGGAGATCGCGCTGCGCAACGTGCTGCGCATCGAGCGCGGCACCGAGGACATTCCGCAGAAGGACGTGCGCCGGCTCAATTCCCGCGTCAGCGCGGTGATCCGCCGCAACCTGCCGATCGAGATGACGGTGAAGATGCTGCTGCGCCCGCTGGACCTGCACGCCGGCGTCGAGCGCGCCATCCGCAAGCCGCTGGTGGCGCTGGTGTCGCGGGCCGTGCTGCACTGAACGCGGCCCGGCGCCCTCCCTATTGGAAACAGGGACAGATGCGGCGGGCAGGTTACGCATGAACGCGGAAAAGACCGCCGGCATGGCGGCCGGTCGATGACGGCAAAGGAAAAACGGCAGGGAAAATGCGGGAGGGAACGGGCCGCGGCCACTTGGGCGGGCCGGCCGGAAAAGCCCGCCAGGCCCGCGCCCCGCGCGCGGGAACGCCCGCCAATCCTCTATAATGTCCGGCTTTGAGCCTTGGCCCTGGCGGCCCGAACCTGACCGTGAACCCCCGACTCGACCTGCTCCAGCCCTACCCGTTCGAGAAACTGCGCGTGCTGGTGGCCAACGTGAAGCCGAACGCCGCGTTGCCCGCGATCAGTTTCGGTATCGGCGAACCCAAGCATCCCACGCCCGCGTTCATCAAGCAGGCGCTGGCGGACGCGCTCGGCGGGCTGGCGAATTATCCCACGACGGCCGGTTCCGACGCCCTGCGGCAGTGCATCGCCGCGTGGCTCCAGCGCCGCTACGGCCTGCCCGCGGTCAACCCGGCCACCGAGGTGCTGCCCGTGACCGGCTCGCGCGAGGCGCTGTTCGCGTTCGCCCAGACCGTGGTCGACGCCAGCCGCCCCGGCGCGCTGGTGCTGTGCCCGAACCCGTTCTACCAGATCTACGAAGGCGCGGCGCTGCTGGCCGGCGCCACCCCGGTGTTCGCCAACAGCGACCCGGCGCGCAACTTCGCCCCGGCCTTCGACCGCATTCCGGCCGAGACCTGGGCCCGCGTGCAACTGGTCTACGTGTGCTCGCCCGGCAACCCGACCGGCGCGGTGCTGTCGCTCGACGACTGGCGCGAGCTGTTCGCGCTGTCGGACCGCCACGGTTTCGTGATCGCCTCCGACGAGTGCTATTCGGAAATCTATTTCAAGGAAGGCGAGCCGCCGCTGGGCGCGCTCGAAGCCGCGCGCAAGCTGGGCCGCGCCGAGGGCGCGCATCCGTTCGAGCGGCTGGTGATGTTCTCCAGCCTGTCCAAGCGCTCCAACGTGCCGGGCCTGCGCTCGGGCTTCGTGGCCGGCGACGCCGCCCTGCTGAAGAAATTCCTGCTATACCGTACCTATCACGGCGGCGCCATGAACCCGGCGGTGCAGGCCGCCAGCGTGGCGGCCTGGAACGACGAGGCCCACGTGCGCGACAACCGCGCCGCCTACGTGCGCAAGTTCGCCGAGGTCACGCCGATGCTGGCCGAGGTGCTGGACGTGGCCCTGCCCGACGCCGGCTTCTACCTGTGGGCCGACGTCTCGCGCACCGGCCTGAGCGACACCGAGTTCGCCACCCGCCTGCTGGCCGGGCAGAACGTCACCGTGCTGCCCGGCAGCTACCTGGCGCGCGAGGCCGGCGGCGTCAATCCCGGTGCCAACCGCGTGCGCATGGCGCTGGTGGCCACGCCCGAGGAATGCCTGGAAGGCGCGCGCCGCATCGTCGCCTTCTGCCGCTCGCTCGGCTGAACGCCGCGCCCCCGGATTTCACCGTAGACAACGATCAACCACTGAAAACACGCATATGACGCAAGCACTGCAAGCCCTGATCGACCAGGCATGGGAAGACCGCGCCAGCCTCTCGCCCAAGTCGGCTCCCAACGACATCCGCGAAGCCGTGGCCAACGTGATCGGCCAGCTCGACGCCGGCGCGCTGCGCGTGGCCGAGAAGCAAGGCCGCGACTGGGTCGTCAACCAGTGGATCAAGAAGGCCGTGCTGCTGTCGTTCCGCCTGGAAGACAACGCGCCGATGAGCGCCGGCGGCTTCGCCCAGTTCTACGACAAGGTGCCGACCAAGTTCGCCGGCTGGAGCGCCGACGACTTTGCCAAGGGTGGCTTCCGCGTGGTGCCCCCGGCCGTGGCCCGCCGCGGCTCGTTCATCGCCAGGAACGCGGTGCTGATGCCCTCCTACGTCAACATCGGCGCCTACGTCGACGAAGGCACGATGGTCGACACCTGGGCCACCGTCGGCTCGTGCGCGCAGATCGGCAAGAACGTCCACCTGTCCGGCGGCGTCGGCATCGGCGGCGTGCTCGAGCCGCTGCAGGCCAACCCGGTCATCATCGAGGACAACTGCTTCATCGGCGCGCGCTCGGAAGTGGTCGAGGGCGTCATCATCGAGGAGAATTCGGTGATCTCGATGGGCGTGTATCTCGGCCAGTCGACCAAGATCTACGACCGCGAAACCGGCGAGGTCCATTACGGCCGCGTGCCGGCGGGCTCGGTGGTGGTGGCCGGCAACCTGCCCTCCAAGGACGGCAAGTACAGCCTGTACTGCGCCGTGATCGTCAAGAAGGTGGACGCGCAGACCCGCGCCAAGACCAGCCTGAACGACCTGCTGCGCGGCGACTGATCGCGCCTTGCCCGGGGCGGCGGCGGGAGGATTCCCGCCGCCGCCCCGCCGTCAGACCGATACCCTCCCTCCGCAAGCGACTCATGGCCCTGGATCCCGCCACCGTCAGCACCGTGCTGTCCCTTCTGCCGACCATTCTCGAGCAGGCCAACAAGACCATCGAGAAGATCAAGAAAGGCCGGCGCAAGGACGGCGCGCCGGAGAACGCCGGGCCCGAATCCATCGAAGCGCGCGACGGTTCCGCCGCCGCCCGCATCGCCGAGCTCGAAGCCGCCGCCGTGCAGCAGGCCGAAGCGGTCAAGCTGCTGGCCGAGCAGCACGCCATCACCATCGAGGCGCTGCGCAAGGAGGCCGCGCGGCTGGACCGCCGCCTGCGCCTGATGACCAGCGTGGCGATGGCCGGCGTGGCGCTGGGCCTGGGCGCGCTGGTCGTCGCACTGAACCTGCTGTTCCGCTAAGCGCCGACAAGGCGCACCGCACACCATGACCGTCCTGCTCTACGGCATTCCCAACTGCGACACCGTCAAGAAGGCCCGCACCTGGCTCGACGCCAACGGCGTGGCCTACACCTTCCACGACTTCAAGAAGCAAGGCGTGGACGAAACGCTGCTGCGCGGCTGGCTCAAGCATGTGCCGCTGGCCACGCTGCTCAACCGCAAGGGCACCACGTACCGCGCGCTGTCGGACGCCGACAAGGCCCGCGCCGAGAGCGAAGCGGGCGCGATCGCGCTGATGCAGCAGAGCCCGTCGCTGATCAAGCGGCCGGTGCTCGACCGCGGCGGGAAGATTTCCGTCGGTTTTTCGGCGGATGGTTACGCCGGGTTGTTCTGACGTTCTTGCTGAGCTGGCGGCGGGTTGCGTGCCGGCGGCTCCGGGGTGCGCCCGTGAGCGCCACCCAACGCAAGAACATCGGCCACCGCCCCCGGAAAGCGTAAACTCCCCGCCCAACCCCCTGTACTGCAGCGCCGGCCCCGAGGCCGCGCACACGCCACCATGAATCCGACCCTCGCCCTCACCGAAGACCTGATCCGCCGCCGCTCCGTCACGCCCGCCGACGAAGGCTGCCAGGCCGTGCTCGAAACCCGCCTCAAGGCCATCGGCTTCGCATGCGAGTGGATCGTCAGCGGCCCCGACGACTTCCGCGTCACCAACCTGTGGGCCGTCAGGCGCGGCACGCAGGGCAAGGACGGCAAGCTGCTGGCCTTCGCCGGCCACACCGACGTGGTACCCACCGGCCCGCTCGAGCAATGGGGCTCCGACCCGTTCCAGCCCAGCCACCGCAACGGCAAGCTGTACGGCCGCGGCGCGGCCGACATGAAGACCTCGATCGCCGGCTTCGTGGTGGCGTCGGAAGAGTTCGTGCGGCAGCACCCGGACCACGCCGGCTCGATCGCCTTCCTCATCACCAGCGACGAGGAAGGCCCCGCGCACGACGGCACCGTCAAGGTGGTCGAGGCGCTCAAGGCGCGCGGCGAGCGCCTGGACTACTGCGTGATCGGCGAGCCGACCTCGGTCGACACGCTCGGCGACATGGTCAAGAACGGCCGCCGCGGCTCGCTCTCGGGCAAGCTCACCGTCAAGGGCGTGCAGGGCCACATCGCCTACCCGCACCTGGCGAAGAACCCGATCCACCTGGCCGCGCCCGCGCTGGCCGAACTGGTGGGCGAACGCTGGGACGAAGGCAACGAATACTTCCCCGCCACCAGCTGGCAGATGTCGAACATCCACGGCGGCACCGGCGCCACCAACGTGATCCCGGGCCACGTCACGGTCGACTTCAACTTCCGCTTCTCCACCGCCAGCACGCCCGAGGGCCTGAAGGCGCGCGTGCATGCCATCCTCGACCGCCACGGGCTCGACTACGAGCTGGCCTGGACCCTCGGCGGCGAACCGTTCCTGACCGCGCGCGGCGAGCTGTCCGAAGCGCTGGCCGGCGCCATCGAGGCCGAAACCGGCGTCAGGACCGAACTCTCCACCACCGGCGGCACCTCCGACGGCCGCTTCATCGCCAAGATCTGCCCGCAGGTCATCGAGTTCGGCCCGCCCAACGCCAGCATCCACAAGATCGACGAGCACGTCGAAGTGCGCTTCGTCGAGCCGCTCAAGAACGTCTACCGCGGCGTGCTGGAACGATTGATCGCCTGATCGGCTGAACGCCCGATCGACTGAACGCAGAAACACTAGGACCACCGCAATGGCAACGCCCTCCCCCCTGCAAACCGTGCGCGACCTGCTGCGCCTGGCCGTCTCGCGCTTCACCAGGGCCAGGCTGTCGTTCGGCCACGGCAGCGCCAACGCCTACGACGAAGCCGCCTACCTGGTCCTGCACACGCTCGACCTGCCGCTCGACACGCTCGACCCGTTCCTTGACGCCCGCCTGCTGCCCGAGGAAATCGAGGCCGTGCTCAACGTCATCGAGCGCCGCGTCAGCGAGCGCGTGCCCGCCGCCTACCTCACCAACGAAGCCTTCATGCACGGCCTGCGCTTCTACGTGGACTCGCGCGTGATCGTGCCGCGCAGCTTCCTCGGCGAGCTGCTGCAGGAAGGGCTGGAACCGTGGGTCGGCGACATCGCCGAGATCGGCCCGGTGCTCGAGCTGTGCACCGGCTCGGGCTGCCTGCCCATCGTCGCCGCCCACGTCTGGCCGCAGGCGCGCATCGACGCGGTCGACATCTCGCCCGACGCGCTCGAAGTCGCGCGCCGCAACGTGGCCGACTACAAGATGGCCGACCGCATCAGCCTGTACCAGGGCGATCTCTACGCCCCGCTGCCGGCCGGCGCGAAATACGACGTCATCCTCACCAACCCGCCCTACGTCAACGAAACCTCGATGCAGGCGCTGCCCGCCGAATACCTGGCCGAGCCGCGCATCGCGCTGGCCGGCGGCGACGACGGCATGGATGTGGTGCGGCGGATCATCGCCGGCGCCAAGGCCCGCCTCAACCCGGGCGGCGTGCTGGTGGTGGAGATCGGCAACGAGCACGCCAACGTGGAAGCGGCGTTCCCGGAACTGGAACTGATCTGGCTGCCGGTCAGCGCCGGCGAGGAACAGGTGTTCCTGGTGACCTACGAAGGACTGCCGGGCTGACGGACCACGCGGGCGCCGGCGCGCGAGGAAGACGCGCGGCCGGCAGCCCGAGTGAAGCGGCGGCGCCCGGCCGTCAGCCGGCGCGCGCGGGCGCCATCCTGGCCTCGATGCGCGCCAGCAGCCCCTCGACCCAGCGCCGCACCAGCCGGTCCGACGCCACCGCCGGCAGCGAATACGCCATCACCCGGTACACCGCCTTGCGCCGCACCTTGGAGATCCTGGCCGGGTCCGGCCACGCCGGGTTGTCCACCAGCAGCAGCAAGGTCTCCAGCCCGATGACGATGGGCCAGATGCAGGCCAGCCGCAGCCGCACGGCCGAGCCGGGAATGGCCAGCGTGTAGTCGAGCGCCGCGCGGAAATGCCCGAGCGCGTGATGCACCAGCTCGAACAGCAGCGGCCGCGCGCGCGCCGCATTGGCCGGCGCCAGCAGGTCCTGCGGCGCCAGGCCGTGGCGCGCCAGCAGCGCCGCCGGCAGGTAGCAGCGGCCGATGCGCAGGTCCTTGCCGCAGTCGCGCAGCACGTTGGTCATCTGCAGCGCCTTGCCGAAGCGCACGCCCAGCGCCAGCATGGTGTCGGGGCCGGCCTTGAGCACGCCCGGCATGTGCGCATAGGTCATGGTGGTCCAGAACTCGCCCACGCAGCCCGCCACCAGGTAGGTGTAGCGGTCCAGCTCGTCCAGCGTGCGCAGCGCGGCGAGGCGGCCGGAGGCTTCGTCGGGAAACGTGCGCAGGTCGAATTCCATGCCGCTGGCCAGCGTCGAGACGATGCCGCGCACGGCCTCGCGGTCGGACTCGCTCAACTGCGGCAGGATCGCCAGCGCGGGGCCGAGCGATTCGAGCAGGACCTTTTCGTCGGACTGCTGTTGCTGCGCGCCGACCTCCTGCGCCATGCGGCGCATCAGCGCCGCGTCGCCGGCGGCGCCGTTGACCTGGTCGCGGAACGACAGCAGCAGGGCCAGCCGCTGCGCCGGCGGGATCAGCGAGGTGTCGGCGATGGTGTCGGCCGCGCGCGCGAGCAGATAGGCCAGCCCGATCGGATCGCGCATGCCCGCGGGGAGGATGCGCAGCGTGAGATAGAAAGAGCGCGATACGCCCTTGAGCAGCGGACCGAGCAGGAAGGCCCGGGTTGGATTCGGCATGAGCGGGAAAGCCGGCGGCACCGGCGAATTTGGCTGTGCCGGATTGTATACGGCAAGCGCCGGATGCAGCGCCGCCGCGCGGCGGTTTCCTTGCCTGCCCGCCGGCCGCTGCCAGCTACCCGCTGCTACCAGCCGGCCAGCGCCCTGCCCGCGGCCTCGCGCACCTGCTCGACCACGCCTTCGCGCCAGTCGTCGGCGTCGCCGTAGAACGCGCGCCACATCGCCTGGTGGATCAGCTCGCGCTGGCCTTCGTCGGCCTCGGGATGCAGGTGCAGCCAGTGGTCGCCGCGCAGCGCCTCGAGCACCTCGGTCACGGGCAAGGTGCCGAACTCCAGCGCGATGCCGCTGTAGTCCACCGCGGGCAGCGTCTGCGGCACCGCCTGCCAGGCCATGCCCGTGAGGTTGGCCGAGGCCGACGAGCCGTCATGGATGGAGGTGACGTGGCTGCCCCAGATGGCGCGCGCGCGGGCGACCGGGCCGGCCGCGTCCGGGCCCATGTAGATGGGCTCGCCGTAGCCGCGCGGGCCCAGGCCGGTATGGATGTCCAGCCAGCGCAGCGCCTCGCGCCCGGCGCCGTAGCGGGCCAGGATGCGGCGCAGCGTGTAGTTGCTCCAGGTGGCCTTGCCGCCGCCGAAGAACAGGCCGTCCGGCGCGTGGTACTGGCCCGCGCTGACGGCCGCCTGGTACCACGGCAGGCCTTTCGCCATCACCGACCGCATCAGCGCCGCCTGGTCGGCCTCCGAGGGCGGCCACTGCGCGGGCAGCAGCAGCGGCGCGATCTGCGCGTAGGGCGCGTTCTCGGGCAGGGGCCGGGTGAAATCCATGAAATTGCGGTTGAGGTCGACGTTGTCCTCGTTGACGCGCCGCAGATGCGAAAAGCCGTAGGGATTGACCGCGTGCACCAGCATCAGCGCCACGCCGGCCCCGGCGCACGCCGCGCGCAGGTCCGCGTCGCCGAGCAGCGCGACCTGCGCGCCGGAGCCGCAGAAGCCCTCCACGCCGTGCACGCCCGACGTCACCAGCAGCACGCGCCGGGCCTCGGCGGCGCCGGCCCAGGCCACGTCGATGGCCAGCTCCTCGCCGGCGCTGCCGCGCATGGTCGGGTGCGGGAAACCGGCCAGCGTGGCGCCGGCGGCGCGCGCCGCGTCGAGGAATTTCCGCCGGGCTTCGGCGTAGCTGCGGGAAAAGCCGGTATGCACGGACATGACAGCGTATTTCGCGCCTGGCGAGCAGTGGGGGTGCCGGTATTAGACGCCAACCGGGCGGCTATTGCCATCGGGCCTTCCCGGAGGCCCAGCGCGGCTCAGCCCCGGCCCGCGCCCGCCTTGTCCGCGCCGGCCTCGCGCAGCAGCGGCGAGCGGAACGCATGCGGATGCATCTCGATGCCCGCCGCGGCAAGCTGCGCGGCGGACAGCACCAGGTGGCGCGCGAGCCAGTCGTGGAGGCTGCGCAGGAAGCGCTGCTGCTCCAGCCGGCTGGATTCGCGGATGGCGCGTTCGAGCTTGACGTGGGCGGTGTAGACGTCGAGCAGATTGAGGCTCTTGAGCTTGGCCGGCGTGGTGGCGCTGCGCTCGATGGCGAGGATGCGCCGCACCTGCGCCTCGGGCAGGTCGCCGCTGCGCAGGTAGTCCTGGTAGACCTCCTCCAGCGCCGGGAAGCGCACCGTGGGCTGCACGCGCGGCACGCCGGCCACCTTCTCCATGCGCAGCACCAGGTAGCGGATGGCGTCCGCGCGGCGCCGGGCGGCCTCGGCGGCGGCCTCGGCGGAGGCATCGCGGCGGACGCCGGCGCGGCGCGCGCGGAGCGGGGCCGGGGCGGTCAGCTCGAATTCCTCGGCCGACGGCGGCGTGGCCGCGGGCACGGCGGCGGCGGGGACGGCGTCGCGCTCGGTGTAGTCGGGCACCAGGTCGAGCCCGGCCGGCTCGGCCAGCACGGCGCGCGCGCAGGCCTCGCCGAACGGGTGCTCGTGGCCGTGCGCGTCGCGCAGGATGTAGGCCTGCCCGTTGCCGAAGCCGTGATGGCGCGCGCGCCCCACGTGCTGGTGGCAGCGCGTGGCGGGGTCGACGAAATCCTTGCGTACTGGGGTCCAGCTTTCGCCGTTGACTGCGGTCATGAATCTGCGCGTGATGGCCGCCGCGCGCGGCACGATGAGTGAATGCAGGACAGCCTGGCCGCGGCATCCTTGCCGCGACCAGGCCGCTATTGTCCTCCAATCGCGGCCGCGCCGGCCGGCGCGCCTACCTGAGCATGAACGACATCGCCGACAGGCAGTTGAGCATGCGCACCGCCGCCTGCACCGAGGCGGCTTCGAACACCAGCGTGACGCCGTCCACGCGCTCGAGCGCGGGCCACTGGCAGAACAGGTCGGCATAGGCGGGGCTGTGCGCCTGCAGGCGGCACCGCACCGGGCCAGGAATGCGCAGCGCTTGTCCGCCGGCCTCGCGCACGGCCTGCCCGGCGGCGGCGGCGATGGCCTCGCGCGCGGCCGCCGGCGACAGCGTGGTGCCGCTGCCGTGGCCGCCGGCTTGCTTGGTCTGCACGTAGCGCACCCACGGCATGAGCGGCCGCGTCTCTTCGACGAACACGTCGTCGCCGCTGGCCATCAGCACCGGCACGCCGAACTCGCCAGCCAGCGCGCCATACAAGCCGGCCTCGCCCATCTCCTGCCCGCCCAGCCAGACGCGGGCGAAAGCGCTGCTGTTGATGGTGTGGGCCAGGATGCCGCGGCTCTGCGCGCGGCCGTGGTAGCCGATCATGAACACGCCGTCGCAGCCTTCCACGCCGGCCATCATGCCGAGATAGCGCGGCTTGCCCAGCACCAGGCGCGCGCGCGGGTCGAGCTGGTCGGGCAGCAGGTTGCGAAAGCCGCCGTGCGAGTCGTTGACCAGCACTTCGGTGGCGCCGCCGGCGAAGGCGCCCTGCACCGCCGCGTTGGCCTCGGCGGTCATCCAGGCGCGCGCGCGCTCGTATTCGCCGTTGCCGGCGCGGGCCTGCTCGGCGTGGAAGACGCCGGCGACGCCTTCGATGTCGGTGGAAATCAGGATCTTCATTGCGCTCCGGGATCAGTCGGCTGGCGCCGCGTGGCGCGCCAGCCATTGCGGCAGTTCGGGCATCAGCTCGCGCAGCGCGATGCGGCGGTGGCCGTCGCGGCCGCTCACGCTTTCGGCCCGCCACAGCGCGTTGAGGATGGCCTGCTCGACGCTGTCGGCGGCGGCCTGGAACAGCGCGTCGAGCCGGCTTTCGTGCAGCATGGCCAGCGCCGGCATGGGCGCGTCGGCCTGCTGCGGCACGGTGCAGGCGGTGGAGAACGCCAGCGCGATGTCGCCCGAGCCGTGGCCGAACACCGAGCCGGTGCGGGCCAGCCCGGCGCCGGCGCGCAGCGACAGGCGGCGCAGCTGGCGCGCGTCGAGCGGGGCATCGGTGGCGACGATCATGATGATCGAGCCCTTCTCCGGCCCGGCCTGCGCTTCGGCGTGCGCCTGCGCCTGCAGGCGCGCGGCCAGCCTGCCGCCCAGGCGCGCGCCGGCCACGGTGAGGTTGGGCAGCACGCCGAAGTTGGACTGCACCAGCGCGCCCACGTGGTATGCGCCCGCCCGGCGCGAGGCCGAGCCGATGCCGCCCTTGAGCCCGAACGAGGACATGCCGCGCCCCGCCCCCACCGCGCCCTGCGCGAAATCCGCGGCCGCCGCCGCGCAGGCCTGCGCGTAGTGCGCCTCCCGCACCGGCATGGCCTGGATGTCGTTGAGATAGCCGTCGTTGCACTCGAACACCAGCGGGTTGACGGTCGGCCAGGCGCGGCCGATCTCCGGGTTGGCGGCGATGGCCTGGCGGATCTGCGCCTGCGCCAGCGCGCCCACGGCGAAGGTGTTGGTGAGCGCGATCGGCGTCTCCAGCACGCCGAGCTCTTCCACCTGCACCAGCCCCACGCTCTTGCCGAAGCCGTTGAGCACGGTGGCGGCGGCCGGCACCTTGTCGGCGAACAGGTTGCCGGCGTGCGGCAGCACCACCGTCACGCCGGTCTGGCACGCGCCGCGCGCCAGCGTGCAGTGGCCCACGGTCACGCCGGGCACGTCGGCGATGGTGCCGCGCGCGCCGGCCGGCAGCGCGCCGATGTGGGTCAGCTCGTGGATCGGTTCCTGGCGCATGTGCGGCTCGCGCTCAGCGGCGGTCGATCTTCGGGTCGAGCGCGTCGCGCAGGCCGTCGCCGAGCAGGTTGAAGGCGAGCACCGTGAGGAAGATCGCCAGGCTGGGGAAGATCGCCACGTGCGGCGCCGTGACCATGTCGGCGCGCGCCTCGTTGAGCATGGCGCCCCACTCGGGCGTGGGCGGCTGCGCGCCCAGGCCGAGGAACGAGAGGCTGGCGGCGGTGATGATCGAGGTGCCGATGCGCATCGAGAAATACACCACGATGGACGAGATCGTGCCCGGCAGGATGTGCCGCATCAGGATGGTCCAGTCGGACGCGCCGATGCTGCGCGCGGCCTCCACGTAGGTCAGGCGCTTGAGCATCAGCGTGTTGCCGCGCACCAGGCGCGCGAACGCGGGGATGCTGAAGATGGCCACGGCGAAGATCACGTTGGTCATGCCGTTGCCGAGGATGGCGACGATGCCGATCGCCAGCAGGATGCCGGGAAACGCGAACAGCACGTCCGAGATGCGGCTGACGATGCGGTCCCACCAGCCTTCGTAGTAGCCGGCCAGCAGGCCCAGCACGGTGCCGACGATGGCGCCGATGATGACGGAGAAGAAGCCCGCCGCCAGCGAGATGCGGGTGCCGGCCAGGATGCGGCTGAAGATGTCGCGCCCGAGCGAGTCCACGCCGAACCAGTGCGCGGCCGAGGGGCCGGCGTTGAGCGCGTCGTAGTCGAAGAAGTTCTCGGGGTCGTAGGGCACCAGGTACGGCGCGAAGACCGCCACCGCCACCAGCAGCAGCACGAACACGCCGGCGCCCAGCGCCAGGTGCTGCTTGCGGAATTTGCGCCAGAACTCGGTCCAGGGCGTGCGCACCGCTTCCGGCGCGGCGGCGGGCGCGGCGGCGTTGCCGCCGGCGGACGTGGAAAGCTGGGTCATGCCGGCCTCTCCTTACTTGTAGCGGATGGCGGGGTTGATGACGGTGTACAGCACGTCGACCACCAGGTTGATCAGGATGAACTCGAGCGAGAACAGCAGCACCTCGGCCTGGATGACCGGGTAGTCGCGCATCTCCACGGCGTCCACCAGCAGGCGGCCGAGGCCGGGCCAGTTGAAGACCTTCTCGACCACGATCGAGCCGCCCAGCAGGAAGCCGAACTGCAGGCCCATCATGGTGACGACGGGAATCATGGCGTTGCGCAGGCAGTGCTTGGCCACCACCAGCAGCTCGCCCACGCCCTTGGCGCGCGCGGTGCGCACGAAATCTTCCTGCAGCACCTCGACGAAGGACGCGCGCGTGAAGCGGGCCATCACGGCGGCCACCGCGGCGCCCAGCGTGAGCGAGGGCAGGATGTAGTGCTTCCAGGAATCGGCGCCGATCGACGGCAGCCAGCCCAGCTGCACCGAGAACACTTCCATCAGCAGCATGCCCAGGGCGAACGCCGGGAACGAGATGCCGGACACCGCCAGCGTCATGCCGAGGCGGTCGGGCCAGCGGTTGCGCCACACCGCGGAGGTCACGCCGATCGCCATGCCGAAGACCACCGCCCACACCATCGAGGCCAGCGTCAGGTACAGCGTGGGCATGAAGCGGTCGCCGATCTCCTCGCTGACCGGGCGCTTGGTGCGCAGCGAGTTGCCGAATTCCCAGCGCAGCGCGTTCGAGAAGAACTGCGCGAACTGCTCGGGCAGCGGCTTGTCCAGGCCGAGGTCGCGGCGCACCAGCTCCACCGTGGCCTGGTCGGCCTCGGGGCCGGCCGCGAGCCGGGCGGGATCGCCGGGCAGCAGGTGGACGAACATGAAGACCAGCACCGCCACGATCAGCAGTGTGGGAATCACGCCCAGGAATCGTTTGAGAAAATAATTCAGCATGATGCACCGGAAAGAAAAAGACCGCGGGCCGCCCGCCCTGCCCCCGCATCTGCGGGCGAGCGGCCATGCACGGCTTGCTGCGCCGTACTGCCTGCGGGTACTGCCTGGTACTGCTTGGTACCGCCTGCCGCCGGGCCGGGCCGCCTGCGCCCGGCAGCCCGCAGCCCTTATTGCTTGATGTCGATCTCGTCGAAGTTGAACGAGCCGTCGGGCATCACGTAGGCGCCGCTCAGGCGCTTGGCGCGCGCGAACAGCACCTTCTCCGTCACCAGGAAGGCCCACGGCGCGTCCTTCCAGATCTGCTGCTGCGCGTCCTTGTACAGGCGGGCCTTCTCGGCGCGGTCGGTGGTGCGCAGCGCGTTGGCGATGTCGGCGTCGACCTGGTCGTTCTTGTAGTACGCGGTGTTGAGCAGCTTGGGCGGCATCGACTCGGAGGCCAGCAGCGGGCGCAGCGCCCAGTCCGACTCGCCGGTCGAGGACGACCAGCCCACGTAGTACATGCGCACGCCGGCGTCTTCCGGCTTCTGCACGCTCTCGACCTTCTCCACGCGCTGGCCGGCTTCGAGCGCCTGCACCTGCGCCTTGATGCCGACCTGCTGCAACTGCTGCTGCACGAACTGGATCACCTTCTGCGCGGTGGTGTGGTTGTAGGCCGACCACAGCGTGGTCTCGAAGCCGTTCGGGTAGCCGGCTTCCTTGAGCAGCGCGCGCGCCTTGGCCGGGTCATACGGCCACGGGCCCAGCTTCTCGGCATAGTCCACGCCCGCGGGCACCACGCCGTCGGACGGCGTGGCGTAGCCGGCGAAGGCCACCTTGGCCAGCGCGTCCTTGTTGATGGCGTAGTTGATGGCCTGGCGCACCTTGGGGTCGTTGAACGGCTTGACCGTGGTGTTCAGGCTCAGGTAGCGCTGGATGATCGACGGCGCGTCGATCAGGTCCACCTTGGGATTGCCCTTGAGCACGGCGGCCTGCTCGAACGGGATGCTGAAGGCGAAGTCCGCTTCGCCGGTCTGCATGATGGCCGCGCGCGTGTTGTTGTCCACCACCGGCTTCCAGGTGATGGTGTCGATCTTCGGGTAGCCGGTCTTCCAGAAGCCGGCGAACTTCTTGCCCTTGAGGTGATCGGGCTGCTTCCACTCGACGAACTCGAACGGGCCGGTGCCGACCGGGTGGAACGCGATGTCCTTGCCGTACTTCTGCAGCGCGGCCGGCGAGATCATCACCGCCGACGGATGGGCCAGCACGTTGATGAACGGCGAGAACGGCTCCTTGAGCGTGACCTTGACGGTGCTGGCGTCCACCACGTCGGTCCTGGCCACGCGATTGAACAGCGTGTAGCGCTTGAGCTTGTTGGCCGGGTTGGTGACGCGGTCGAAGTTGGCCTTGACGGCGGCGGCGTCGAAGGTGGTGCCGTCGTGGAACTTCACGCCCTTCTTGAGCTTGATGGTGTAGGTCAGGCCGTCCTTGCTGGCTTCATAGCTTTCGGCCAGCACGTTGACCAGCTTCATGTCCTTGTCGAAGCCGAACAGGCCCTGGTAGAAGGACTTGCTGGCGGCCTGCGACAGCGTGTCGTTCGCGTCGTACGGGTCGAGCGTGGTGAAGGTGGAATACACCGCCATCACGGCGTCCTTGGCGGCGAAGGCGGGGCCGGCGCCGAGCGCGGCCAGGGCCAGGCCGCCGGCGATCAGCTTCGAGGGGGCCAAGCGGAACATCATCCGGGTCATCATCGATTCTCCTTGGAAAGGCGTCGGTTAGTAGGCACCGCCGATGGCGTGCCGGGCTACGAAATGCTGCGAGGCGGCGCTGCCGCCGACGGCCACCAGCGGCTGCACCAGCGGCTCGTCGCCGAGCAGCCGGATGGGGCTGGGGATCTCGTCGTTGAGCGGCTCGCGCTTGAGGTGGCGGCGCGCCGGATCGGCGATCGGCACCGCCGACATCAGCTTCCTGGTGTACGGGTGCTGCGGGTTCTCGAAGATCGCGCGGCGCGGGCCGATCTCCACGATCTGGCCCAGGTACATCACCGCCACGCGGTGGCTCACGCGCTCCACCACCGCCATGTCGTGCGAAATGAACAGGAAGGCGATGCCCATCTCGCGCTGCAGGTCCAGCATCAGGTTGACGATCTGCGCCTGGATGGACACGTCGAGCGCGGACACCGACTCGTCGGCCACCACCACCTTGGGGTTGAGCGCCAGCGCGCGCGCGATGCAGATGCGCTGGCGCTGGCCGCCCGAGAATTCATGCGGGTAGCGCGAGGCGTGCGCCGCGCTCAGGCCCACCTTTTCCAGCAGCCAGGCCACGCGCTGCTCGGCCTCCTTGCCGCTGGCCACCTTGTGCACCAGCAGCGG
>Ga0255338_1001553_pt1 | contig 42096 bp, 34 predicted proteins | sample MeOH1_35cm_T4_19_FD_203715 | JGI IMG/M metagenome (GOLD analysis project Ga0255338, IMG submission 203715) | Sandy soil microbial communities from University of British Columbia, Vancouver, Canada - MeOH1_35cm_T4_195 | ecosystem: Engineered > Artificial ecosystem > Sand microcosm > Unclassified ... | reverse complement strand
TGGCAGTCGCCATGCATGCGCAGCCGGCGCACCCCGGCATCCTGCGCGAGCGCAAGGGCGGCGCGGACGGCCGCGAGCGCCTGCACGCACAGCCGTGCCCACTCGCCCTGCACGTCCAGCGGGATCGCCTCGTGCGTGAGCAGCCAGTCGCGCGGCTCCTCGCCGAAGGACTGCAGGTCGAGCGCGGGCCGGGTGCGGAACGCATGCTGCGCGCCCACGGTGTGCAGGCGCGCGAGGTAGCGGCCGATCCACTCCAGCACCTCGGCGTCGTCCAGTTCGGGGGCGCGGCCGCCGCGGCGCGGCGAGACGCTGAAGGCGAAGCCCGCATGGTGGTGCAGCGTCTGCCCGCCCGGGGCGAGCGGCCCGACGGCGGGCACTTCCGCGCGTTCCAGCTCGGCGGCGAAGGCGTGCTCTTCCAGGATCTGCGCGTCGCTCCAGCGGCCCGGCCGGTAGAACTTCACCACCACCACCTCGGAGCCGTGGAAGGGCTCCTCCAGGTGCACCTGGTACACCCGGTTCTCGTACGAGCTCAGCGCGAGCAGGCGCCCGTCGCCGTAGAGCCCGAGCGGCAGCAGCGCATCGAGCACCGCGTCGGGCGTGAGCGCTTCGTAGGGATGCCGGGTGTCGTCGTTCATGCGGCATTGTCGCCGCGCGCACGCCGGAAAACGAGGGGCCGGGAGCTCCCGGCCCGCAGACTCAGACGATGTTGAGCTGCACGTCGATGTTGTTGCGGGTGGCGTTCGAGTAGGGGCAGACCTTGTGCGCCTCCTCCACCAGCTTCTGCGCCTGCTCGCGCTGCAGGCCGGGCAGCTTGATGTTCATGCGCACCGAGATGCCGAAGCCGAGCGAGGTCGGCCCCAGGTCGACCTCGGCGTCGATGGCGGCATCGCTGGGCACCTGCACGCCCACCTTGGGCGCCACCGCCTTCATCGCGCCCATGAAGCAGGCCGAATAGCCGATGCCGAACAGCTGCTCGGGATTGGTGCCGGGGCCGCCCTGGGCCGGCGGCGACAGCCGCACTTCGATCTTGCCGTCGTCGGAGCGGCCGTTGCCGTCGCGGCCGCCGGTCACGTGCGTCTTCGCGGTGTACAGGACCTTGTCGAGGGGAGTCGCCATGAGTCTTTCCTTGAAGCTGCCTCGGTCGAAGCAATGGGGCCGATTATGGTCGCGGACCAATGACCGCGAGGGCGCCGTTGCTTCGCTGCCCGGCGGTGCGCGATTAGAGCAAGCACCCGGCTGCGCGGCCGTACGATTCCCTAGACTGGACGCAGGAGGACGAGACGATGGCTCCCAGCGATCTGCAGGCCGTGGATTACGTGATCGTCGGCGGCGGCTCTGCCGGCTGCGTGCTGGCCGCGCGCCTGAGCGAGGATGCGCAGGTGCAGGTCGCGCTGCTGGAGGCCGGCCCGCCGGACGCGAGCGTCCTGATCCACTGCCCGGCCGGCCTCGCCGTGCTGGCGAGAAACGGCCAGGCGAACTGGAAATTCGAGACGGTGCCCCAGCCCGGGCTGGGCGGTCGCCGCGGCTACGTGCCGCGCGGCAAGGTGCTGGGCGGCTCCAGCTCGATCAACGCCATGATCTACACGCGCGGCCACCGGGCGGACTACGACGCCTGGGCGGCCGAAGGCAATCCGGGCTGGTCCTTCGACGAGGTGCTGCCCTTCTTCCGGCGCGCCGAACACAACGAGCGCGGCGCCGACGCCTTCCACGGCACGGGCGGACCGCTCAACGTGATGGACCTGCGCAGCCCGCACCGCTTCGGCCCTGTCTTCGTCGAGGCGGCGCGGCAGGCCGGCTACCCCGAAAACCGCGACTTCAACGGGCCGCAGCAGGAAGGCGTGGGGCTGTACCAGGTCACGCACAAGGCCGGCGAGCGCTTCAGCGCCGCCAAGGCCTATCTCGCGCCGAACCGCCGGCGCGCCAACCTGCACGTGATCACGGGCGCGCACGCCGGGCGCGTGCTGCTGGAAGGAAAGCGCGCCGTCGGCGTGGCCTACCGCCAGGGCGGGCAGGACAAGGTGCTGCGCGCGCGGCGCGAGGTGGTCCTGAGCGCCGGCGCGCTGCAGTCGCCGCAGCTGCTGATGCTTTCGGGCATCGGCCCGGGCGAGGCCTTGCGCCGGCTCGGCATCGAGGTGGTGCACGATCTGCCCGGCGTCGGCCGCAACCTGCACGACCACGTCGACGTGGTGCAGGTGGTGGACGCGCCGCAGCTCACCGACCTGTTCGGCCTGTCGCTGCCTGGCCTCGTCAACGCGTTCAAGGGCGTGCTCGAATGGCGCCGTCACCGCAGCGGGCTGCTCACCACCAATTTCGCGGAGGCGGGCGGCTTCATCCGCAGCGCGCCCGAGGAGCCGCTGCCGGACCTGCAATTGCACTTCGTGATCGGCAAGCTGGTGGACCACGGCCGCAAGACGGTGTTGGGCCACGGGTATTCCTGCCACGTGTGCCTGCTGCGGCCGAAGAGCCGCGGCTCGCTCACGCTCGCCAGTGCCGACCCGTTCGCGCCGCCGCGCATCGATCCGAACTTCCTGGGCGACCCCGACGACCTGCGCCGCCTGGTGACGGGCTTCCGCGCCATGCGCCGCATCCTGCAGCAGCCGGCGCTGGCCGGCCGAGGCGGCCGCGAGCTGGCCGCCTCGGCCGCGGCGCAGGACGACGAGGGCATCGCCGCCTTCATCCGCAGCCACGCCGACACCATCTACCACCCGGTGGGCACCTGCCGCATGGGCCCCGGGCCGATGGACGTGGTGGATGCGCAGCTGCGCGTGCGCGGCATCGAGGCGCTGCGCGTGGCCGATGCCTCCATCATGCCCGGCATCGTGGCCGGCAACACCAACGCGCCGGTGATCATGATCGGCGAGAAGGCGGCGGATCTGGTGCGGCAGGCCGCGCGCGGCCCGCGTGACGCCCTCCACCTGGCCGGCGAGGTGCAGCCCGCTTAAGGTTTTTTGAAGGTTTTCTTAAGAGCTTCTTCAGAACGCGCGGCGGGCCGTGGCCCGAGACTTCTTTCCGCGGCGCTGCTGCCGCCTCCCAGAGAAAGAAGACATGCAGATCACGAAGAAGGAACTCGCCACCGTCGCGGCCGCCGCGGCGCCGCGCCTGGACATGTACTCCGGCATCCACAAGGCCTTGCGCGCCTTCATGGCCGACACCCTGCTGGCCGTCGGCCGCATGGATCCGGCCGACGAGACCGAGCTGGCCGGGGTTGCCGTGCGCGTGCTGCGCCTGCTGGCGCTCTGCCGCGACCACCTGGAGCACGAAGACCGCTTCGTGCATCCGGCCATCGAGGCGCGCGCCCCCGGCGCCAGCGAGCTCGTGGCGCACGAACACCAGGAGCACCTGGGCCGGCTGGCGCAGCTCGCGGCGCAGCTCGAAGTCCTGCGCGCCGCGCCGCCGGCGCAGCGCGAAGGCGAGGCCCAGGCGCTGTACGGCGCGCTGGCGCTGTTCGTCGCCGACAACTTCCGGCACATGCACGTGGAGGAGACGGCGCACAACGCCGTGCTGTGGGCGCGCTACACCGATGCCGAACTGGCGGCGCTGCACGACGCCATCGTGGGCTCGATCCCGCCGCAGGAGATGCTGGAGATCGCCCGCTGGATGCTGCCTTCCATGCACCACGGCGAGCGCATGGGCCTGCTGGCGGACCTGCGCGCCAAGGCACCGGCCGCCGCGTTCGACGCGATCGTCGAGGCGGCGCGCCCGCACCTGGCGGCCGCCGAATGGAACCGGCTCGCGCGCGGCCTCGGGCTGGCGCCGGCACCGGAGCTGGTCGCCGGCTGAGGGTTCAGGCCTCCACCAGCTCCACGGGCCGGGCGAGCACCAGCCGGAAGCGGCCGCGGCCCGTCTTCTCCATGCGGATGGCGCCGCCCTGTTCGGCCAGCCGCCGCTGCAGCAGCAGCAGGCGCGCCTCGAGGTTGTCGCTGATGTCCGGCAGGCGCAGCGAGGGATCGAGCCGCAGCTCGCGGTTGCTGAATTCGGTGCGACCGAGCTGCCGGTGGTCGCGCAGCAGCTTCCACAGGATCGCCCCGGCCACGCCCTTGATCAGGTAGCCGTCGCCCAGGAAGATGCTGTCGTTGGCGGCGAAGTGGCGCACCGTCAGCGGCGCGGCGGCCGGGGGCGGCGCCGCGCTGGCGGCCGGCGCCGCCGCCTGGGCCGCATCGCCGCTGTCGTTGGCGGACTGCAGCAACTCGACGACCGCGCCGAGGTGGCCGGCGATGGCCACCAGCGCGTCCTCGTCCTCCCAGCTGAATTGCAGTTCCTGCGTGCTTTCGACGAACAGCACGCCCAGCATGCGGCCGCCGCTTTGCACCGGGACGGCGAGCTGGCTGTGCGGCTGCGCGAGGCCCGGGTAGGGGATCTCCGTGGCCCGCGCGAAGTCGGGCCCGCTGGCGTCGAGGCTGCTGCGCAGCGCCTGCGTGTACAGCGCCGCGCTGGTGACGTGGCCGATGCGCACCGGCGTGCGCTCGCGCGCCGCCACGCCGATCACGCCCTGGCCCAGCCCGATCTCGGAGCCCACGCCGGAAGTCGCGTACCCGCAGCTCGCCACCGTGTACAGGCGCTGCGTGGTCGCATCGAGCATCAGCACCATGCCGTGGCGGATGCCGAGGTCGTCGTTGAGGCTGGCCAGCACCGCGTTGAGCGCCTCGTCGAGGCCGGCGCAGCGGGCCAGCCGCTCGCTGGCGCGCCGCACGGCGCCGAGCAGCCGCGTGCGCGGGCGCGGCGGCGGCAGGCACTCGCCCTCCAGGGGCTCGATGCGTTCCACCTCGTAGACGTCGGCCCCGAGCAGGCGGAACACGTCCTCCATGCCGCTGTGCGAGGCGATGCCGGCGAGCTGCGCGCGCATGCCCTCGAACAGCGGCCCGGCCGTCTCGGTGCGCAGGTAGCGCAGGTGCAGCCGGTGGAACTGCGCGGTGTTCGGGTCCAGCAGCAGCGCGGTGGCCCAGGGGTTGGCCAGGATGTTGCGGCGGGTCTTGTTGAAGAACTGGAAGGACAGCGCGACCTGGCGCTCGCCGGCATGGAACACCTGCGAGATGTAGGCGACGTTGGGCACGCCGTCGGCGCTGCACGTCGCGACCACCGCGGGGATGCTGCCTTCGAAGCAGGCGCGGATGTCCTGCAGGGCGGGCTCGTTCATTCCGGGCGCCCCAGCGCGGAGCCCGCGCGCGGACCGGGCGTCTGCTCGAAGGCCTCCTGCGGCGTGAAGCGCACGGCCACCACGTCGGCCAGCCGGTGCGCCAGCATGGCCCGCGTCAGCGGCGCGGCGAAGCCGACCCGGGCGACCTCCTGCTCCATCGAGGCGAGGTAGCGCTGCAGCACCGGCACGTCGGCCGGCTGCGCCTGGCGCATCTCCACCCGCGAGGCCTTCAGCTGCAGGCTGCGATGGCTGGCCGGCTCGCTGAACACCACCGCGATGCGGCCGGTGGCGGCGAGGTCCTGCAGCAGCTGGCGCGAATGCGGCCGGGAGAGGTAGACCGTGACGCTGCCCGTGGCGGCGTCGAGGTCGCTGCCGACCGCGCGCATGAGGCTGGGGCGCAGCCGCGCGTCGCGCGAACCGACGATCACGGAGACGCCGCGCGCCATCATGGCCAGCAGCTCGGGGGGAATGTGCGGGGCCATCCGGGTCAGGCGGCGAAGCGCCGGCGCGTGAGGGCCAGGGCGGCCCAGAAGGCCGCCACCGCATAGGTGGCCAGCACCAGCAGGTGCCGCAGTGTGCCTTCGGGCCAGCGGTCCATGAACATGGGCCGCACCAGCTCCACCGCGCTGGTCAGCGGCAGCCACTCGGAGGCGGCGCGCACCAGCTCGGGGAGTTGCTCGCGCGGGAAGAATACTCCGGAGAGGAACATCATCGGCGTGAGGAAGAGCGTGAAGTAGTAGGTGAAGAAGTCGTAGCCCTGGGCCAGCGCGTTGAAGATCAGCGCGATGCACGAGAACGCGATGCCCACGGCCAGCAGCACCAGCCAGGCGACGAGCAGCTTCGGGCTGTGGCTGATGTTCAGGGCCAGCATCACGAGCAGGATGGCGGTGGCGGTGAAGATCGCCTTGTAGGCGGCCCACAGCATCTCCGCCATGACCACGTCGTCCAGGCTCACCGGCGCGTTGAGGATGCCGTCCCAGGTCTTCTGCACGTGCATGCGCGAGAAGGCGGAGTACAGCGCCTCGAAGCTGGCCGCGTTCATCGCGCTCATGCAGACGGCGCCGCTGGCGAGGAACAGGATGTAGGGCACCTCGGCGCCGCCCACGCGCACGGTGCCCACCAGCGCGCCCATGCCGTAGCCGAAGGCCACCAGCCAGATCAGGGGCTCGGCGATGTTGCCGATCAGGCTGGGCACCGCGAGCTTGCGCCACACCAGCAGGTTGCGCCGGAACACGGGCCAGAAGCGCAGCGAGAGCGCCGGGGCGCGCCAGTGGTTCATGCTTCCTCCCGGATCTGCCGGCCGGTGAGTTTGAGGAACAGGTCCTCCAGGTTCGCCGGCCGGTGCAGGGTGCGCAGCTTCGGGTGTTCGCGCCCGAGCGCATCGAGCAGCGGCCGCGCGTCCTGCGTGTAGAAGAACACCGTCTCGCCGCTCACCTCGGTGCGGCCGGCCAGCGTGCGCAGCGGCGACTCGGCCAGCGCGAGGGCGCCGTTGCCGTAGGCCTCGACCACGTCCGGCTCCAGGTGCCGGGCGATCAGCTCGCGCGGGCGGCCTTCGGCGATCTTGCGGCCGTGATCCAGCACCAGCAGGCGGGTGCACAGGCGCTCGGCCTCGTCCATGAAGTGCGTGGTCAGCAGGATGGACTTGCCCTGCTGCAGCAGCACCTGCAGCCGCTCCCACATCAGGTGGCGCGCCTGCGGGTCCAGCCCCGTCGTCGGTTCGTCGAGCATCAGCAGGCGCGGATCGTTCACCAGCGCGCGGGCGAGCGAGAGCCGCCGCCGCATGCCCCCGGAGAGTTCCACCGGCCGCGCGTCCGCCTTGTGCGTGAGCGCCGCGAATTCGAGCAGCTGCGGGATGCGCTCGCGGATGCGCCGCTCGGGCAGGCCGAAGTAGCGCCCGTAGACGAGCAGGTTTTCCGCGCAGGTGAAGTCCGGGTCGAGCGAGTCGAACTGGCTCACCACGCCGAGCTGCGCCTTGATGGCCAGCGCATCGCGCGGCATGCGCAGGCCCAGGGCCATGATCTCTCCGCTGTCGGGTTCGGACAGCCCCAGGCACATGCGGATCGTGGTGGTCTTGCCGGCGCCGTTGGGGCCGATCACGCCCAGGCATTCGCCGGCAGCGATCCGGAAGGAGAGCGCGTCGACGACGACGCTGTCGCCGTAGCGTTTGGTCAGGGCGCGGGCATCGAGGAGCGGCTCGGTCATGGGCGGCGCTATTGTGCCGTTGCGTGCGCCGCCCGCCCGCCCGCGCGCGCATCGGGGCCGTAGAATTTCTTTTTGCCGCCGAGACTCCGCCCTTGTTCCCGTTGCTGCCGCCGCTTCCGATCACCCAGCAGTACCTGCTGCCCAAGAAACTGCTGACAGTGCTGGCCGGCAAGTTCGCCTCGGCGCGCCTGGGCGGCCTCACGCAGTGGACCATCCGCCGCTTCGTCGCCCACTACGAGGTGGACATGCAGGAGGCGGCCGATCCGCGCATCGAGAGCTACGCGAGCTTCAACGACTTCTTCACCCGGCCGCTCAAGCCCGGCGCGCGACCGATCGCCGCGGCCCCCTTCGTCTGCCCGGTGGATGCCGCCATCAGCCAGTTCGGTCCCATCGAGCACGACCAGCTGTTCCAGGCCAAGGGCCACAGCTACTCGACGCGCGCGCTGGTGGGCGGCGACCAGGCGCTGGCGCACAAGTTCGAGCATGGCCACTTCGCCACGCTGTACCTCGCGCCCAGGGACTACCACCGCATCCACATGCCGTGCGAAGGGCGGCTGAAGCGCATGATCTACGTGCCGGGCGAGCTGTTCTCGGTCAACCCGCTGACGGCGCGCCACGTGCCCAGCCTGTTCGCGCGCAACGAGCGGGTGGTGTGCGAGTTCGAGTGCGCGCACGGCCCGATGGTGATGGTGCTGGTGGGCGCGACCATCGTCGGCAGCATGGCCACCGTGTGGCACGGCGTGGTGAACCCGCCGCGCACGCGCACGGTGCGCGAGTGGCGCTACGACGACCGCAACGTCACGCTGGCCAAGGGCGAGGAGATGGGGCGCTTCCTGCTCGGGTCCACGGTGGTGATGCTGTTTCCGAGGAACGTGCTGACCTTCACGCCGGACTGGGCGCCCACCAAGGCCGTGCGGCTGGGGGAGGCGATGGCGGCGGTGATCGAGACGCAAGCGGCGCTGTAGCCAGCCCTCACTGGAACGCCACCTCGTCGAAGGCCCGCAGCTTGCGGCTGTGCAGCCGCTGCGGGCCGCCCTGGCGCAGGATCTCGATGGCGCGCATGCCGATGCGCAGGTGCTGGTCGACCCGCTCGCGGTAGAAGTGGTTGGCCATGCCGGGCAGCTTGATCTCGCCGTGCAGCGGCTTGTCGCTCACGCACAGCAGCGTGCCGTAAGGCACGCGGAAGCGGAAGCCGTTGGCGGCGATGGTGGCGCTTTCCATGTCCAGCGCCACCGCGCGGCTGATCGAGAAGCGCCGCTGCGGCTCGTTGCCCGGAAGCAGCTCCCAGTTGCGGTTGTCGGTGCTGGCCACCGTGCCGGTGCGCATGATGCGTTTCAGGTCCGCGCCCTTGCACTGCGTGACATCGGCCACCGCGTGCTCCAGCGCCACCTGGATCTCCGCCAGCGCCGGGATCGGCACCCACAGGGGCAGTTCCTCGTCCAGCACGTGGTCCTCGCGCACGTAGGCGTGCGCCAGCACGTAGTCCCCCAGCTGCTGCGAATTGCGCAGCCCCGCGCAGTGCCCCAGCATCAGCCAGGCGTGCGGGCGCAGCACCGCCACGTGGTCGGTGATGTTCTTGGCGTTGGCCGGCCCCACGCCGATGTTGATCATCGTGATGCCGCCGTGGCCCGGGCGCACCAGGTGGTAGGCCGGCATCTGCGGCAGCCGCGGCGGCGGCGCGCCGAGGCTGTCCATCGGCCCGCGCGGCAGGCCGACGCGGCGCGTCACCACGTTGCCCGGCTCGACGAAGGCGGCGTACTCGCTGTCCGGCCGGTTCATCTCCTCGTGACCGAGCTTGATGAATTCGTCGATGTAGAACTGGTAGTTGGTGAACAGGATGAAATTCTGGCACCACTCCGGCGCGCTGCCCGTGTAGTGGCGCATGCGGTGCAGCGAGTAGTCGACCCGCGCCGCGGTGAACAGGGCCAGCGGCAGCGGCTGCTCGGGGCCGAAGTGCAGCGTGCCGTTGGCGATGCCGTCGTCCATGCGCCCGAGGTCCGGCAGGTCGAACAGGTCGCGCATCAGCATGCGGCGCGCCGGCGGCAGGTTGCCCTCGATGTGGTCGTGCTCCGCGAAGGAGAAGTGGATCGGCATCGGCTCGCCGCTGACGCCCACCTCCAGCGGCACGCCATGGTTTTGCAGCAGCAGCCGGAACTGATCGAGGTAGTAGTTCGCGTACAGGTCGGGCCGCGTGAGCGTGGTCTCGTAGCGGCCCGCGCTCGCGACGAAGCCGTAGGAGTCGCCCGAGTTCTCCAGCGCCGCCTGCGGCATCACGCTCTCGGTGAGGATGCTCACGTAGGGATAGCAGGCGCGCACGCGCCCCGGCAGCGCCTCGCCGGCGACGAAGCGCTGCATCGCTTCGCGCAGGTGGTTGATCTGCTGCGAGTAGATGGCGCGCACCTGGTTCAGCGCGCTTTCGGGATCGGTGTGCAGCGTCGGGGCGATGAACGGCGGCATGAAGGGCATGTGCCTATTGTGCAACTCCCCTTCCACGGTTGCGCACACCCCCCCGCGCCGGTGGGCATCCGTCCTACAGCGCGTAACGCACCCCGCTGACCTTGTTTTTTTGCGCCCGGGACGACAGTGTGCGTCATCCAGAACAACGTCGCACAGCACCAGATTGGCGCGAATCAAGGAGTCCAAGAATGACGACAGCGTTGGCCGCGAATCCCTTTGCCCTGATGGTGGATCCCGCCCAGGTGAAGCAGCACATCGACAGCTCGGAACAATTGAGTAAACTGAGCCAGCGCCAGTGCCACCCGCTCGATCGCGCCGTGATCCGCTGCGCGAGTGCGGAGATCGCCGCCTTCGACGCCAAGATCGATCGCACGACGATCTACCTGCCGCCCGAAGAAGAGAGAGCGGGCGGCCCGGTGACGCGCACCTACACGCGCCGCGTCAACTGATCCTGCGCGCCGGCACGCCCATCGGCTGCGGCCGCACGGGCTGGTAGATCTGCTGCTGCTGGCGCAGCCACACTTCCTCGTCGCGGCGCGCCTGGTCGCGCCGGGCCTGCTCCGCCAGCGCCCGCTGGCGCCGCTCGTAATCCTCGCGCCGTGCCTGCTCTTCCCGGCGGGCTTCTTCCTCGCGCCGGGCCTGCTCCTCGCGGCGGGCCTGTTCCGCCCGCAGGGCCAGTTCGTCGCGCCGGCTCTCGTCGGCCCGGCGAGCCGCTTCGGCGCGGCGCACCAGGGCGTTCTGTTCCTCGCGCCGCGCCTGCTCCTGCAGGCGCGCCAGGTGCTGGCGGCGCGCCGCTTCGGCCGCGAGCTTCTGCTGCTGTTCCGCGGCCTTGCGGGCGGCGGCCAAGCGCTTTTCATCGGTGGCGCGGCGCGCCAGCGCCAGCTTCTTCTGCTTCTCTTCCTCGGCCCGCTTGGCCGCGAGCTGGCGCTTGTGCTCCTGTTCGCGCTTGGCGGCGAGCTGGCGGCGCTCGTCCTCGGCGCGCCTGGCGGCCAGGGCGCGGCGGCGGTCATCGGCGCGCCGCGCTTCGGCGGCAGCGAGGGCGCGCTTGTCCTGTTCCGCCTTCGCGGCGGCGGCCAGGGCGCGCTTGTCCTGTTCCTCCTTGATGGCGGCGCGGCGCTCCTGGTCGGCGCGTTGCGCGGCGGCGCGCTGCTCCTGCTCCGCGCGGGCAGCGGCGCGACGCTCCTGCTCGGCGCGCGCGGCGGCTTGCGCCTGCGGCGCCGGCGCCGCGGGCAGGGCAGCGGACTGCAGGGATGCGGCCGGCGGCAACATCGGCGTCGCCACCTTCAGCGTCACAGCTGCGGCCGGCAGCACCTTGGCCGCGGGTGGGGCGATGGCTGCGGCGGGGCGCGCCGCGGCGGCGGGCGGCGTCAGAGCCGCGGGCTGCGCGATGGCCGGTGCGAGTGCCGGCACCGCCTTCGCCGCCACGGGCTTCGCCGCCGGCGACTGCTTCAGGCTGGCGGCGGAGCCGGAGATCACGATGGTCTTGCCGTTCGTGATGGTGTTCGGAATCGGCTTCTCGGGCGCGGCAGCGACGCTCGGCATGCTCACCGTCGGTTCGCCGCGCTTGCGCGCCCCGGCCCAGCGATCGAAATCGTCGGTGGCCGCAAAGGCGGGTTGCAGCATGCGCGTGAGATCGCGGCCGCGGAAGGTGAGGCGCTGGCCGGTGCGCACTTCCAGCGCCTCGCCCTTCTCGCCGTACACCACGCCGGCGCCGCTCAGGACCACGATGCGCGTCACGCCGCGCCGGGTGTCCACGTCGATGCGGTAGTCGCCCGGCTGGCGGGCGCGGAACGCCAGGTTGGGCGTGCCCACCTCGAAGCTGTCGCCCGGGCTCACGCGCGTCACGGTGGCGGCCACGCTGCCCTGCGTGAGGCTCAGCTGGGTGGCCGTTTCGCTGACGTTCTCGAGAATCAGCTGGGTTTCGCCGTTCAGGCGCAGGGCGTGACCGCCGGCCTGCACCTCGGCGCGCGAGCCGTGGTCCGTCCACAGCCGGTCGCCGCGCTTGAGCAGCCGGCGCGGCTGCACGTCATGCCATTCCTGGTCGCCCTGCGGCGCATACGCGACCGTTCCTTCGGCGTGGGCGAGATGGGCTGCGGGCACCGACACCACCTGGGCGACGGCCGCCGAGCCGACGGCGATCGCGAGGGCTGCGATGCCGGGGCTCCACCGGCGGCAGCCCTGCCCGCCGGTGCTTCTGGTGTTTGCGCTCATGCGTTATTGAACGCCTGAGACAAGGGACCCATCCGCAAAGGGCGTGTAAATCCTGTAGTCCCAGTCCGACGGAAAGCCACTTGCGTGAAGTTGTCACGTGCGCTTCGGCCATGGCTCAGCGCGTAACCGGTTCACGCATGGTCACGAACTCCTCCGCCGCCGTGGGGTGGATTCCGATGGTCGCATCGAACACCGATTTCGTTGCGCCGGCCTTCATGGCGACCGCGAAGCCCTGCACGATTTCGCCGGCCTCGGGACCCACCATGTGCAGGCCGACGACGCGGTCGCTGGCGGCATCCACCACCAGCTTCATCAGGGTGCGTTCGCTGCTGCCGCTCAAGGTGTGCCTGAGCGGCCGGAACTCGGAGCGGAAGATGCGCAGCTCGCCCAAGCGCTCGCGCGCTTCGCGCTCGGTGAGTCCCACGGTGCCGATGTTGGGATGGGTGAAGACCGCGGTAGGAATGCATTCGTACTCCATGCGCCGCCGGCCCGCGCCGAACAACTGGTCCACCACCACCATCGCCTCGGCCAGCGCCACCGGCGTGAGCTGCAGCCGCGAGCAGACATCGCCCACGGCCAGCACCGAAGGCACGGAAGTGCGGAACTGCTCGTCGACGACGATGGCCCCGTGCGCGCTCAGCGCGATGCCGGCGGCGTCGAGGCCCAGGCCCGCCACGTTGGGCAGGCGCCCGGTGGCGTAGAGCACGGCGTCCGTCGCCAGCGCCTCGCCATTCTCCAGCGTGAGCGCGAGCCCGCCCGCCTCGCGCGCGACCGCGGCCACGTTGCTGTGCAGGCGCAGGTCGATGCCGGTCTTGCCCATCTCCTGCGCGATGAAGGCGCGCACGTCGTCGTCGAAGCCGCGCAGCACCTGCTCGCCCCGGTAGAGTTGCGTCACCTGGGCGCCGAGGCCGCGGAAGATGGAGGCGAACTCGCAGGCGATGTAGCCCCCGCCCACCACCACCAGCCGGCGCGGCAACGGGTCGAGGTCGAACATCTGGTCGGAGGTGAGCACATGCTCTCGTCCCGGAAAGTGCGGCACCGAGGGCGTGCCGCCGGTGGCCACCAGGATGTGCGCCGCGCGCCAGGGGCGCGCGCCTTCGCCGGTGGCGACCTGCACCGTGTTGGCGTCCAGCAGCGTCGCCCAGCCGCGCAGGATCTCGACGCCGGCGCCGCGCAGCAGCTGCTCGTACACGCCATTGAGGCGCGCGATCTCCGCCGCGCGGTTCTTCTTCAGGCGCGCCCAGTCGAAGCGCGGGGCCGGCACGTCCCAGCCGAAGCCGGCGGCCTCCTCGAAGTCGTGCGCGTAGTGGGCCGCGTAGCTATAGAGCTTCTTGGGGATGCAGCCCACGTTGACGCAGGTGCCGCCCAGCGCCGCGGCTTCGGCCACCACCACCCGGGCGCCGCGCTGGGCCGCCATGCGCGCCGCGCGCACCCCGCCGCTGCCGCCGCCGATGACGAAGAGGTCGCAATCGAATCCGCTCATTCCGCATCTCCTTGCCTGGACCACGCCCGTCGGGCATGGCTCTGCTGTAGGCGGCGCCTTACGAAGCTCGCGCTCCGGCGCCTTTACCATCGCTCGCTATGACCCACCTGTCGACGTGGTACCGCACCGTCAGCCACACCAGCCTGGCCCCGGTGCGCTGGCTCGCGGCCTGGGCGCGCATCACCTTCTTCGGCTCGGTGATGGTGGTGCGCGCGTTCTCGCCCCGCAGCTACGGGCCCGAGACGCGCTTCAACCTGGCGCGCCACATGTACATCGACACGGCCCCCATTCTCGGCTGGTTCACGGTGCTGATCGCGCTGTTCACGCTGATCATCACCCGCATCGTGATCGTCACCTCCGAGAGCTACGGCCTGTCGCAGTACGCGCTGGAGATGGTGGTGCGGGTGCTGGTGGTGGAGCTGATTCCGCTCACCGCGGCCCTGTTCGTGGCCCTGCGCTGTACCATCCCGAACGGCGCCGCCCTGGTGGAGATGCGCCGCATCGGCCACTTCCGCACGCTGCGGCGGCGCCGGCTGGACCCGATCGCGGTGGAGGTGCTGCCGCGGCTGCTGGCCGGCATCTTCGCCTGCATCACGCTGGCCGCCCTGAGCTGCGTCGTTGCGGGCATCCTTGCCTACCTGGCGGTCTGGGGTGTGACCAGCGCCGGACTGGACGCCTACATGCACACTACCGGCCGCGTGTTCTCGCCGATCTTCACCTTCATCTTCGGGCTCAAGACGCTGTTCTTCGCCATCGCGGTGTCGATCATCCCGATGGCCTCGGGCCTGAACAACATCGAGGACGACGGCTCGCGCGAGAGCGCCGCCCTGCAGGGCCTGGTGCGCATGTTCGGCGTGCTGCTGGGCCTGGAGGCGCTGTCGCTGGTGGGCAACTACATCTGACCATGGTCGACAAGCTCAGCCCGCAACCTTCGCACGAGCCGCCCAAGCCGCCGCCGACGCCGCCCGAAACGCCGGTGTCGAAGTCCGAACCGACGGCGCGCAGCGTGCCGGTGAAGCACCTGGAGCTCAAGGCCACCATGCTGCTGGCCTTCACCGTGGCCCTGATCCTCGCCTCGGCCCTGTTCCTGATGCGCTCGCGCGGCTACTTCGAGCCCAAGCAGCAGCTGTTCCTGATCGCCGACAACGCCGAAGGCGTGGTGGCCGGCATGGACCTGAGCTTCTCCGGCTTCGCGATCGGCACCGTGAAGAAGGTGTCGCTCAACGAGCGGGCCCAGGTGCGCATCGAGGTGGAGGTGATCAGGAAGGACGCCAAGTGGCTGCGCACCTCCAGCGTCTTCACCCTGATCAAGAACATCTTCGGGCCGGCGCAGCTGCGCGCCTACAGCGGCGTGCTGAGCGACCCGCCGCTGCCCGACGGCGCGGAGCGCCCGGTGCTGCGCGGCGACTTCAACGAGGAAGTGGGCCGCGTGATCGGGGCGACGAAGGACGTGCTGGACAACCTGAACCAGATGACCTCCGAAAACTCGGAGCTGAACCGCTCGATGGCCAACCTCCAGACCTTCACCCAGAAGCTGCAGGGCCGGCGCGGCGCGCTGCACGCCATCTTCGGCAACGAGGAGGACGCGCGCAAGCTGGTGGCCGCGGTGGAGCGCGCCAATGCGGCGATGGCGGAGATCCAGCGGCTGGCGCGGCGCGGCGAGACCTTCGTGCAGAACGCCGACACGCGCGTGTTCGGCAACGCCGGCATCGCCAACGACGCGCAGGCGAGCCTGCGCGAGCTGCAGGGCCTGCTGCGCGACGCGCGGGGCAGCCTGCGGCGGGTGGATGCGGTGCTCACGGAGGCGCAGGGCGCCGCCGGCAACATCCGCGAGGCGACCGCGGACCTGGGCCCGCTGCGCGCCGAAGTGGAGGCCAACCTGCGCAAGATCGAGGACCTGATCAACGACCTGCAGCGCAAGTGGCCCTTCGCCAAGGACCGGAAGATCGAGCTGCCATGATGGGCCCACCCCCGAAGCGGCCCGCGGCCGCCTCCCCCAAAGGCACCCCGGAAAATCGCGCAGCGATTTCCCGGGGACCCCGCTCAAGGGGGCGCCACCAGCGGCCCGGCAAAGCCGGTTCCGCGGTGGCCGCGACCCTCGTGCTGATGCTCTTGGCTGGATGCGGCAGCAAGCCGCGCCAGCCGGACTGGCTGGTCAACGCCGACGGCGCGCAGGACCGCTTCGAGCGCGCCTACCTCTCCGGGCGCGACGGGGTGGCGGCCACCGAGTTCCAGCGCTTTCGCGACGAGGTCGCCAGCACGGCGCAGGCCGGGCTCGTCGCGCGGGCCGAGCTCACGCGCTGCGCGCTGCGCGTGGCCAGCCTGGACTTCGCGCCCTGCGAAGGCTTCGAGCCGCTGCGCGCGGATGCCAGCGATGCCGAGCGGGCCTATGCCGACTTCCTGGCCGGCCGGCTGGCACCCGAGGAGGCCAAGGCCCTGCCCAAGGACTACCAGGGCATCGCCGGCGAGGGCGGCGCCGCACGGCTGGAGAAGATCAAGAGCCCCTTGTCGCGCGTGATCGCCGCCGGCGTGCTGCTGCGCACCGGCAAGGCCGATCCCAAGGTGCTGCAGGTCGCCACCGACACCGCCTCCGAGCAGGGCTGGCGGCGCGCCGTGATGGCGTGGCTGGGTGCGCAGGCGCTGCTGGCGGAGAAGAACGGCGACCGCGAGGAAGCGGCGCGCCTGCGGCGGCGCATCGAGATCGCGGCCGAGGAGCGCTAGGCGCTGCCCGCGCGCTTGGAGCCGGCCTGCACGCAGTTCGCGGCCTTCGGCGAAGGAGCAAGGAAAAGACCCGCACCGAGGTGCGGGTCGGGGAGGCCAAGCCTGCAGGAGACGCGCCGCGCCTCCTGCGGGAACAGCTTAAGGCTTGGCCGCGGTCGGAAACGGCCAGGCGGCCTGCGGGTTCAGCGTGGTCTGAGCCGCGGGCGCCGGCGCCGTCGTGGAGGACGCGCCGGCGGCAGCAGGGGCTTTCGCCGCCTTTTTCGCGCCGCCCGAGGACTTCTTCGCCGCCGTCTTGCGCGCGCCGCCCGAGGACGACTTCGCAGCCGTCTTGCGTGCGCCGCCCGCCGCCTTCTTCGCCGCCGTCTTGCGCGCGCCGCCGGCCGCCGCCTTCTTGGCGGGGGTCTTGCGGGCGGTGGAAGCGGTGGACTTCTTGGCCGCGGTCTTGCGCGCGCCGCCGGCCGCCTTCTTGGCGGTGGCCTTGCGGGCGGTGGAGGCGGTGGACTTCTTGGCCGCGGTCTTGCGGGGCGCGGCGGCCTTCTTGGCGGCGGTCTTGCGGGGCGCGGCGGCCTTCTTGGCCGTCGTCGCCTTCTTGGCCGTCGTCTTCTTGGCGGTGGCCTTCTTGGCCGGCGCCTTCTTCGCCGTCGTCTTCTTGGCCGCGGTCTTCTTCGCGCCGGTGGACTTCCTGGCCGTCGCTTTTTTCGCGGCCGACTTCTTCGCAGTTGCCATGTCTATCTCCTGTTCAAGTTGACTCAAACATCAACCAAAAGTCACTTCGCGCCTTGTTGGGGAGGCACCAAGCGATCCGCCGGGTTGGGCCGCAGCCCAGCCCCGCGAATACCGTGGCCCGTGCGGCCTTGCCGGCCGCCTGGCGCGCCCGGCCTCTTCGGGCCGTGGCGCACGCGGGCTTCAATCCAAGCTCACATCCGCAGTTGCCGTGTTACTGGAATTCGCATTCCGTCTCAGTCCCACGAAAGGGCGCCACCCGTCTGGTATTCAATCACGCGGGTCTCGAAGAAGTTGCGCTCTTTCTTCAGGTCAATCATCTCGCTCATCCAGGGGAAGGGGTTTTCCTCGTTCGGGAAAAGCGCTTCCAGGCCGATCTGCGTGGCGCGCCGGTTGGCGATGTAGCGCAGGTAGCCCTTGAACATGGAGGCGTTGAGCCCCAGCACGCCGCGCGGCATGGTGTCCTCGGCGTAGCGGTACTCGAGTTCGACGGCTTTCTGGAACAGGCCCTTGATCTCCGCCTTGAATTCGGCGGTCCACAGGTGCGGGTTCTCGAGCTTGATCTGGTTGATGAGGTCGATGCCGAAGTTGCAGTGCATCGACTCGTCACGCAGGATGTACTGGTACTGCTCGGCGGCGCCAGTCATCTTGTTCTGCCGGCCCAGCGCCAGGATCTGGGTGAAGCCGACATAGAAGAACAGGCCTTCCATCAGGCAGGCGAAGACGATCAGGCTCTTGAGCAGGCGCTGGTCAGCCTCCGGCGTGCCGGTGTGGAAGTTCGGATCCATGATCGCGTCGATGAAGGGGATCAGGAACTCGTCCTTGTCCCGGATCGCGGCGACCTCGTGGTAGGCGTTGAAGATCTCGGCCTCGTCCAGCCCCAGCGACTCCACGATGTACTGGTAGGCGTGGGTGTGGATCGCTTCCTCGAAGGCCTGGCGCAGCAGGAACTGGCGGCACTCCGGCGCCGTGATGTGGCGGTAGGTGCCCAGCACGATGTTGTTGGCGGCCAGCGAGTCGGCGGTGACGAAGAAGCCGAGGTTGCGCTTGATGATGCGGCGCTCGTCCTCGGTCAGACCGTTCGGGTCCTTCCAGAGGGCGATGTCGCGGTTCATGTTGATTTCCTGCGGCATCCAGTGGTTGGCGCAGGTGGCCAGGTACTTCTCCCAGGCCCACTTGTACTTGAAGGGGACGAGCTGGTTGACGTCGGTCTGGCCGTTGATGATGCGCTTGTCGGCGGCGCTCACGCGGCGCGCGCTGGTCGGCTGCGCCGAGCCGCCGGCCGCCCGCGCGACCGGCGCGGCGGGCTGCGTGGCGGCGGGCGCGAACGCCGCCGGCGCGGGTGCTCCGTCGTCCAGCGTGCGCAAGGCGGGTTGGGAAATGGAAACGGCGGACTCGCGGTTCGATTGCAAACCGCTGATCACGGGCTTTGACGGTGTGGGCGTGACTTCGTCGTCCCAGGTCAACATAGGTTTTCCAGTGCTCGGATTATGTGAGCCTGCGTGATGAATTCAAAGTGTCCGTTCACACTCGACTCGCATTTTGTTGCTTGCTTGCATCGGCGTTCTGTCGGAGAACGCCGATACCTCTTTCGATTCGTTCGTGCTTGCGCGCACGGCTCGCACGCGCAGGCACGCCGCTCACGCGCTCACTGGCACGCTTCGCAGGTCGGATCGTCGACGCCGCAGAACTTGATGTCGGTGGCGGGCGTCGCGCTCGCCGCCTCCATCTGCGCGCGTGCCGCGGCAGCCGCGGCGTCGAGCGCGGACAGGCCGCCGCCGGCGCCGTTGCTCACGGCATTGAGGCGGCCGGATTGCACCGTCGACTTCTCGGCCTGCGTCGCGCTGGTCGTGCGCAGGTAGTAGGTGGTCTTCAGGCCGCGCAGCCAGGCGAGCTTGTAGGTCTCGTCCAGCTTCTTGCCCGAGGCGCCCGCCATGTAGATGTTGAGCGACTGCGCCTGGTCGATCCACTTCTGGCGCCGCGCCGCGGCTTCCACCAGCCACACCGGCTCGACCTCGAAGGCGGTCGCGTAGAGCGCCTTCACGTCCTCCGGCACCCGGTCGATGGGGCGCAGCGAGCCGTCGAAGTGCTTCAGGTCCATCACCATCACGTCGTCCCAGATGCCCAGGCGCTTCAGGTCGCGCACCAGGTAGTGGTTGATCACGGTGAACTCGCCCGAGAGGTTGGACTTGACCGACAGGTTGCCGAAGCAGGGCTCGATCGAGGCGTCCACGCCGATGATGTTGGAGATGGTGGCCGTCGGCGCGATGGCCACGCAGTTGGAGTTGCGCATGCCGTCGGCGGCGATCTTGCGGCGCAGGGCCTCCCAGTCCAGGGTGGCGGAGCGATCGATGTCGACGTAAGGAGAGGAGGCACCGGGTCCCTCCCCGGTGCCGCCGCCGCGCTGGTCGGCCAGCAGCTTGAGCGTGTCCAGCGGCAGGATGCCCTGGTCCCACAGCGAGCCCTTGTAGCTGGAGTAGCGGCCGCGCTCGCGCGCCAGCTCGGTGGAGGCCCAGTAGGCGTGGTAGCACACCGCCTCCATCGACTCGTCGGCGAACTGGACCGCCGCCGGCGAGGCGTAGGGGATGCGCAGCTCGTACAGCGCGTCCTGGAAGCCCATGATGCCCAGGCCGACCGGGCGATGGCGCAGGTTGGAATCGCGCGCCTTCTTGACGGCGTAGTAGTTGATGTCGATCACGTTGTCGAGCATCCGCATCGCGGTGGCGACGGTGCGCTTCAGCTTCTCGTGGTCGATCCGGCCGTCCTTCACGTGCTGCAGCAGGTTCACGGAACCCAGGTTGCACACTGCCGTCTCGGTATCGGAGGTGTTGAGCGTGATCTCGGTGCACAGGTTGGACGAGTGCACCACGCCCACGTGCTGCTGCGGCGAGCGGATGTTGCAGGCGTCCTTGAAGGTGATCCAGGGGTGGCCGGTCTCGAACAGCATCGAGAGCATCTTGCGCCACAGGTCGTTGGCGGCGATGGTCTTGCTCGGCCTGATTTCGCCGCGCTTCGCCTTCTCCTCGTAGGCGACGTAGGCCTGCTCGAACTCGGCGCCGAACTTGTCGTGCAGGTCGGGCACGCAGGAGGGCGAGAACAGGGTCCACTCGCCCTTTTCCATCACCCGGCGCATGAACAGGTCCGGGATCCAGTTGGCGGTGTTCATGTCGTGGGTGCGCCGGCGGTCGTCGCCGGTGTTCTTGCGCAGCTCCAGGAATTCCTCGACATCCAGGTGCCAGGATTCCAGGTAGGCGCAGACGGCGCCCTTGCGCTTGCCGCCCTGGTTGACGGCCACGGCCGTGTCGTTGACCACCTTCAGGAAGGGCACGACGCCCTGCGATTCGCCGTTGGTGCCCTTGATGTGGGAGCCCAGCGCCCGCACGCGCGTCCAGTCGTTGCCCAGGCCGCCGGCGAACTTGGACAGCAGGGCGTTTTCCTTGATGGCCTCGTAGATGCCGTCCAGGTCGTCCGGCACCGTGGTGAGGTAGCAGGAGGAGAGCTGCGAGCGCAGCGAGCCGCTGTTGAACAGCGTCGGCGTGGACGACATGAAGTCGAAGCTGGAGAGCACCTCGTAGAACTCGATGGCGCGCGCCTCGCGGTCGATCTCGTTGAGCGCCAGGCCCATGGCCACGCGCATGAAGAAGGCCTGCGGCAGCTCGATGCGGCTCTTGCGCACGTGCAGGAAATAGCGGTCGTACAGGGTCTGCAGGCCCAGGTAGTCGAAGCGCAGGTCGCGCTCGGGCTTGAGTGCGGCGCCCAGGCGTTTCAGGTCGTACTGCAGCAGCCTCTCGTCCAGCAGCTCGTTCTCGACTCCCTTCTTGACGAACAGCGGGAAGTGCTCGGCGTAGACGGCGGCGCGCTGCGCGGGCGCGACCTCCTCGCCCAGCACCTCCTTGAAGATGGTGTGCAGCAGCAGGCGGGCGGTGACGTAGGTGTAGTCCGGCTCCTTCTCGATCAGCGTGCGGGCGGCCAGGATGGAGGCCTTGTAGACCTCGTCGAGCGCCACGCCGTCGTACAGGTTGCGCATGGTCTCGGCGGCGATGGGCTCCGGCTTCACGTCCGCGCCCAGGCCTTCGCAGGCGGAGACGATCAGCTGCTGCAGAGCGGCCGTGTCCAGCGGCACGCGCTGGCCGTGGTCCAGCACGTGGAACTGGGGCGTGACGGGCGCCTGCTCCTGGCCCTTTTTGGCGCGCTCTTGCGCGCGGCGGTCGCGGTACAGCACGTAGGCGCGGGCGACGTCGTGGAAGCCGCCGCGCATCAGGCCGAGTTCGACCTGGTCCTGCACGTCCTCGATGTGGAAGGTGCCGCCGCCGGGGCGCGAGCGCATCAGGCCACGCACCACGGCCTGGGTGAGGCCGTCGACCGTCTCGCGCACGCTCGCGGAGGCGGCGCCCTGCGTGCCGTGCACGGCGAGGAAGGCCTTCATCATCGCGATGGCGATCTTGTTCGGCTCGAAGGGGACCACGGCGCCGTTGCGGCGCAGGATCTGGTAGTGCGCGAAGGCGCTGTTCGCGGCTGCGCCGGCGGCGGCCTGCGGTGCGGCTTGCGCGCCGGGCAGCGGCTGGAAGGGGGTGGCCAGGCCAGGTTGCATCGTCGTTTCTTCCTCTCGTGCGGATGTTCTTTGCGTTGGGGCAAGGACACGGGCCCCGTGGCGTGGCAGGCACTATAGCTAGTGTCCAATGGGCTATCAAGCACTACCTGTAGTGTGCGGCCGGCACAACACGGTGCACGAGCTGTGGATAACGCTGTGGAGGCGCTGTGATGTGGACGAAAGCGTGAACGGGCGTTGCGCTGTGGCAACTGCAGGCGTCAATTCAATAGCCGGACGCAGAGGACGCAAAGGGTACGCAGAGGACGCAAAAGAATACCTTTTGACGGATGTTCTTTGGCGTCCTCTGCGTCCTCTGCGTCCGGAAGTCCGGTTTTCACACGGACGGGAACCACTCCTGCGGCCAGCCGAGATCGCGCTTGACCTGCGCCCAGTCGAAGCCGGGCCCCGGATCCTGCTTGCGCCCGGGCGCGATGTGCTCGTGCCCCGCGACGTGGCGGATCGGATAGTGCTGCCCGATGGCGGCGCACACGGCCGCGAGCGCCTCGTACTGGGCCGCCTCGAAGGTCTCGCCCTCCAGGCCCTCCAGCTCGATGCCGATCGAGTCGTCGTTGCAGTTGGTGCGCCCGCGCCAGCAGGAGGCGCCCGCATGCCAGGCGCGCGCGTCGCAGCTCACGAACTGCAGCAGCGCGCCGTCGCGGCGGATGAAGAAGTGCGCCGAGACCTGCACGCCCCGGATCTGCTGGAAATAGGGATGCGCGTCCCAGTCCAGCGTGTTGGTGAACAGGCGCCGCACCTCGTCGCCGCCGTACACGCCCGGCGGCAGGCTGATCGAATGCAGCACGATCAGGTCGATCGCGCTGCCCTCGGACCGGGGGCCGAAATTGGGCGAAGCTACGCGGTGCGCGAAGCGGTACCAGCCGTGCGACCAGAGCGCTTCGGCGGCTTCAGCCGGCGCTGTCATCGGGCTCTTCGCTGCCCGGCGTGGCGATCGCCAGCCGTGCGATGCGGTAGCGGATCTGCCGCAGGCTCAGGCCCAGGCGCTGCGCCGCCGCCGTGCGGTTGAAGTTGGTTTCGCGCAGCGCCTTGACCAGGATCTCGCGCTCCTGCTGGTCCAGGTAGGCCTGCAGGTCGCTCGGCACGCACGCCGGTTCGGCCGCGGGCTGCGGCGCGGGGCCGGCCTCCATGGCGGCGCTCGCCGCCCCCGGCGGCGAAGGCGAGGGCGACAGGTCCACCTGCAGCTCCGAGCCGTCGCTGAGCGCCAGCGCGCGGTGCAGCAGGTTCTCCAGTTCGCGCACGTTGCCCGGCAGCGGGTGCTGCTGCAGCTGCGCCAGCACGTGCGGCGACAGCTGCGGCGCCGGCAGGCCGGTCTCGTGCGCGATGCGCGCCAGCAGCGCCTCGCACAGGGCGGGCAGGTCCTCGCGCCGCTCGCGCAGCGGCGGCACCAGGATCTCGATCACGTTCAGGCGGTAGAACAGGTCCTGCCGGAAGCGCCCCGCCTGCACGTCGGCGCCCAGGTCCTTGTGGGTCGCGCTCACGATGCGCACGTCCACCGGCTCCTCCTGCGTGGAGCCGAGCGCGCGCACGCTGCGTTCCTGGATCGCGCGCAGCAGCTTGGACTGCATGGGCAGCGGCAGGTCGCCGATCTCGTCGAGGAACAGGGTGCCACTGCGCGCCGCCTGGAAATAGCCTTCGCGGTCGGCCGACGCGCCGGTGTAGGAGCCCTTCCGGGCGCCGAAGAACTCGGCCTCCAGCAGCGTCTCCGGGATCGCGCTGCAGTTGACGGCGACGAAGGGCCCGTCGGCGCGGTGGCTGCAGGCGTGGATCGCGCGCGCGACCAGTTCCTTGCCGGTGCCGGACTCGCCGCGCACCAGCACCGGCGCCATGCTGCGCGCCACCTTGGCGATGCGCTCCTTCACCTGCCGCATCGGCGCGGAGTCGCCCACCAGCCGCTGCAGGGCCGCGCTGCCGCTGGCGCGCGGCTCGCCGGCCGCGGCGCGCGGCAGGCCCGGCGGGCGCGCTCGCTCGGGCGCGCCGCACTCCTGGATCGCCGAGGCCACCACGGCGCGGAACTGCTTGAGGTCCACCGGCTTGGTGAGGTAGTCGAAGGCGCCGGCCTTGAGCGCGTCGACCGCGTTCTCGGCCGAGCCGTAGGCCGTCATCACGATGCAGCGCTCCGGCCGCTGGTGCGCCGCCATGCGGTGCAGCAGCTCCAGGCCCAGGCCGTCGGGCAGGCGCATGTCGGTGATCACGGCGTCGAAGCGCTGCTGCTGCAACAGGCCCCAGCCTTCGGCCAGCGTGCCGGCGGCGTCCACCCGGTAGCCTTCGCGCAGGAGGGTCAGTTCGTACAGGGTGCGCAGGTCGGGTTCGTCGTCGACGACCAGGACGCGGGGAGCGGCTGCGGGTTGCGGCATCAGGCGCCTATTGTGTCAAACGGCGTGCCTCCCGGCACCATGCTCGCGCGCGTGCGGAATGTCACGGTGAAGGCGTTTCCCTCGCGGCCGCTGCCGTCCGGTGCGCGGGCGCGGGTGTAGCCCACGGTGGCACCATGGCGCTCGCACAGTTCGCGGCAGATGTAGAGGCCCAGGCCGCTGGAGCGGCTCTCGGAGGAGAAGAAGGGCTCGAACAGGTGGCGCTGCACGCTCGCGTCCAGCGGTGCGCCGTCGCTCCACACCTGCAGCCGCGCCCTGGTCGAACCCATTCCGGTGGCGACGACGATCGCCGCCGGCGCGCCCGAGGCGTAGCGCAGCGCGTTGTCCAGGAGGTTGACGACCACGCGGCGCAGGTGCTCGCCGTCGAAGGTGACCCACGCGTTGCCGGAATCGAGCTGCAGGCCCAGCCGCGCGCCGGCCTGCGCCTGGCGCTCCCATTCGTTCACGAAGGCCCTGGCCGCCTGGTCCAGCTCCAGCCAGTCGGCCACCGGCTGCTGCTGCACCCGCACGAGGTTCAGGATCTCCTCGACGATCTGCGACAGGCGCCGCGTGTTCCTGCCCACCAGCTCGCTCAGTTGCCGCTGCCCGGGCTCCGACAGTTCCTCCGCCAGCAGCGCGTTGGCCTGCGCGATGGCCGCCAGCGGGTTGCGGATCTCGTGCGCCACCGCGGCCGACATGCGGCCCATGGCCGCGAGTTTCTCGGTGCGCACCTGCGCCTCGGCCTCCCGCAGGTCCTGCAGGAACATCACGCACAGCGCGTCGCTGTACGGATCCTGCGCGGCGGTCAGGCGCGTGCGCACCCGCAGGAGCACGCGTTCGGAGGGGGTGAGCTCCAGGGCCAGTTCGGCGACCTGTGCGTCCAGCGTGTCGAAGGTGCGCTGCGCGATGGCGGCGAGCGGGCGCCAGCCGGGGCGCGACACCAGCGCCAGCGAGGCCGGCGCCTCGGGCGCCTGCCATCCGAGCAGGCCGCGGGCGGCGGGGTTGGCCGCATGGATGCGCCAGTCGGGGCCGACCACCAGCAGGCCGTCGGCCAGCGACTCGATCACCAGCTCGTTGACGTGGGCCTGGGTGCGCGCGGCCGACATGCTGCGCCGCGCCGCCTGCTCCTCGCGCGCGAGCCGCACGGCGAGCTCGTTGGCCAGCAGCGCCACCACGAAGTAGCCGCCGCCCGTGAGCCCGGCCTGCACGATGCGTGTCGTGTGCTCGGACGCATCCAGCGCCTGCAGCGAGGCCTCCAGCAGCAGCAGCAGCGTCACGCCGGCGGCCGTGCCCAGGGCCAGCAGCAGCGAGCCGAGCACCGAGGCCATCAGCACCGGCAGCGCATACAGCGGCGAGAAGTTGAGGTTGGCGACCTGCAGGAAGTGCAGCACCGAGAAGGCCAGCAGGTCGACGCCGATGGTGGAAACCCATTTCGGATCGAAGGTGCGCCCCGGCGCGACCGGCCGGTTGAACAGGCGCACCGCGAGCGCGGCCACGACATAGGCGCCGCACAGCGCGAACTGGAACCGGTTGACCGGCGCGAAGCCGAGGAAGGCGACGCCCGCCAGCAGGCCCAGCACCGCCAGGCCGACGCCGACGCGCGCCGTCATGAAGCCGCGCCACAGCCGGTCGAAGGACGAGACGGCCGGCGGCTTCGCGACCACCGGTGCGTCCCAGGTCCAGGTGGAGTGGCCGGAGGAAGGCGCCGTGGCCATGAAAGCTAGCCGCCGGCGCGCAGCCGGTGCTCGTGGCTGCAGTACAGGACGCCGCGCGCGCCCGGCACCGCCTCGGAGCGCGGCAGGTGCACGCCGCACACCGGGCAACTGACCATCTCCTGCGGATCGTCGGCGGGCGGCTTGCGCGTCGGCGGGCGGTCCTCGCGCTCGTCGCGCAGGCGGCCGTTGCGCCACAGCGAGTAGGCCACGAACAGCACCACGACCAGCAGCAAATACTTCATGCGCCCGTGCGCCTCAGCAACACTTCCAGCACGAAGCGCGAACCCACGTACGCCAGCAGCAGCAGCAGCGAGCCGATGTAGATCACCCGCACCGCCTTGCGCCCGCGCCAGCCGAAACGTGCGCGCCCCAGCAGCAGCAGGGCGAAGGCCGCCCAGGACAGCACCGAGAACACGGTCTTGTGGTCCCAGGTCCAGGCCCGCCCGTACAGCGCCTCGGAGAAGAACACGCCGGCCAGCAGCGTGGCCGTGAGCAGCACGAAGCCGGCGGTGGCGAAGCGGAAGGTGAGGCGCTCCAGCGTCAGCAGGGGCAGCCCGGTCTGCGGGTCGGCCGCCCGCCGCATCGTCTGCTCGGCCCGCTGCATCAGCCAGGCATGCACCACCGCGGCGGCGAACAGGCCGTAGGCCGCGATGCCCAGCGCCCAGTGCAGCGGCAGCCAGGGCGAGGCGCTGACGTGCATCGTCGTGCCCGGGAAGGCCAGCGCCAGCAGCACGGCGAGCGAGCCGAGCGCGGCGAGCGCCCAGCGCGCCTGCAGCTGCGGGAACATCTGCTTCTCGATCGCGTAGACCGTGAGCACGAGCCAGGCCGTCACCGACAGCGCCGGCGCGAAGCCGAAGCGCGGCGTCCCGCCCACGAGCGCCCAGCCGAGCGTCAGCCCGTGCAGGAACCAGGCGGCCAGCAGCGCGCGCCGTGCGGCCGATTCGCTCAGCCGCGAATGGCCGGCCGCCGGCAGCGCGTAGGCCGCGGCCGTGGCGACCGTCAGGGCCACGCTGGCCGGGGACGCGCTCGATAGAATCATGGTAGAAGTTTAGCCCCTGCCGTTCCCCGCGAACCGGTCCCGCGGCGCAACCCCTCATCCCCATGGCCTCCGCACTCTCCGAAAAACTTTCCCGCCTCGTCAAGCAGATGCGCGGCCAGGCCCGCATCACCGAAGAAAACGTCCAGGAGATGCTGCGCGAAGTGCGCATGGCGCTGCTGGAGGCCGACGTCGCGCTGCCGGTGGTGCGCGACTTCGTCGCCCGCGTCAAGGACAAGGCCCTGGGCCAGGAGGTGGTGGGCTCGCTCAACCCCGGCCAGGCGCTGGTGGGCATCGTGCACCGCGAGCTCGTGGCCACCATGGGCGAGGGCGTGGCGGACATCAACCTGGCCACGCAGCCGCCCGCCGTGATCCTGATGGCCGGCCTGCAGGGCGCGGGCAAGACGACGACCACGGCCAAGCTCGCCAAGCACCTGATCGAGAAGCGCAAGAAGAAGGTGCTGACGGTCTCCGGCGACGTGTACCGGCCGGCCGCCATCGAGCAGCTCAAGACGGTGACGAAGCAGGCCGGCGCCGAGTGGTTCCCCAGCACGCCGGAGCAGAAGCCGGTGGACATCGCCCGCGCCGCCATCGACTACGCGCGCCGGCAGTACTTCGACGTGCTGCTGGTCGACACGGCCGGCCGGCTGGCCATCGACGAGGCCATGATGCGCGAGATCAAGGAGCTGCACGCGGTGCTCAAGCCGGTGGAGACCCTGTTCGTGGTCGATGCCATGCAGGGCCAGGACGCCGTCAACACCGCCAAGGCCTTCAAGGAGGCGCTGCCGCTCACGGGCATCGTGCTGACCAAGCTCGATGGCGATTCGCGCGGCGGCGCGGCGCTGTCGGTGCGGCAGATCACCGGCGCGCCGATCAAGTTCGCGGGGGTGAGCGAGAAGATCGACGGCCTGGAGGTGTTCGACGCCGAGCGCCACGCGGGCCGCATCCTGGGCATGGGCGACATCGTGGCCCTGGTCGAACAGGTGCAGGCCGGCGTCGACGTCGAGGCGGCGCAGAAGCTGGCCGCCAAGGTCAAGAGCGGCGAGGGCTTCGACCTCAACGACTTCCTGTCCCAGCTGCAGCAGATGAAGCAGATGGGCGGCCTGTCCACCCTGATGGACAAGATGCCGGCCCAGGTGCAGGCCAAGGCCGGCAACGTGGACATGGCGAAGGCCGAGCGCGACATCCGCCGCAAGGAAGGCATCATCTGCTCGATGACGGCCGCCGAGCGGCGCAAGCCCGAGATCATCAAGGCCACCCGCAAGCGCCGCATCGCCGCCGGGGCCGGCGTGCAGGTGCAGGAAGTCAACCGGCTGCTGAACGAGTTCGAGCAGATGCAGACGATGATGAAGAAGATGAAGGGCGGCGGGCTGATGAAGATGATGAAGCGGATGGGCGGCGGCAAGGGCGGGATGCCCAAGATGCCGTTCTGAAACAGCCGGATACGGACTGCCGGACGCAAAGGACGCGAAGGACGCAAAGGACGCAAAGGACGCAAAGGGTACGCAGAGGACGCAAAAGGAAACCTTCAAAGGGCTTTTGTCTTTTTTGCGTCCTCTGCGTACCCTTTGCGCCCTCTGCGTCCGGAAGTTCTGCCTTCAGGAAGTTCTGCCTTCAAGGAGACCTGATTGAACCTCGTCGACGGCTTCGCCGACAGCTCCCGCTTCGTCGCCCTGCGGCGCGACATCCACATGCATCCCGAGCTCGGCTTCGAGGAGCATCGCACCTCGAAGGTCGTGGCAGACCGCCTGCGCGAATGGGGCGTCGAAGTCCACACGGGCATCGCCGGCACCGGCGTGGTGGGCGTGCTGCGCAGCGGCGCCGGACGGCGCACCATCGGCCTGCGGGCGGACCTCGACGCCTTGCCGCTGCAGGAGGAAAACCGTTTCGAGCACCGCTCGCGCCACGAAGGCCGCATGCACGCCTGCGGCCACGACGGCCACACCACCATGCTGCTGGCCGCGGCCTGGCACCTGGCGCAGACACGGGATTTCGACGGCACGGTGCACTTCATCTTCCAGCCGGCCGAGGAGATGGGCAAGGCCGGCGCGCTGAAGATGGTGCAGGAGGGCCTGTTCGAGCGCTTTCCCTGCGAGGCCGTGTTCGCGCTGCACAACTTCGCGGTCGCCACCGGCAGCTTCGCCCTCAACCCCGGGCCGCTGATGGCCTCCAGCAACACCTGGAAGGTCACGCTGCACGGGCGCGGCACGCACGCCTCGCAGCCGCACACCGGCGTCGACCCGGTGGCCGCCGTGATCGACCTCGCCCAGCAACTGCAGACGCTGGTCGCCAAGACGATCCCGTCGACCGAGCGGGCACTGCTCGCGGTGACGCAGCTCCAGGGCTCCGGCGCGCCCAACGTCATCCCCGACGAGGCCTGGGTCGGCGGCACCGTGCGCACCTTCTCCACCGAGGCAACGGACCGCATCGAGGCCGGCATCCGCAGGCTCGCCGAAGGCATCGCCGCCGCGCACGGCTGCCGCGCCGAGGTGAGCTTCCGCCGCGCCTCGCCGCCGGTGGTGAACCACGAGCGCGAGGCGCGCTTTGCCGCCGGCGTGATGCGCGAGATCGTGGGCGCCGCCCAGGTGGACGATGCCTTCCCCGCCGTCATGGCCGCCGAGGACTTCGCCCACATGCTGAACGTGCGCCCCGGCTGCTATGCCTTCATCGGCAACGGCGACGGCGGCCACCGGCTGCCGGAGCACGGGCCGGGGCCTTGCATCATCCACAACACCTCGTTCGACTTCAACGACGAGATTATCCCCATCGGCGCCAGCTACTTCGTGCGGCTGGCGCAGCAGTGGCTCGCCCAACCTTGAAGGAGACTTCGATGCAGTTCCGTCGCTTCCGCAGCGCCGCGCTGGCGCTCGCGCTTGCCGCCGCCGCGGCCTCGCCCGCCTTCGCGCAACGCGTGATCCGGATCGTGGTGCCGTTCGGCCCCGGCGCGGTGCAGGACACCATCGCGCGCACCTTCAACAACGAGCTCGGGCAGCAGCTCGGCGCCTCGGTGATCGTGGAGAACCGCTCCGGCGCCGGCGGCACCGTCGGCACCGCGCAGGTCGCCAAGGCGACCGACCACAACACGCTGGTGCTGGCCGCGGCCAGCCACACGCTGGCCGGCCATCTCTATAGCAGGCTGCCCTACGACCCGATCAAGGACTTCGTCGGCGTGGCCTACGTCGGCAGCACCGGCTACGTGATCGCCGCCCCCGGCAACCTGGGCGTGAACACGCTGGCCGACTACGTGAAGCTGGTGAAGTCGCAGCCCGGCAAGCTGAATTACGCCTCGGCCGGCAACGGCAGCGCGACCCACCTGGGCATGGCCTATTTCCTGTCCAAGGCGGGCCTGGAGATGCAGCACGTGCCAATGAAGTCCACCGGCGATGCGGTCAACGAAGTGCTGGCCGGCCGGGTGCAGGGCGTGACCTCCTCGCTGATCGGGGTGACCGGCTTCAAGGGCGATGCGCGCCTGAAGATGCTGGCCTACACCGGCGCGCAGCGCTCGAAGTTCATGCCGGAACTGCCGACGGCTGCCGAAGCGGGCGTGCCCGGCTACAAGTTCGATTCCTGGATCGGCCTGCTCGGCCCCGCGACCCTGCCGAAGGCGGAGGTGGAGAAGATCAACGCGGCGATGCAGAAGGTGCTGGCACTGCCGGCGGTGCAGGAGCGCCTGGCCCACGTGGGGGTGGAGTCCGGCGCGATGTCCTCCGAGGACTTCAACAAGCTGCTGAAGGCCGACTATGAGCAGGCGGGCGTGCTGGTGAAGGCGTCCGGCGCGCGGATCGAGTGAGCTCGAGCCCGGCGCGTGAGCAACCGGAACTGGCTCATGTCTGTATTCGCGCGCTTCGGAAGTCGGCATACGCCGGCTCACGCACGGCCATGGGCTCCCCCGGTTCGTCGAGCTCGGCGTTGATGAGCGCGATGTACTCGCGGTAGGCGAACACCCGGCCACGCCGGCGAGCGGTGAGTTCGTCCACCATCCCGAGGCCCTGCAGGTTCTCCAGCGCCTTGTTGACGGTGGCGGCCGTCAGGCCCGTGGCCCTGGCCAGGGCGGCCGCCGTGGTGACCGGCTGGCGCTGCAGCGCCTGGTGTACGGCGAGACCGGAGACGGCGCCGCGCCCGAGGGTTGCGACCCCGTCCCGGTCCGCGCTGACCAGCGCCAGCAGGGCCCGGGCCGTGCGGACGGCCTGGCTGGCGCTGGCCTCCATGCCTTCGGCGAAGAAGTCCAGCCAGCGCTCCCATTCGCCGTGGACGCGCACCTCGTTCAGCAGCTCGTAGTACAGGGGGCGGTGCGCCTTGAAGAACAGGCTGGGATACAGGAGCGGCTCGTGCAGCAGTCCGTCGGCGACGAGTTGCAGCACGATCAGCAGCCGGCCGATGCGCCCGTTGCCATCCAGGAACGGGTGGATGGTCTCGAACTGTACGTGCGCCAGGCCTGCCTTGACAAGGATTGGCGTGGGTTCGGGCAGGTCGTGCAGGAAGCGCTCGAACGCGTTCAGGCACTCCGCGAGGGCGTCGGCCGGCGGGGGTACGAAGACCGCGGTGCCCTGCCGCGTGCCGCCGATCCAGACCTGCGAGCGCCGAAACTCCCCCGGTGCCTTCCCGGCGCCGCGCGGATGGTCCATCAGGACGCCGTGCATCTCTCGCAGCAGCCGCAGACTGAGCGGAAAGCCGCCGCGCAGCCGGCCCACGCCGTGCGCCAGGGCCGCTACGCAGCGGCTCACCTCGCGTGCGTCTTCGATGGGTACGCCCGGCTGCTCGTCGATTTCGAACAGCAGCAGGTCGGCGAGCGAGGACTGCGTACCTTCGATCTGCGAGGAGAGCACAGCCTCCTTGCGCACGAAGCTGTAGAGGAGGAGGTCGGCGTTGGGAAGCAGGGCGGCAACCGCGTCGAGGCGGCCGAGTGCGACCAGGGCGGCGTCGAAGCGGGTGCGGAGGGCGGGGGACCAGGCGAGCGGCGGGTCAGGCGGCAGCGGCGCCGGAACGAAGGCGCGGAAGGGCTCTCCGGCAGTGGAGACCGTGACGGTGCGGCCGGGCGAAGGGCGGTGCAAGGGGTGTCGAAGCTAAAACAACCGATCGCAGTATTTTAGATTGAGGGGTGAAGATAAAACAATGCCCCTGCCAGGTGGCCCGGCCCGGGTCATGGCGGAGGGACCCCTCACCCTGCCCTCTCCCGCAAGCGGAAGAGGGAGAAGTACCCGACTCCAACCGTTCCCGGAGGGGCGGCAGAAGGGCCGCCAACCCGCCCCCACCCTCCCCCGGAGGACGAGGGAGGAAGTTGCCGGCATCACGGCATCAGGCCGCCGCCAGCACGCGCGCGTGCCGCCAGGCGCGCCGCAGCACCGCCGGTGAGCGGTGCTCCTCCGGGATCACCAGCACGCCGCGCGCGCGCACCCAGTCGCCCAGGCGCACATGGCTGGTCAGCACGGCCAGCGGCACGGCCAGCAGCAGCGGCAGCGCTACGGGCGCCAGCCACACCAGCGCATCGTGCTGGATCGCCGCCAGGCCCAGGCCCTGCAGCGCGATCAGCGCGGTCATCGGCGCGAGCTGGCGCGCGGCCTGGCCCCAGCCCAGGCCCGCGGCTTCCCGCGGCGGCGACTTCCATTCCAGCTTCCAGCCGGTGAGCGCCACCAGCACGAAGAAGGAGTGCGCCAGCATGCGCACCGGCGCCTGCAGCAGGGCGACCACGGTTTCCACCAGGGCGCCGGCCAGCAGCGCGCGCGTGCCGCCGAAATGGCCCTGGGCGCCGCGCAGCACCACGGCGGCGAGTCCCAGCACGCGCGGCATGAACAGCATCACGAGCGTCCAGGCCCACAGGCTGCGCAGTTCGGCCGGCACGGCATGCCAGTCGGGCGCGATCGCGGCGCCCGTCATCCACAGCGTGGTGCCGAAGGCGAGGAAGGCGAGCCACAGCGGGGCGGAGAGATAGGACATGGCGCCGATCGCGAACATCGCGCGGTGCACCCGGTGCAGGCCCGGCTCGGCGATCAGCCGCGCGTTCTGCAGGTTGCCCTGGCACCAGCGGCGGTCGCGCTGCAGCTCCGACAGCAGGTCGGGCGGCTGCTGCTCGTAGCTGCCCTGCAGGTCCGCCACCAGCCACACGTGCCAGCCGGCGCGGCGCATCAGCGCCGCCTCCACGAAGTCGTGCGACAGGATGGGGCCGCACAGGCCGCCGCGGCCGGGGACGGGAGCGAGCGCGCAGTGCTGCATGAAGGGCGCGACGCGCAGGATCGCGTTGTGGCCCCAGTAGTGGGATTCGCCGAGCTGCCAGAACTGCATGCCCAGCGTGAAGAGGCGCCCGGTCACGCGCGAGGCGAACTGCTGCGCGCGCGCATGCAGCGTGGCGTGGCCCACGGCCTGGCTCGCGGTCTGGATGATGCCGGCGCGCGGATGCGCCTCCATCAGCTTGACCAGCGAGGCGATGCAGTCGCCGCTCATCACGCTGTCGGCGTCCAGCACCACCATGTAGCGGTAGTCGCGGCCCCAGCGGCGGCAGAAGTCCGCCACGTTGCCGGCCTTGCGGTGCGTGCGGCGCGTGCGCAGGCGGTAGTAGACCTCGATCTGCGGCTGCTCGGGATGGGCGGCCAGCGCGGCGCGCAGCTCGGCCCAGGCGGCGCGCTCGGCCGCGACCAGCGCCGGGTCGCTGCTGTCGGACAGCACGAACACGTCGAACACGCGCGCGTGCCCGGTTGCCGCCACCGACTCGCAGGTGGCGCGCAGCCCCGCGAACACGGTGGCGACGTCCTCGTTGCAGATCGGCATGACGATCGCGGTGCGCGCCTGCGGGTCGATTCCGTGGTGCTGCACGGCCCGCGCGGACAGCGCATGCGCGTCGCCGCGCAGGCTCACCCAGAACCCCATCAGCGCCGTCACGAAGCCGGTCACGACCCAGGTGGAGAGGATCGCGAACAGCGCGATCTGGCCCCATTCCAGCCACGGGTTGCCGTAATCGGGCTGGGCGCGGCCGTACAGCCAGCTCGCGATCACGGTGCTCGCGAGGGTGAGCAGCGCGAACAGCAGGCGGCGGCGCTCGGCCGCGTCCTGCCAGGGCGCGCGCGGCGGCGCGCCGCGCGCCTGCGTGGCCGGCGCGGCCCGCAGGCCGCAGGCGATGCCGCGCCAGAAACCGCGCCAGGGCCGCGGCACCATGGAGCCGCGATGCGGCGGCGGTGCGCTCGCGGCATTGGGGTGGCGTTCCTCGCGCGGCAGGGCACGCCGCGCGCGGGTATTCATTCGGGCAGGAGGATGTGGGACCATGTTTCGCTCAGGACCTGGCGGTCCTGCTGGAGGAAGGCGCGCAGCTCCACCGGCCGCCGAGGGTCGAGGCGCTGCACGCGAAGGGTGAGCCGCCAGCGCTGGCCGGCGGGATGCGGATAGGCGATCTGTTCCAGCACGCGGCCGTTGGCGTCGGCGGTGACGACGGCCTGCACCTGCGCCCCGGGCGGCAGGGCATCGAGGGCGGGCCCGGCGAAATCCAGCGTGTACTGCACCTGGCCGGAGCGCTCCAGCGGGGTGAGGCGCGTGTAGCCCATGCCGGCGCGCGACTGCAGCACGCGGCTGCCGGGCGGCTGCGCCTGCGCGTCGCCCTGCCAGGCGATCTCGTAGCGCAGGTCGAGCGGCTCGCCGGGCGCGGGCAGGCGAGCCGGCACCCAGTAGGCGACCACGTTGTCGTGCGTCTCGTCGGGCGTGGGCAGCTGCAGCAGCTCCACCCGGCCGGGCCCCCAGTCGGACAGCGGCCGGATCCAGGCGCTGGGACGGCGCTCGTAGCGCGCCTCGGTGTCCTCGTAGCTGGCGAAGGCGCGGTCGCGCTGCATCAGGCCGAAGCCGCGCAGCTGGCGCACGGCGAAGCTGGTGGTGACGGGCTGCTTCGGGTTCTGCAGCGGCCGCCACAGCCACTCGCCCTCGCCGCTTTCAACCTGCAGGCCGTCGGAGTCGTGCACCTCGGGGCGGAAGTCGCCGGGGCGCGGCTGGTTCTCGCCCGAGAAGAACATGCTGGTGAGCGGCGCGATGCCCAGCGTCGCGATGGGGCGGATGCCCGCGCGCAGGAACAGGCGCGCCTGCACGCGCAGCACCGTTTCGCTGCCGGGGACGATCTCGAAGCGGTAGGCGCCGGTGGCGCGCGCCGACTCCAGCAGCGCGTAGACCGTCAGGCTGCGCGCGTCGGCCGCCGGCCGCTCCAGCCAGAACTGCGTGAAGCGCGGGAACTCCTCGCCCGCGGGCGCGCCGGTGTCGATGGCCAGGCCGCGCGCCGACAGGCCATAGAGCTGGCCGGCGCCGAGCGCGCGGAAGTAGCTCGCGCCCAGGAAGGCGACCAGTTCGTCCTTGTACTGCGGCGTGTGCAGCGGATAGTGGATGCGCAAGCCCGCGTGCCCCAGGTCGCCCCAGGCGGCCGGCTGCACCGGGTTGCGGCCGAAGTCGTAGTCGGCGCTGTCGTAGGGCAGCGCGCGCACGCCCTGCGGGCCGATTTCGTCGACCTGCACCGGCTCGCGCTGGTACAGCCCGCGATGGAAGAACTGCACCTCGAAGGGCAGCTGCTGGTCGCGCCAGAGCGCGCGCGCCGGCCGGAAGCGGATGTCGCGGTAGCCGTCGTAGTCGAGCGCCTGCAGTTCGGGCGGCAGGGCCGCGGCGGCCGGCCGGTCGGGGGCCTGCGCCCGCTCGCGCGCCAGCCGCGCCACGTCTTCGAAGCCGAACGCCGGCGCGGCCTGGGCGAACGCCGGGCCGGTGCTGATCAGGAACATGGCCAGACCCGCCAACAGGGCCAGCAGCAGGAGCTGGGAAAGCCGGGAAAGCGCCTTCATCCGGACATCAGGGCAAACCCTGTGCCAGGTAGGATTTCTCCTTGCGCATCAAGGGCTTGCGGGCGCAACGCGGGCCGGACGGCGGCCCGGCGGCGCCTGTCGGGCCGCTAAGCCCCCTGTTTTGTCGCCAGGCGGCGACAGCCCGGCCGCAGCCGGGAGAACAAATCCTTGTGCGTCAACTACTTGGCGTCGTCGCCGGAGGGCGACAAGCCGCGCTCGACGCCCTCCGACTGGAAGTGCCCGGGCGTCAAGGCATGCTTTTGCAGCAAGCGGTAGAACTCGGTGCGGTTGCGGTCGGCGAGGCGCGCCGCGTCGGCCACGTTGCCGTCGGTGAGCTTCAGCAGCCCGACCAGGTACTCGCGTTCGAAGCGCCGCTTGGCCTCCGCGTACGTGAGGACCTGCACCGAGGGCGCCCGCAGCGCCCGCTGCACCAGCGACAACGGCACCAGCGGCGAGGTGCCGAGCGCGCAGACCTGCTCCACCACGTTGTACAGCTGGCGCACGTTGCCCGGCCAGGGCGCGGCGATCAGGGCCTTCAACGCCTCCGGGGCGAAGCTGGAGATGCGGCGGCCGTACTTGGGGGCGAGCTTGTGCAGGAAGTGGTTGGCCAGCAGCGGGATGTCCTCGCGCCGCTCGGCCAGCGTGGGCAGCGTGAGCGTCACCACGTTGAGGCGGTAGTACAGGTCCTCGCGGAACTGGCCGGCCGCCATCGCGGCATCGAGGTCGCGGTGGGTGGCCGAGATGATGCGCACGTCCACGGGGTGCGACTGGCTGGAGCCGAGCGGGCGCACGGCGCGCTCCTGCAGCACGCGCAACAGCTTCACCTGCAGGGCGGGCGGCATGTCGCCGATCTCGTCGAGCATCAGCGTGCCGCCGCCGGCCTCCTGGAACAGGCCCTTGCGGTGGCTCACCGCGTCGGTGAACGCGCCCTTGACGTGGCCGAACAGCTCGGATTCCAGCAGCGTCTCGGGGATGGCGCCGCAGTTCACGCCGACGAAGGGCCGGCCGGCGCGCGCGCTGGCGCGGTGGATGGCCCGCGCCAGCAGTTCCTTGCCGGTGCCGCTGTCGCCGCGCAGCAGCACGCTGGCGTCCGAGCGCGCCACCATGCGGGCCTCGGCCAGCAGGTCGGCCATGCGTGCGGAGCGGCTGACGATCTCGGCCCGCCAGGCCTCGTCGGCCGGCCCGGCGCTGGCCTCCGGGGCGCCGAGCGCCAGCGCCTGCGCGATGCGCTCCAGCAACTCCTTGCTGTCGTACGGCTTGGTGAGATAGGTGAAGACGCCGCGGCGCGTGGCCTCCACGGCATCCGGGATGGTGCCGTGCGCGGTCAGCAGGATCACCGGCAGCGCGGGGTGGCGGCTGCGCACCTCGTCGAAGAGGGCCAGGCCGTCGCGGCCAGGCAGGCGCACGTCGCTGAGCACGAGCTGCGGGCGTTCGACCTCGAGCAGGGCCAGGGCCGCTTCGGCGGACGCCGCGGTGCTCACGCGGTAGCCGGCCGCCTGCAGCCGCATGGACAGCAGGCGCAGCATGTCGGCGTCGTCGTCGACGACCAGCAGGCGGGCGGGGGCGGCTGCGCTCATCGCGAGGGCGGCGCGTGAGGCGCCGGTGCGCTCGGCTTCGGGCCGGGCAGGCTGCGCTCGATCGCGCGCAACGCCTCCAGCCGTTCGTTGAGCTGGTCGATGCGGCGCTGCGCATCGCGCAACTGCTGCGCCTGGCGTTCGGCCGCCTCTTCGCTGCGGCGCTGCTCGGCGAGCTGCGCCGCGAGCCAGCGCGCGAAGGGTTGCAGGCCCTGCGGCTCGCTGCCCGGATCGACCTGCACGCGCTGCAGCAGCGCCTGGGCGCGCACCGTGTTGGCCGCCGTGCGCGTCTGCGCCAGCGCCAGCGCGAGCTGGATGCCGCGCAGCGGCGAATAGCCGTTGTCGCCCAGCCGCTGCACCTCCTGCGCCAGTTCGGCGGCGGGCAGGCTGCGCACGCGCTCCGCGTAGCCGACGGCCACCTCCAGGGCCGCGGGTGCGTTCAGGGCGGCCGCGGCCGCGGGCCCGGGCGCAGCAGCGGCGGGTGCGGGCGCCGGGCGCGCGGGCGGCGCGGGAGCGATCGCGATCGTGGGTGCGGCCGCGGGCGAGGCCGCGGGCCTCGGCGCCTCGGCGGCGCAGGCCGCGAGCAGCACGGCGCATCCGCCGGCCGCCACGAGGGCGCGGCGGGAAAAGGTTTCACGGGGCATGGGGAAGTTCCATCCGGAAGTGGGCACCGCGGTCCGAGGGCAGCAGGCGCACGCGGCCGCCGTGGGCGGCCACGTATTCCTGCACGATCGACAGGCCGATGCCGGTGCCGCGCACGGCGTCCTGAGGCTGGCGCTGGCCACGGTAGAAGGGTTCGAAGACGCGCTCGCGGTCGGCCTCCGCGATGCCGGGCCCCTCGTCGCGCACGTCGACGCTCGCACCGTCGGGACCGCTGGCCACCTGCAGCCGCAGCCGCGCGCCGGCCGGCGAGAAGCGGATCGCGTTGGACAGCAGGTTGCCGATCGCGGCGCCGAGCTTGTCGGGATCGACCTGCGCCGTCACTGCGGGGCCCTGCACCTGCACGTCGAGGTGGCGGGCCTGCCACTGCAGCTGCTGTGCGTCCACCTGCTGCTGCACCAGCGCGCGCAGGTCGGTGCGGCGGCGCTGCAGCTGGCGCGCCTCGAAGGCGGCGGCGTTGAAGCGCAGCAGGGCCTCGATGTGGCCCTGCAGGGCCAGGGTGTTGTGCCGCAGGATGCCCACCACCTCGCGCTGGTCCGGCGTGAGCTCGCCCGCCACGCCGTCCTCCAGCAGCGCCGCGCCCTCGCGCAGCGCCGCCAGCGGCGTCTTCAGTTCGTGCGAGACGTGCCGCAGGAAGCGGGCCTTGTCGGCCTCGAGCTCGGTGAGGCGCAGCCGCAGCCAGTCCAGCTGCTGGCTGACGCGCCGCACGTCCGAGGGGCCCGGGATGTCGACCGGCTGGTCCAGGCGGTTTTCTCCCAGCTGCACGATGGCCTGCTGCAGCCGCTTGAAGGGCCGCGCCAGCCACAGGCCCAGGGCCACCGCGAGGAGGACGGCCAGCGCGATCGCGCCCCACACCTGCCACACCAGCTGCGTGCGTTCGGCATCGAGCTGCTGGCGCAGCGCGCGGTCGCGCTCCTCCACCAGCGCCTGCCCGCGTGCGAGCAGGCGGGCGTTGATCGCGTCGAGATCGCGAAACTCCGCGGCGACCTGCCGCTCGCGCTCGAGCGCGGATTCCGCCGGCCCTTGCAGCAGCGCGACGATGCCGTCGACCTGGCGGCGCCAGCGCACGAAGTCCTGTTCGCGCAGGCCGCCGTAGGCCATCTGCTGCAGCGCGCCGCGCGCGGCCCGCAACTCCTCGTCGAAGCGGCGCCGCAGCAGCGCGTCGCTGAGCACCAGGGACTGGCGCGCCGTGCGCTCCATGCCCGCGGTGCGGGCCGCGAGCGCCTGCCCGGCGGCATTGAGGGCCAGCGCGCGGTCCGCCGCCTCGCCGCTTTGCGCCACCAGCCGTTCGAGGACGAGCACCGCGCGCAAGGCGGTGCCGCCCAGCAGCAGCGCGATCAGCAGGAAAGCGGCCAGCAGCAGTTGCCGGAACGACCCCATCGCCCGGTCAGGCAGCCTGCACGGACTCCGCCCGCACGACCTCGCCGCGCAGCGAATGCGGCAGCGCCTGGGTGATGGTCACGTCCACCATCCGGCCCACCAGCCGCTGCGCGCCGGCGAAGTTGACGATGCGGTTGCACTCCGTGCGGCCCATCAGCTCGTTGGGGTCCTTGCGCGAAGGGCCTTCGACCAGGATGCGCTGCACCGTGCCGACGCGGCTGGCGCCGATGCGGCGCACGTTCTCCTCCAGCACCGCCTGCAGGTGCTGCAGGCGCTTGAGCTTCACCTCGTGCGGCGTCTCGTCGTGCAGCTGCGCGGCGGGCGTGCCCGGGCGCGGGCTGAAGATGAAGGAGAAGCTGGCGTCGTAGCCCACGTCCTCCACCAGCTTCATCATCTTCGCGAAATCCTCCTCGGTCTCGCCGGGGAAGCCCACGATGAAGTCCGAGGACAGCGAGATCTGCGGCCGCACGGCGCGCAGCTTGCGGATCGTGCTCTTGTACTCCATTGCGGTGTAGCCGCGCTTCATCGCCATCAGGATGCGGTCGCTGCCATGCTGCACCGGCAGGTGCAGGTGGCTCACGAGCTGCGGCACCTTGGCGTAGACGTCGACCAGGCGCTGCGTGAACTCGTTCGGGTGGCTCGTGGTGTAGCGGATGCGCTCGATGCCGGGGAGCTCCGCCACGTACTCGATCAGCAGGGCGAAATCGGCGATCTCGCCCGTGTCGCCCATTCGACCGCGGTAGGCGTTGACGTTCTGCCCGAGCAGCGTCACCTCCTTGACGCCCTGGTCCGCCAGGCCGGCCACCTCGGTCAGCACGTCCTCGAACGGGCGCGAGACCTCCTCGCCGCGCGTGTACGGCACCACGCAGTAGCTGCAGTACTTGGAGCAGCCTTCCATGATCGACACGAAGGCCGACGCGCCTTCCACCCGCGCGGGCGGCAGGCGGTCGAACTTCTCGATCTCCGGGAAGCTGATGTCCACCTGCGGGCGCTGCTGGCGCGCGCGCGCTTCCAGCAGGGCGGGCAGCCGGTGCAGCGTCTGCGGGCCGAACACCACGTCGACGTAGGGCGCGCGCTCGATGATGGCCGCGCCCTCCTGCGAGGCGACGCAGCCGCCCACGCCGATCAGCACGCCCTTCTTCTTCAGGTGCTTCACGCGCCCGAGGTCGGAGAACACCTTCTCCTGCGCCTTCTCGCGCACCGAGCAGGTGTTGAACAGGATCAGGTCGGCCTGCTCCGGATCCTGCGTGGGTTCGTAGCCCTCGGCCGCGTTCATCACGTCCGCCATCTTGTCCGAGTCGTACTCGTTCATCTGGCAGCCGAAGGTCTTGATGTACACCTTCTTCATGGCGGCCTCAGCGCAGCATGGCCAGGCCGCGCAGCGACCAGACCGCGTCCAGCAGTTCGGCGAAGCGCTGGTAGCCTTCCGGATTGCCGTCGTACTTGCCGCCGACCTTGGCGTACTCCTCCTCGTTGAGCAGCCACACCTCGTGCACGAGGCCGGCCGAATCGCGGCGGTACACGGTGTAGAGCGTCTTGCCGGCCAGCGCGCCGGAGAGCACCAGCAGGTTGTTGCGGTCGCGCACGCGCGCGCCGGGCGACAGGCGGTCTTCCTTGCCGTCGACGGCGATCAGCGGCGGCGTCGCGCTGACGGCGATGACGCCGGGCTTCACGTTCTTCGGCGCTTCGCGCACGAAGTCCTGCGCACACGCCAGGGTGGCGGCGAACGAGAGGCCCAGGAGGGCGGTTCGGGTCCAGCGGGTCATGGTGTAGATCCAGGGGCTGTGGGAGGCGGGGCCACTGTGCGGGGCAGGGCCCGGGGTGTCAACGCGCGCTGTTGCGCGGATGCGAGTGCGCGCGGCGGGGGAGGAATTATCCCACGCAAGGGTTTTCCCCGCGTCGCCCCCGGCGCGCTTTGCTGCCGCGGGATGAGAAGCGCGGACTGGCGCATTTGTTTGTTGCACCCACGCCTCCTGCCGGTTGCCTCGCCGGGCTGACCTGCAACAAAATGTGCCAGGGCTTCGCAAACGCGAGGTTCGCCGGCCGGCGCCGCATCTGCTTGCGCTGGTCCTGGTTCCTATGCAGTAACGGACACGATCATCGTGACAGAGGGAGATCGGGTGCCAGTGGAAAAGGGTCGCCAGCCGGGCGCCGCGCTGCGCGCCATCGCGGCGGGTGTCGCCTTGCTCGCCTGCAGCCAGCCAGCGGCCGCCGTTTCTTCCGGGCCGGCGCGCGGCACGCCCTTGATCGGCCGGCCGCTGCAGATCTCCATTCCCGTCGCCTGGGAACGCGGCGAGCCGCCGCCTTGCGTGCGCGCCGAATTCCTGCAGGGCGAATCGCCGGGCGGCCCGCTGCGCTGGCGGCTCGACCAGGCTTCCGAATCGACCGGCATCCTGCGCCTGAATTCGACCCTGCCGGTGCAGGAGCCGATGGTGACGGTGCAGCTCGCGCTCGGCTGCGGCCAGCAGTACGCGCGCGAATACGTGCTGCTGGCCGAGCCGCCGAACGAGGCGCGCGAGGCGCAGGCCGGCGCCGACACCGGGGCGGACTTGCCGGTGGCACTGGCGCCGCTTGCGCTCTCCGCCGCGACCAGCCTCGGATCGGCAACGGGCGCGGGCGGTGGCGGGGCGCGGCGAGGCGGCGGGCGCAAGTGCTCCGGCCACCGGCGCGGGCTCGGCCACGGCCGCGGCGTCGGCGCGGCCTCCGGCCACGGTGCGTTCTGCGCCGGCGGCGGCCGCGGCGTCATCGACGCAATCGACGCAATCGGCGCAACCGACGCAACCGACGCAACCGACGCAACCGACGCAACCGACGCAACCGACGCAATCGACGCAATCGACGCAATCGACGCAATCGACGCAATCGACGCAATCGACGCAACCGACGCAATCGACAGCGCGTCCTCCGCGCCCGCAGCGCGCGCAGGCAACGCCCGCGCGTTCCAACGCCGCTCCCCAGCGGCGCGAACCCCCCGCGCAGGCGGCCGGCGCGAAGCCCGCACCCGGCGCCGGCAAGCGCTCCGGCCCGCGACTGACGCTCGAGCCG
>Ga0255338_1001552_pt1 | contig 42102 bp, 35 predicted proteins | sample MeOH1_35cm_T4_19_FD_203715 | JGI IMG/M metagenome (GOLD analysis project Ga0255338, IMG submission 203715) | Sandy soil microbial communities from University of British Columbia, Vancouver, Canada - MeOH1_35cm_T4_195 | ecosystem: Engineered > Artificial ecosystem > Sand microcosm > Unclassified ... | reverse complement strand
CGTAGGTCTTCTTGATGGCCTTCTTGATCTGGGCGATGGCCTCCTCGCGGGGCAGCACGCCGGAGATGGCGAAGAAGCAGGTCTGCATGATGGTGTTGATGCGCACGCCCATGCCGGTGTTCTTGGCGACCTCGTAGGCGTCGATCACGTAGAACTTGAGCTGCTTCTCGACGATGGATTCCTGCACTTCCCTGGGCAGGGTGTCCCAGACCGTCTCGGCGCTGTGGGGGGTGTTCAGGAGGAAGGTGGCGCCCTGGATGGCGGGCTCGAGCATCTCGTATTTCTCGAGGAAGCTGGTCTGGTGGCAGGCGATGAAGTTCGCCTTGGTCACCAGGTAGGCGCTCTTGATGGGCCGGGGGCCGAAGCGCAGGTGGCTGATGGTGATGGCGCCGGACTTCTTGGAGTCGTAGACGAAGTAGCCCTGGCCGTAGTTGGGGGTCTCCTCCGCGATGATCTTGATGGAGTTCTTGTTGGCGCCCACCGTGCCGTCTGCGCCCAGGCCGTAGAACAGGGCCCGGGTCACGTCGCTCGGCTCGACGTCGAAGCTGGCGTCGTAGGTCAGCGAGCTGTGGCTGATGTCGTCCACGATGCCGATGGTGAAGTGGTTCTTCGGCTTGTCCTTGGCCAAGTTCTCGAAGATGCCCTTGACCATGGCCGGGGTGAATTCCTTGGAGGACAGGCCGTAGCGGCCGCCGATCACCATGGGATCGAGCTTGGTGTGGCCTTCCTCGCGGCCCTCGCGCAGGGCGGCGATCACGTCCAGGTGCATGGGATCGGCGGGGGCGCCGGGCTCCTTGCAGCGGTCCATGACGGCGATCTTCTTCACGGAGGCGGGCAGGGCGCGGACGAACTCCTCGATGGCGAAGGGCCTGAAGAGGCGGACCTTGAGGACGCCGACCTTCTCGCCCTGCTTCACGGCCTGCTCGACGTACTCGTGGGTGACGTCACAGCCCGAGCCCATGATGATCACGACCCGCTCGGCCTCGGGGTGGCCGTAGTAGTCGTAGAGGCGGTAGTTGCGGCCGGTCAGCGCGCCGAACCGGTCCATCTCCTGCTGCACGATGGCGGGGAAGGCGGCGTAGAACGGCGTGCAGGCCTCGCGGGCCTGGAAGAAGGTGTCGGGGTTCTGGGCGGTGCCGCGCAGGACGGGGGCGTCCGGCGTCAGGGCCATCTTGCGGAACTTGGCCACCAGCTCGTCGGGGACCATGTGGCGCAGGTCCTCGTCGTTGAGGATCTCGATCTTGGCGATCTCGTGGCTGGTGCGGAAGCCGTCGAAGAAGTGCAGGATGGGCACCCGGCTGCGCAGCGTGGCGGCGTGGCTGATGGCCGCGAAGTCGTGGGCCTGCTGGACGCTCTCGGAGCTGAGCATGGCGAAGCCGGTCTGGCGGCAGGCCATCACGTCCGAGTGGTCGCCGAAGATGCTGAGCGCATGGGCGGCCAGGGTGCGGGCGGTGACGTGCATGCAGAAGGGCGTCAGCTCGCCGGCGATCTTGTACATGTTCGGGATCATGAGGAGCAGGCCCTGGGACGCCGTGAAGGTCGTCGTGAGGCTGCCGGCCTGGAGGGCGCCGTGGACGGCGCCTGCGGCGCCACCCTCGGACTGCATCTCGATCACCGAGGGGATGGTCTTCCAGACGTTGGTCTTGCCCTGGGAGCTCCACTCATCCGCCCACTCGCCCATGTTCGAGGAGGGCGTGATGGGATAGATGGCGATGACTTCGCTGAGGCGATGGGCGACCGAGGCGGTGGCCTCGTTCCCATCCAGGGTCTTCATTACGCGCTGGCTCATAGCTCGCTCCTTCCGGGGGTGGTACGCGGGGCGCATCCGAGGATAGATCTCAGGACAGGTAATGGGATTTCAGGTCAGGCAACACAGCAGGCCCATCATATCTGATGGACGGGTCAATATTCATCACAACCTGGTCCAGTGGTCAGACCGCAGGCTGGGCTTCCCCGACGAGCCGGCTGTGGATGGCCGCCGCCGCCCGGCGCCCCTGGCCCATGGCCAGGATGACCGTGGCGCCACCGGTGATGACGTCGCCGCCGGCGAAGACGCCGGGGAGGGAGGTTTCACCGGTTTCGTTGTCGACCACAACAACACCGCCCTTGAGGGTCTTGAGGCCCTTGTCGGTCTGGGCGATGAGGGGGTTCACGTCGAAGCCCAGGGCCACCACCAGGGTGTCGCAGGGGATCATGATCCGCTCATCGGTCATCCGCGGGCTGCGGCGGCCGTCGGGACCGGGCTCGCCCAGCTCCATGACGGCGCACTCGGCGTGGGTCATCCAGCCCTTGTCGTTGCCGTGGAGCTGCACGGGGGTGGTGAGGTACTTGAACTCGACCCCTTCCTCCATCGCGTGCTCCAGCTCCTCCTTGCGGGCCGTGGATTCCTTCACCGTGCGGCGGTAGACCACCGTCACATGCTCGGCGCCCATGCGGCGGGCGGCGCGGGAGGCGTCCATGGCCGTGTTGCCCGCGCCCACGATGATGACGTTCTTCCCGACGGTGACCGGCGTGGAGAACTCGGGGAACAGGTCGGCGCGCATGAGGTTGATGCGGGTGAGGAACTCGTTGGCGGTGTAGACGCCCTTGTACTCCTCGCCTGGGATGCCCATCATCTTGGGCAGGCCGGCGCCGGTGCCCATGAAGATGGCGTCGTTCTCCTGGCGGAGATCGTCCAGGGTCATGCTGCGGCCCACGAGGGTGTTCATGACGAACTTCACGCCCAGGCGGCGGAGGGTCTCCACCTCCTGGTCCACGATCTTATTGGGCAGGCGGAACTCGGGGATGCCGTAGAGCATCACGCCCCCCGGCTTGTGGAGGGCGTCGTAGACCGTGACGCGGTGGCCCTTCTTGATGAGCTCGCCAGCCACGGTGAGGCCCGCGGGGCCGGCGCCGATGACCGCCACCTTCTTGCCCGTGGGGGCTTCGACCGGGGGCAGCTCCGTGGAGCCCAGCATCGAGTCGCTGGCGAAGCGCTCCAGGCGGCCGATGGAGACGGGCAGGCCCTTGATGCCCACCACGCACTTGATCTCGCACTGCTTTTCCTGGGGGCAGACGCGGCCGCAGACCGAGCCCAGCGAGGAGCTCTCCTTGATGACGCGGGCCGCGGCCTGGGGATCCTCATTGACGATCTGCTGGAGGAAGGCCGGGATGTTGATGCTCACCGGGCAGCCTTCGATGCAGGCGGGGTGCTTGCACATGATGCAGCGGGAGGCCTCGAGCCGGGCCTGCTCGGGTGACAAGCCGAGGCTCACCTCGTCGAAGTTGCACACGCGCAGCTCCGGCGGCTGGCAGGCCATCTCCTGGCGGGGGATCTTCATCTTCTGGCTGGGCTTGATGGCGCGCAGGTCGAGGTTCTGCCAGTCCAGCTCGGTGACGGGGTCGTTCAGGTACTTGGAGTAGTCCACGGGGCCAGAGGCGGCGACGCGGCCGATCTTGCACTGGTCGGGCTCGCAGATGTCCTTCTCTTCCTGCTTGTACCAGTCGGACCGCATGCGGAGCATGTTGAAGTCCACCTGGTGGCCGTCGAAGTCGGGGCCGTCGAAGCAGGCGAACTTGGTCTGGCCGCCCACGCTGACGCGGCAGCCGCCGCACATGCCCGTGCCGTCCACCATGAGGGCGTTGAGGCTCACCAGGGTGAAGATGCCGTGGGGCTTCGTCAGGTCGGACACGGCCCGCATCATGGGCAGGGGACCCACGGCCACCACCTGGGCGACCTTCTCCCGGGCGATGACGTCCTTGAGGGCGTCGGTCACCAGGCCCTGGCGGCCCAGGGTGCCGTCATCGGTGGTGACGATCAGCTCGGCGGAAGCCGCGCCCAGCTCGTCGGCCAGCAGCACGCGCTCCTTGCTGCGCCCGCCCAGGATGGTGATGACCCGGCGGCCCTGGGCGTGGAGGGCCTCGGCGGCGGGCAGAATGGCGGCGGAGCCATAGCCGCCCGCCATCAGCACGATGGTGCCTTCCTCCACCAGCTCAGTGGGGGTGCCCATGGGGCCGGCCACGGCGTAGAACCGGTCGCCGGCGCTGAGGCGGCCCATGGCCTTCGTGGTGGCGCCGACCTCCTGCATGATGAAGTGGATGTAGCCCTTCTTCGCGTCGCCGCCCGCCAGGGTGAGGGGGATGCGCTCACTCTCGGGGAAGGGGGCCACCATGAAGAACTGGCCGGGCTTGCGGCCGCGGGCCACCTGGGGCGCCTGCACGATGAAGGACCAGGTCTCCGGGGCGATGAGCTTCTTCTCCAGGATGAGGTAGCCGTCCTGGGTCTCGTCCTCGGACCAGTACAGCGACTTGCCCTTGAGGAGGGGCAGCATGAGCTTTTCTTCCGCCTCGATGTGATCGCGGATCAGGTCCACCAGGCGCTGGCCCAGCAGGGTGAGGGAGCGGGGGGCCCGGACCTGGCCCTCGTTGATCTCGGCCAGCAGCTGCAGGTCGAGGTCCCACATCTGGCGGTGGTCCTCCTGGAGGCGCTGGAGCAGGGCCTCGGCCCCGATCTCCTCCAGCAGGGGGAACAGCTCGCGCTCCTCGGCCTCGTTGTGGGGCTTCAGCACCTCGAAGATCCACTTGGCGCCGAGGTCCACGGCCTTCCAGTCCCCGGAGCCCAGGGCCTCGGCCATGCGGGTGAGCCGTTCCTGGGCCTCCTGGTGGGTGGCATGCCAGTGCGGCGCGGGCAGGTTCTCGGCGGTGATCAGCTGATTGGCCGTGTCGGACATGGACGCCTCCAGATCCGTTCAGCATGCGATGACACTGGGGGGATTTCTGTGTCTAAAAACCTAATCAGGGACACTTGTGACTCACGCCACAGGAGGCTTGAATCACAAGGACTTAGCCGAGTCCAGAACCATTCCGTACGGATTATTTGATTGTAAAATTCGGCCTCTGCCCACCCAGGAGCTCCTGGACCTTGATCACCAACTGGCGCACCCGGAAGGGCTTCTGGAGGAAACCGTCCGGGGGCAGGTCGGCCAGGTCTTCCATGGACTCCGCCCGGGTGTAGCCGCTGGTGAGGAGGACCGGGATCCCGGGGGCCAGCTCCCGGATCCGCCGGAAGGCCTCGGCTCCGCCCATGCGGGGCATGGTCATGTCCAGCAGCACCAGATCCACGGTTTCCCGGCGGGCGCGGAACAGCTCCACGGCCTCCAGGCCATCCCGGGCCTCCAGGACACGGAAGCCACCTCTTTCCAGGGCGATGCGGGATAATTCCCGGACGATGGGCTCGTCATCCACCACCAGGATGGTGCTGCCCGCGGGGGGTGGGAGCCCGGCCGCCGGTCCGGTCGCTGGCGCGGGGGCCGGCCCCCCCAGCCGGGACCAGACCGCCTTGGCCAGGGCCAGCAGCCGCGAGCCCCCGGGGAGGGGTCGTTCAGGGGCGGTCGGGGCGGGGGGCGGGAACATGGGGGCCGGGGCAGTCCCATGGTAGCGGTCTTTGTGGGGACGGCGGCCCCGCGGGGGCCCGGCTGCGGTAGGGTGGAGGGCCCCGGAGGCCTCCCTGTGGACCTGCTCGACGAGTTCCTGCCCTACGCCCAGAGCTGCCTGAAGCACCCTTCGGAGCGGGCCCGGCTGGAGGCCCTGCTGACCCTCTGGGCGGCCAAGTGGCGGGGGAAGCACCGCGTGTTCGACTATTCCCGCAGCCACCATGGCGCCTTCCTCCACTTCAACCAGCTCATGGACGGCAAGTGGGTCCAGGCCTTCACCTTCGTGGCCACGCGGCGGGAGGGCGTCTGCCTGCGCGGGCCCGAGCCGGACCGCACCCGGAAGTCCCACAAGTTCCGCCACAACCCCCTGGACGCCGCCCCCCTGGACGCCCTCTTCGAGGCCTGGTCCCAGCATCCCGAGGCTCGGCCCGCGGGCCACGCCGTGGAGTTCTTCCTGGAGGAGACGCCGGATGAGGTCTGGGCCGCCTGCCTGGCGGAGGCGCTGGCCCACCTCGGGGCCTGATCCCCTTGCAGGTCCAGGCTTTTTCCGTCAAGGTACCCAGACCGTGATGACCCCCTCCCGCTCCTTCTTCTTTAGCTTTCGCACCCCGGGTGCGAGGGTAGGCGGCGTCTAGAACCGGAACCGCTTCGAACCATCGCCCCCGAGACCGCCAGGCTCGGGGGTTTTCGCATATCAGGAGTCCACCATGACCGAGCTCCCGTCCCTCCCCGGCCTCCGCCAGGCCATCGATGCCGTGGACGACCAGCTGCTGGCCCTGCTGAACCGCCGGGCGGCCCTGGCCGGCGAAGTGGGTCGGCTCAAGGCCGCCGCCGCACCCGAGGCCCTCTTCCACGCCCCGGCCCGGGAGCGGGAGGTGCTGGCCCGCCTGGAGGCGGCCAGCCCCGGGCCCTTCCCGGCGCCGGCCGTGCGCACGGTCTTCCAGGAGATCATGAGCGCCTGCCTCAGCCTGGAGAAGCCGCTGCGGGTGGCCTTCCTGGGGCCCGAGGGCACCTTCACCCACCTGGCGGCCCGGCACCAGTTCGGCGGCTCCGGCCAGGCCCTCCCCCAGGGCACCATCCAGGCGGTGTTCCAGGCCGTGGAGCGCCAGCGCGCCGACTACGGCGTGGTGCCCGTGGAGAACGCCACCGAGGGCGCGGTGGACTCCACGCTCGATGCCTTCCTCGACAGCCCCCTGGCCATCTGCGCGGAGATCCTCCTGGCCGTGGACCAGGCCCTGCTGCTGCGCCCCGGCCTCGACCTGGGCGGCGTGCGGCGGGTCTACTCCCACCCCCAGGCCCTGGGCCAGTGCCGCCGCTGGCTGGAGGCGCACCTGCCGGGGGCGGACCGCATCGAAGCCCCCTCCACCTCCGAAGCCGCCCGCCTGGCCCGGGAGGACGCCGAGGGCGCCGCCGTGGCCTCGGAGCTGGCCGCGGACCTCTTCGGCCTCCGCGTGGCCGAGACGAAGATCCAGGACCTGGCCGCCAACGCCACGCGCTTCCTGGTGCTGGGGCCCAAGTCCGCCGAGCCCACGGGTCGCGACCGCACCACCCTGCTGGCCATGGCCCAGGACGGCCCCGGCGCCCTGCTGCGCCTGCTGGAGCCCCTGGCCCGCCGCGGCCTCAACCTCAGCCGCATCCAGAGCCGGCCGACCCGCCGCAAGCTCTGGGAGTACGCCTTCTTCCTCGATGTGGAGGGCCATGCAGAAGAGCCCTCCATGGCCGCGGCCCTGGTCGAGCTGCGGGGGGCCTGCGCCTCCCTCAAGGTGCTGGGCAGCTATCCGCGGGCCATGGAGGTGGCGCGATGACGGGCCTGGCCTGGACGCCCGATTCCTGGCGCGGCCTGCCCGCCGCCCAGCAGCCGCGCTACCGCGATGCCGCAGCCGTGGACGCCGCCCTGGCGGAGCTGCGGGAGCTGCCGCCCCTGGTGGTGGCCGAGGAGGTGGAGCACCTCCGCAGCCTGGTGGCCGAGGCCGCCGCGGGGAAGCGCTTCCTCCTCCAGGGCGGCGACTGCGCCGAGGCCTTCGCCGACTGCCGCGGCGCCATCATCCAGGACAAGCTCCGGGTGCTGCTCCAGATGTCCGTGCTCATCACCCACGGCGGGCGCACGGGCGTGGTGCATCTGGGCCGTATCGCGGGCCAGTACGCCAAGCCCCGCAGCGGCGACACGGAAGTGGTGGACGGCCGCCGGGTGCCCGTCTACCGCGGCGACCTCATCAACGGTGTGGCCCTGGATCAACGGGAACCGGATCCCCGGCGCCTGCTGGAGGCCTACCACCGCGCCGCGGCCACCCTCAACCACCTGCGGGCCCTGGTGGACGGCGGCTTCGCGGACCTGCACAACCCCGAGCACTGGGACCTGCCCTGGAGCCGCGAGGACGCGGGCCACTACCTGGAGACGCTGGACCAGGTGCGGGCCTCCCTCGACTTCGTGAAATGCCTGGGCGGCCTGCCCGAGCACCTCCGCACCGGCGAGCTGTTCACCAGCCACGAGGCCCTGCACCTGCCCTTCGAGACGGCCCTCACGCGCTGGGTACCCGAGAAGGGGGCCCACTACAACCTGGGCGCCCACTTCCTCTGGATCGGCGAGCGCACCCGCCAGCTGGACGGCGCCCACCTGGAGTACATCCGCGGCCTGGCGAATCCCATCGGCCTGAAGGTCGGCGCCGCCATGACGCCGGAGCAATTGCGACAGGTCCTGTCCAAACTGGATCCCCAGCGCCAGCCGGGCCGCCTCACCCTCATCACCCGCTTTGGCGCCGGCAAGGCCGGGCGTGTGCTGCCAGGCCTCATCGAAGCCGCCCGGGCCGAAGGCCACCCCGTCCTGTGGAGCTGCGACCCCATGCACGGCAATGGCCGCACGACCGCCGGCGGCCTGAAGACCCGGGACTTCGGGGACATCCTCCAGGAGTTGAGGGAAGTGGCCGACCTCCACCGCACCCATGGCTCGCGCCTGCGCGCCGTGCACTTCGAGCTCACCGGCGAACCCGTCACCGAGTGCACCGGCGGCGTCGAAGGCCTCGACGAGGCCGGCCTTGAGCGCGCTTACAAGAGCGGCTGCGACCCTCGCCTCAACCGCAGCCAGAGCCTGGAGATGGCCTTCCTCATCGCCCAGATGATGCGGAGGGCCTGACTATTCCCGCACGCTCCAGGCCATTTGGTTCCGGTAGTCCGTCACGAAGGCCTTCTTTTCGGGGGAGTAGTTGCAGCCGCCGCCGGTGGTGGCGGGGCCGACGGCCACGAGGCCGAGATCGATGGTGGCGGGGAAGGCGGCCAGGGTGCGGTCCACGGCCTCCTGGGCGGGGAGGCCCTGGGCCAGCAGGTCGTAGGCGGCCTTGGCCACCAGGTGCTTGACGATGTCCTCGCCGTTGCCGGTGCAGGCCACGGCGCCCTTGGGGCCGGCGTAGATGCCCGCGCCGAACATGGGCACGTCGCCCACGCGGCCATAGAAGGTGATGGTGGTGCCGCCGGTGCTGATGGCCGCGGCGAAGTTCCCCTTGGCGTCGCGGGTGACGCAGCCCACGGTATCGGAGGGGCCCAGGGCCTCCTTCAGGGGCGTGGGGAAGTTCCAGGCCTTCTTCCAGTCGTAGCGCTTCCAGGCCTCGATCTGGCGCGGGTCGGAGCCCTTGAGGATGGCCTGTACCCGCTGGAACCGGGCCTTGTTCTCGGCACAGGTGGGATCGTAGTCGGGGAAGCCCATGGCCCGGGCGAAGCGGGTGGCGCCCTCGCCCACGATGAGGAGGTGGGGCGTGTCCATGACCTTGCGCGCCACGAGGACGGGGTTCTTCACGCGCTCGATGGCGGCTACGGCGCCGAAGCCGCCGGTGGCGCCATCCATGCAGGCGGCGTCCATCTGGATGGTCTTGCCGTCCAGGCGGATGTTGGCGCCGGTGCCGGCGTTGAAGCGGGGATCATTCTCCAGCACCACGACGCCGGCCAGGGCGGCCTCCAGGGCGCTGCCGCCGGCCTTCAGGGTGGCCAGGGCCTTCACCGCCGCCGGGTCCGTGCCGTCCATGCGGGACCGGGGGCTGCCGGCGCCGCCGTGGACGACGGCCGCGGGCGGGGCGGCGCCGAGGAGGGCGGTCAGGAGCAGGGTGGCGAGGAGCTGTCGGGTGGGCATGAGGGAATCCTACCCCCCGATGCGGGACATCTCCACCTTGGGCAGGTTGGGCGTGGCGCCATGCCGGATCTCGGAATAGTGATCCCCCCGGCGCTTCCAGTGGAAGGCGAGGAGGGCGGCCAGGTCGGTATCGCCGTGGCCGCTGCGGAGGAAGGTCTTCAGGTCCAGGCTCTGGCCCGCGAAGAGGCAGGTGTAGAGGCGGCCCTCGGCGGACAGGCGGGCCCGGTCGCAGCCCCGGCAGAAGGGGGCCGTGACGGAGGCGATGAGGCCGATCTCGCCCTGGCCGTCGCGGTAGCGCCAGGTCCGGGCCACCGCGTCCTCCCCGGTCTCCAGGGGCTCGATGGGCCAGCGGGATTCGAGAATCCGGCGCACCTGGGCGGCGGGCACGACCGCCTCCATCTGCCAGCCGTTGGTGGTGCCCACGTCCATGAACTCGATGAAGCGCAGGGTGTGGCCGCCTTCCCGGGCGAAGGCCGCCAGCTCGAGGATCTCGTCGTCGTTGACGCCGCGCTTGAGGACGCAGTTGAGCTTGATGGGGCCGAAGCCGGCGGCCCGGGCGGCCTCCAGCCCCGCCAGCACGCGCTCCAGGGGCAGGTCCGTGTCGCTGATGGCGCGGAAGCGCTCGGGGCGGAGGGTGTCGAGGCTCATGGTGAGCCGCCGGAGGCCCGCGGCCTTCAGCGCAGGGGCCAGCTCGGGCAGGAGGGCGCCGTTGGTGGTGAGGGCGAGGTCCTCGAGGCCGGGCACCCCGGCGAGCATCCGCACCAGGGCCGGCAGCTCCCGGCGCATGAGGGGCTCGCCGCCGGTGAGGCGGACCTTGGTGACGCCCAGCCCGGTGAAGACCCGCACCAGCCGCGTGATCTCCTCGAAGCTGAGGAGGGCCTCCCGGGGGAGGAAGGCGTAGTCCGGCCCGAAGACCTCCTTGGGCATGCAGTAGGTGCAGCGGAAGTTGCAGCGGTCGGTGACCGAAATGCGCAGCGCCTTGAGGGGGCGGCCCAGAGTGTCGCGAGGCTCCATTCCCCAAGCATAAATTCGTTTCCTGCGTCAGAATGGACTGTTTGATTGGACCGCAGAAAATGGGCTTTTTCGACCGATTCCGTTCCCGCGCCGACGAGGCGCCCCTCCCGGGGCTCGATGCCCTGCTGGAGGCCCGGGGCGTGCCGCCGATGCCGGGGCTGGCGGCCCTGGTGCCGGCCTTCGAGGCCCACCGGAAGGTCGAGGAGCGCGAGGCCTGGGCGGACGCCGTGCTGGAGGTCCACCGCCAGGGCCTGCCCCTGCCGGAGCCCTGGATCGACGCCCAGGACCACCTGCTGCCGGAGCTTGTGCCGACCTGGCAGGCCGAGCGCGAGGGCCGCTGGAGCCGCGGCTTCATCGACGGCCTGAGCCAGCGCATCCGCGTGGGCGAGGTGGTGATGCCCGCCGCCTGGCTGCGGCTCTGGGACCAGCCGGCCGACGATGTGCTGGACCTGGCGCTGGACCACCTGCGCCGGCGCAGCGAAGGCGCCTTCCTGCGGCTGCCTTCGGGCATCTACCGCGGCCCCTGGCGCGACGGGGCCGATGCGGCCCGCCTGCTGCTGCCCGAGATCTGGCACGGGCTCTTCAAGGACCAGCACCCCTTCATCGCCATCCCCACCGCCGGCACCCTCCTGGCGGCGCCCCAGATCCTGCTGCCCAAGCTCATGGACGAGGTGGGCCGCGTCATCCAGGCCACGGGCCAAGCCGGGGGGGCCGTCCTCCAGCTGGCCGTGCTGGAGCGCATCGGCGACAAGCTGGTGACCGCCCGGCTCCAGGACCCCCATCCCATGTCCGCGCCGCAGAAGGAACTCAAGCACCTGGACCTGCTGGAAGCCCTGCGGACCCAGGAGAAGGACCTGGATCCCGCCCTGGGGCGCCCGGCTCCGGTGCTCATGCTGAAGACCGGCCAGGGCAAGCCGCTCACCATGGCCACCTGGGCCGCCGGGGCGCCGGTGCTGCTCCCCGAGACCGATCTCATCGGCTTTGCCGGGCAGGATGGCGCGCCGCTGGGCATCTTCTGGCGGCAGTCGCTGCCGCGCATGCACGAGATCCGTGGCGAGGGCGTGACCATCTGGGGGCCTCGCCGGGTGCGCTACGAGGGCTTCCCCTCCCCCGAGCAGCTGGCCCGCCTGGAGCAGTTCGCCACCGCCGAGCAGATGCAGGCCCTCCAGTCCCAGCCGGGTGTGCGGCCAGCGGCACCCAAGGCCGCGGCTCCCGCTGGCGCGCCGTTCAGCGCCCAGGGCGCGGCGCCCCTGCCGCGGCACCTCCAGGGCGCGGGGCTGGGCGTGCAGGACAAGGACTAGCGCCCGCTCAGATCAGCCCGATCTCCCGCAGGCGCTGCATCAGGAAGGCGTGGGCGGTGATGGGCTCGAAACGCCTCGTCTCGCCGGCTCCCAGCAGCGCCTCGGGGCAGTCCAGCACCACCTCGGGCCGGGGGTGGCAGAAGAAGGGCATGGAATAGCGCACGGCCTCGGGGCTGGCGGGGTTCACCACCCGGTGCGTGGTGCTGGGGATCTTCAGGTTCACGTGGCGGCTCAGCATGTCGCCGGCATCGGCCACGATCTCGCCTGCCAGGCCGTCCACGGCGTGCCACGCGCCGCTACGGTCCCGCAGCTGCAGGCCCGAGTCCGTGGCCGCGGGGAGGAGGGTGATGAGGTTGATGTCCTCGTGGGCGGAGCTGCGCACGCCGCCCTCCAGGTAGCGGTCCCGCAGGGCCGGGTAGTGGATGATCCGCAGGATGGAGTTGCCGTCCACGATCATGTCCGCCAGGCTGCGCTCGGGCAGGCCCAGGTAGAGCGCCAGGGCCTCCAGCAGGGTGCCGGCGCAGTCCTCCAGCGCCCGGTAGAGGGCCAGCGTATGGGCCTTGAAGTCGGGCACCTCGGCCTCGGGCCAGAGGTTGTCGCCATAGGCGGGCTTGAGGGGGTGGCCTGCGGGCAGCTCCTGGCCCACGTGCCAGAACTCCTTGAGGTCGCCCACGGGGTTGTCCTTGGCGTGCTCGCTGCCGAAGGGGGTGAAGCCCCGGGCCCCGCCGCCGCCCGGCACCAGGTAGCGCCGCTTGACCGCCTCGGGCAGGGCGAAGAAGGCCCGGGCGGAGGCGTAGGCGCCGTCCACGTCGGCCTGCCGGACGGCGTGCCCCGCCACCTTCACGAAGCCCGTGTGGCGGAAGCTGTCCCCCAGCACCCGGATGAACTCGGCGCGCTCCTTCGGGCTGCCGCCACGGAACTGGGACAGGTGGACGGTCTCGACCTGGAACGAGGGGCTGGGCATGGGGCCTCCGGGCTGGACCGGCCATGATAGCTGACGTGACAGGAATCCTCCCGCCCAGGCCACGGGCCAGAAAAACGGCGGCGGCCTTTGAGGACCGCCGCCGTCTGCCGACCCCTTCCAAGGGCGCGCAGGTCGATGCTGTCTAGACTTCCACGGGGCTCTTCATGCCGAGCCGCTCGCGGATGAGGCCTTCCACCTCGTCCGCCAGTTCCGGGTTGTCGGTGAAGAGCTTCTTCACGTTCTCGGCGCCCTGGCCCAGGCGGCTGTCCTTGTAGCTGTACCAGGAGCCGCTCTTCTGGATGATCTCCAGCTGGGTGCCCAGTTCCACCAGCTCGCTGGTGCGGCTGATGCCCTCGCCATACATGATGTCGAAGGTGGCGACCTTGAGGGGCGGGGCGACCTTGTTCTTGACGACCTTCACCTTGGTCTTCTTGCCCACCACGGAGGAGTCCTCGTCCTTGGCGGCCACCAGGGGGTCGCCCGTGTTGCCTTTGATGCTCTGGATGCTGCGGACGTCGAGGCGCACGGAAGCGTAGAACTTCAGCGCGTTGCCGCCGGTGGTGGTCTCGGGGTTGCCGAACATCACGCCGATCTTCATGCGGATCTGGTTGATGAAGACGACGCAGGTGTGGGTCTTGCTGATGGTGCCGGTCATCTTGCGGAGGGCCTGGCTCATGAGGCGGGCCTGGAGGCCCACGTGGCTGTCGCCCATCTCGCCGTCGATCTCGGCCTTGGGCACCAGGGCGGCCACGGAGTCCACCACGATGATGTCCAGGGCGCCGCTGCGCACCAGCTGGTCGCAGATCTCCAGGGCCTGCTCGCCGCTGTCGGGCTGGCTGATGAAGAGGTTGGCCACGTCCACGCCCAGCTTCTGGGCGTATTCGGGGTCGAGGGCGTGCTCGGCGTCGATGTAGGCGGCCAGGCCGCCCTTCTTCTGGGCCTGGGCCACCATGTGCAGGGCCAGGGTGGTCTTGCCGCTGGCTTCCGGGCCGTAGACCTCGACGACGCGGCCCTTGGGCACGCCGCCGACGCCCAGCGCCGCATCCAGGGCGATGGAGCCGGTGCTGATGACCTCGATGCCTTCCGAGGGGCTCATGCGGTCGCCCAGCTTCATGATGGAGCCCTTGCCGAAGGCCCGCTCGATGTCGGCGACGGTGCGGGACAGGGCTTTCAGGCGGTCATCTTGTTCGGCTGCGGCCATGGGGTCCTCCGGAAGGGGTGCTTTCCAGGATGGAGCCAAAAAGCGAAAAAAACAAGAAAATATTTGGCCGCCAGCCCAGGGCTGATGGAACAGCCTAGCGCAGCTTGACGTCCCGCCCCCGCCAGTGGTTCACCCCCCGCAGGCGGTCGGCGAAGGCCCAGGCGGTGCCCGCCGCGAAGACCAGTCCGTCCAGGGGCCAGAGGGCCCAGAGCAGGTCCACGGGCCGGCCGGTCATGCGCTGCTGGACGTCCCCCGCCAGGGCCGGCACCAGGAGCCAGAGGAGGAGGGCCAGGCCCGGGTGGCCGGCGCAGGGCAGCCAGAGGGGGGCGAGCATCACCAGGACCACGGGCGGGAGGAGCAGGGGCAGGAGCCCCCAGGCGGGCAGGGCGGCGGCGTTCTTCCGCATGGCCCGCACCAGCTCGCCCAGGCCGTGGTACATCCGCAGGTGCAGGTCCGGGCCGCCGCGGGCCACCCGGTTGACGAAGCCGGCCTGCTTCATCCGCCGGGCCAGCATCATGTCGTCGATGGCCTCCAGGGGGGCGGCGGCGTGGCCACCCGTGACCTGGTAGGCCTCCCGCCGCACGAGGGTGAAGCCCCCCACGCCGCAGAAGGCCGGGTGGCGGGGGTTGGGCACCTGGTGCGGGGGCACCAGCAGCTGGAAGGCCGAGGCCGCGAGGGGGAGCACCACCCGCTCCGCCGGGCCCACGGCGTCCACCCCGGGGATCAGCGCCAGGATGTCCGTGGGCTGCGCCAGGGCGAAGGCCACGGCCCGCCGCAGCAGGGCCGGCGTGGCCTGCACATCGGCATCCGCGAAGAGCAGCCATTCCGCCGCCTGCGCTTCGGGCTGGCGGGCGGCCAGGTCCAGGGCGTGGTTCTTCCCCAGCCAGCCGGCCGGGAGGGTGTCGTTGCGGAGGACCCGGAGGCGATCCGGCCGGGCGATTTCCCGCGCCCGCAGGATCTCCGTGCTGCCGTCCGTGGAGCCGTCGTCCACCACGAGGATGCGCAGGGCGGGGTAGTCCTGGGCCAGCCAGGAATCCAGGGCGGCGGGCAGCTCCAGGGCCTCGTTCCGCACGGGGATGCAGAGGCAGACGGCGGGCGGATCCGCAGGCAGGATGGGATCCGGTGCCAGCGAGGGCAGGCGCGCCCAGTGGCGGCGGAGGACTCCCAGGGCCGCCAGGATGAGGGCAGTGGCGGTCCAGGCGGCGGCGTCGGTCCAAGGCATGCCCCAGGCTAGCCGGGGAAACGCCTATTCGGCTGGAGTGGCCTGATAGGCGGCCACGGTGGCCACCAGGGCGGGCACCACCAGGGCCGCCTGGCCGGTGGTCTCCGCCAGGAAGACCACGGGCGTGAGCAGGCTGCGGTGCACGGCCCCCGTGAAGGCGCTGGTGCCCACCAGGACGAAGAGGCCCGGCTGGCCCAGGCCAGCCCAAGCTTCGAAGGCCGCCCCGAGGGCCGCGCCCATGGTGACGGAGGGCAGCCAGGTGCCGCCCACGCCACCGCCGGCGAAGGTGAGGGAGGTGGCCACCAGCTTCAAGGCCAGGAAGGCCAGGGCCTGGGACGAGGGTGTGCCGCCATGGAGCAGGTGGGACACCAGCTCGATGCCGCCGCCTTGCGTGACCGGCAGGCCGGGCCAGAGCCAGGCGCCGGGCAGGGCCAGGAGGAGGAGGCCCAGGCCCGCCATGCCGCCGCGGACCGCCAGGGGCAGGCGCCCGAGGTGGTGGCGCCCGAACCGCAGCAGGCGCCGGTAGAAGGAGGCGGCCACCGCGCAGCCCAGGCCCAGGGGCAGGGCCCAGAAGATCTCGCGGGCCATCAGGTGATAGGCGTGCTGGGTGCCCAGGAGCGGCGTGGTCCCGCGGAGGGCGATGAAGGCCAGGTAGCCCGAGGCCGAGGCCGCCAGCGACGGGGCGAGGCGATCCGCGCTGAGGTCGCCCTCCTGCTCCGTGGCCAGCAGGGCGCCGGCGATCGGGGCGCGGAAGACGGCGGCCAGGGCGGCGGCGGAGCCGGCCATCACGATGACGCCGGGCTGGGCCAGCAGGCGCCGGGCCCAGCGGAAGCGGCGCGCCAGGCGGCGGAAGAGCTGGTGGAACTGGGCGCCCACGGCGGCGCCGAGCCAGCGGGCGGGGCCTTCCACGCCGGCGCTGCCCCCGAAGCCGATGGTGAGCGCACAGGCCGCGGCCTTGCCCAGGCTGGGCAGGAACCGGAAGGTGGCCAGGGGATGGTGGCGGGCCTGGGCCAGGTCCTTCGGCAGCGAGACCTCTCCCAGGCCCGAGACCTGGAGCCAGAGACCCGTGAGCAGCAGCGCGAGCAGCGGCGTGACCACCATGGCCCAGGTGCGGACCCCGTGCCCCTGAAGCAGGGCCTCGAGCCATTCGACGCCGCTCAGCGCCAGGGCCGCGACGAGGCCGATGCCGGCGCCCAGGGGCAGGACCGCCAGCGCCAGGCGCCGGGTCTGGGCCAGCACCCGGAGGCTGCGCAGCCGCGTGGGGAGGGCGAGCGGGCCCTCCAGGAGGTTCCCGCGGCGCTGGGGTCCGTCTGCCATGGGCCCAGTGTGGTCCCGCGCCAGCGTGCCTGTCTAGACAGGGTGGGTTATCCTCGGACCGGACATTCCAGGGGAGTCGCATGACCGCGCTGGATTACCCGCCCCCCATGCTGCGTCTCCGGGTCCCCGAGGATGTGGGTGAGATCCGCAACCTGATGGTGCGGGTCTATCCCCCGCCCCATGGACCCGAGGCCATCTGGTCGGCCGAGAACCTCCGCCGCCACCTGGCGGCCTTCCCCGAGGGGCAGATGGTGGTGGAGGTTGGGGACCACCTGGTGGGAACCGCCACCGCCCAACGGGTCTCCCTGGCGGCGGCCCTGGCCCCCCACACCTGGTCGGGGATCACGGGGCACGGCTCCCTGTCCACGCACGATCCGGCCGGAGAGGCCCTCTACGGCGTGAACATCGCTGTGGACCCGGCCTGGCAGGGGCGGGGCATCGGGCGGCTGCTCTACGAGGCCCGCATCGCCCTGGCCCGCCGCCTGGAGTGCCGGGCCTTCGTCGCCGGCGCCCGCATCCCCGGTTACCACCACCTCGCCGCGGAGATGAGCCCGGAGGCTTACGTCGACGCCGTGGTGGCGGGCCGGATCTTCGATTCCACCCTCTCCAAGCAGCTCCAGGTGGGCTTCCAGGTGCGGGGTGTGCTCCGCAATTACGCCCACGATGTCGAAACGATGGGGCACGCGGCCCTCATCGTCATGGAACTCTGACGGGTTCTGTCTGTACAGGAGATCTGACATGCGGTTCAAGGCCCCCACCCCGTTCCTCTCCCGTCCGGTCCGCGTCTGCGGGATCCAGTACGGCCTCCGCCCGGTGAAGGACTTCACCGCCTTCGCGGAGCAGGTGGAGAACTACGTGGATGTCGGCGATGACTACGATGCCGATGTCATCGTGTTTCCCGAGCTGCTGGCGGTCCAGCTCCTGAGCTGCCTGGCCCGGGGCTTCGCCCCCGCGGATGCCATGCGGCGCCTGGCCGAGCAGTTCAACGATGAGTTCGAGGGCCTGTTCCTCGGGCTCTCCCGGAAGTACGACCGCATCATCGTGGCGGGCACCCACCCCCGCTTCGTGGACGGGAAGCTGCAGAACGTCGCCTCGATCTTCGTCCCGGGCCACGGGCCGGTCCACCAGCCCAAGCTGCACCTCACGCCCACGGAGCGGCACGTCTGGCACTTCGAGCCCGGCCAGGAGATCCACATCCTCGAAACGGACTTCGGGCGGATGGGCGTGTCCATCTGCTACGACGTGCAGTTCCCGGAGGTGGCCCGCATCCAGGCGGAGCAGGGCGTCCAGCTGCTCGTCGTGCCCTACCTCACCGACGACCGGCGGGGCTACACCCGCGTGACCACCTGCGCCAGGGCCCGGGCCGTGGAGAACCAGATCTACGTGATCACCGCCGGCATGGTGGGCAGCCTGCCCCTCATCACGGACCTCACGGCGCAATACGCGCAGAGCGGCGTCTACACGCCGTCGGATTTCCCCTTCCCCATGGACGGCATCGCCACCGAGGCGGCCCCCAATTCGGAGATGGTGCTGGTGGGGGACATCGACCTGGCCATCCTCGACCAGACCCGGGCCCGGGGCTCGGTGCTGAACCACCAGGACGCGGCGGAAGACGGGCTGCACGTGAGCTTCGACGGCCGGATCTGCGTCCATCACCTGCCCTGGCTGAACCGGGAGCCGGTCCCCTCGCCCTCCGTGGGCTGACCTCTCCCCGGAGTAGCCGGGGGGATGGTTGAATGGGGGGTGCCGGCCCCGTGCCTGCCGAGGTGCCCATGCCCCTGGCCTCCCTGGTCCCCGATCCCCTGGCTGGCACGCTGATGCTGCTGGCCCTGCTGTGGCTCTCGGCCAAGGTCGGCGGCGAGCTGGCAGTGCGGCTGAAGCTGCCGGCCGTCACGGGGGAGCTGGCGGTGGGCCTTGCACTCACCGCGCTCCACCGGCTCTGGCCCTGGTTTCCGGACGTGGTGGCTTCGCCCGGGGCGGAGCTGCTGGGCGGGCTGGGCGTGGTGGTGCTCATGTTCGCCGTGGGCCTGGAATCCACGGTGCCCCAGATGCTGAAGGTGGGGGCGGCCTCGCTGCGCGTGGCGTTCGTCGGCGTGGTGGGGCCCATGGCCGTGGGCCTCGCGGGCGCCTGGCTCCTGCTGCCCGCGGGAGCGCCCTTCGTGCTGGACCTCTTCATCGGCGCCTGCCTGTGTGCCACCAGCATCGGCATCTCCGCCCAGGTGCTGCGGGAGAAGGGCGCCGCCGATTCCCTGGAGGGCCGCATCATCGTGGGCGCCGCCGTGGTGGACGACGTGCTGGGCCTGCTGGTGCTGGTGGCCGTGTCGGGCCTGGTCAGCGCCGCGGCTGGCGGAAGGCTGGGGCCCGAACTGGCGAAGACCCTGGCCCTGGCCCTGGGCTTCCTCGCCGCGGCGCTCACCCTGGGCCGCCTCGCCACCCCACGCCTGTTCCGGCTCGCCAGCCGGTTCCGCGGCGAGCAGGTGCTGCTCCCGCTGGGGCTGGGCTTCGCCTTCCTGCTGGCCTGGCTGGGCAGTCTCGCGGGTCTGGCGTCCATCGTGGGGGCCTACGCCGCGGGCCTCATCCTGGAACCAGCCCACATCGAGGACCTGGAGCGCCGCGAGCGCCACACCCTGGAGGAACTGGTCCACCCCCTGGTCATGGTGCTCTCGCCGCTGTTCTTCGTGCTGATGGGCGCGAAGGTCGACCCGAGCGCGCTCTTCAAGCCCGCCACGCTGGGCTTTGCCGTCCTGCTGGCGGCGCTGGGTGTGGCCGGGAAGTTCGTGGCGGGCTACGCCGGCGGCCAGGGCACCCGCGCCGCCGTGGTGGGCTGGGGCATGGTGCCCCGCGGAGAGGTGGGCCTCATCTTCGTGGCCACGGGGGCCCAGCTCCAGCTGAACGGGGCTCCCCTGCTGGCCCCCGACATCCAGGCGGGCATCATCGGCGCCCTCCTGCTCACCACCGTGGCCGGGCCCGTGGGGCTGGGGTGGGTGCTGGGGCGAAAACAGCCAGCGTGAGCCGTCCCGGTTCGCCGTCGCGGTCCTTCAGTGCGGGAGCCCGGACGCCGGCTGGTGCCTGTCATCGTGCCGATCGTCGCGGTCCCGGTCGCGCCGGGGTTCCGGTCTCCGGTCGCGCCTTTCGTAAGGTCCCTCATCGCGCCTCCGGCCGTAGCCGGGGTACAGGCAGCCCACGGAGACGCCAAGCACCCCCGCGGCGATGACCAGGCAGAGAAGACGTCGTTTCATGTGGGCCTCCTGTGTGGAATTGGTGAGAGGCCTCGACGCTTACCTGGCCGCAGCGCATCGCAGAACGATCCTCGGGATTCCTTGGTTAAGGACCCTCTGGGCCAGGCGCCGTCAATGGCCTCTCACGAACCGTGGAGCATGTTCTGAGCCAACTGTTAAGTTTTAAATTAATCAATTATTTATACGATACGACTAATTGTGGGACGGGACGTTGGGCCATCACAATGAAGGCCTGCCCTGGTCAATTCGAAGGCATGCCGGCCTGAAGCGGGTCAGCCCTCCGGCAGCTCCGGCACCAGGCTCTCCACGAAGGTGGCCTCCACGCGGAAGACCTGGCGGATGAGGTCGGCGGTGAGGACCTCGTGGGGCCTGCCGTTGCCCACGAGGCGGCCGCGGTCCAGCACCAGCACGCGGTCGAATCGGTAGGCGGCGCGCAGGTCATGGAGGCTCACCACCACGGTGCCGCCGCCATCCACCAGACGCCGGGCCAGGCGCATCACCTCGAGCGCATGGCGCACATCCAGCTGGGCCACGGGTTCGTCCCACAGCTGGATGGGCGCCCGGGTGGCCAGGGCCCGGGCCAGCCCCACGCGGTGGCGCTCGCCCCCGGACAGTCGCGTGGCGGGGCGATCCGCGAGGAAGGTGAGATCCAGTTCCGTCAGGGCCTCGGCCACCCCCGTGCGGTCGTCGCCCCAGGCATAGCGGCCCTGGGCCACCACGTCGCGGACGGGGAAGGCGAACTCGAAGTGGGCCTCCTGCCCCACCCAGGCCAGGAGGCGGCCGCGTTCAGCCACGGGTATGCTCGACAGCGCTTGTCCATTCCACTGGACCGTCCCATGGGCGGGCAGAAGCCCTGCCAGCGCCTGGATCAGCGTGGACTTGCCAGCCCCGTTGGGCCCCACCATCGCCACCAGCTCGCCCGGGCCCAGGTCCAGCGACACCGCCTCCAGGCGCCCGGGTACCGACAGATCGTTGGCGCGGAGGGCGGGCGTGCTCATAACGCGGCCTCAGTGCCCGGACTGAAGACTGAGGACTGAAGACTGAGGACGGCTCTCATCGCGGCCTCCGCAGGAGCCAGAGGAAGAAGGGGCCGCCGATGAGGGAGGTGACCACACCCAGCCGCAACCCGAGGGGGAAGGTGCGGGTGACCAGGTCGCAGGCCAGGAGGAAGGCTGCGCCGCCCAGCATGGAGTAGGGCAGCAGGCGCCGGTGGTCGGGGCCGAAGGCGATCCGGAGCATGTGGGGCACCACCAGGCCCACGAAGCCGATGATGCCGCCCACGGCCGTGGCCAGGGCCGTGAGAACCGTGGAGAGGATGATGAGTTGGCGGCGCAGGCGGCGCACGTCCACGCCCAGGCTCTGGGCGCTCTGCTCGCCCAGGCTCAGCAGGTCCATGGCCCGGCCCAGGGGCAGCAGCAGCAGGCAGGCCGCGAGGATGGCGGGGACGCCCATCCACACGTGCTCCCAGCTGCGGCTCTCCAGGCCGCCCATGAGCCAGAAGAGGATCTGGGCGTTCACCTCGAAGTGGCCGGCGGTGGTGGTGAGCAGGAAGCTGGTGCCCGCGCCCAGGAGCGCGTTGAGGGCCACGCCGGAGAGCAGCAGCCGCTCCGTGCCCGCGCCGCGCTGGGCCAGCATCAGCACCGCGCCCGTGGCGCCGAAGGCACCGAGGATGGAGGCCGCCGGCAGGGCCCAGAGGGTGGCGGCGGCGAAGCCCGTGGCCGGGGCCAGGGCCAGCACGGCCACGGCTCCGAGGGCGCCACCGCTGCTCACGCCCAGCAGGCCGGGGCTGGCCAGCGGATTGCGGAAGAAGGCCTGCATGACCACGCCGCTGGCGCCCAGGGCCGCGCCCGCCGCCATGCCCACCAGGGCCCGGGGCAGGCGGAAGTCGCGAACCACCGTGCGGGCGATGTCGTCCCCGCCGCCCAGCAGGGCCGAGACCACCTGGCCGAAGCTCAGCCTCAGCTCACCGAAGGCCAGGGAGGCCAGGAAGGCCAGGACCAGCAGCGCCACGAGGACCGGGATGGCCAGGCGGGCTCTCACCGGAGGCGCTCGGGATGGAGGGCCCGGGCCAGCAGCTCGTAGGCGTCGATGCGGTGGTGGGAGACGCTGGACATGAGGGCGCCGGGGATGACCGCGAAGCGGCCAGCCTTGAAGGCGGGCAGGACGCGGTAGTGGGGGATCTCCGCCAGGCGGGCGCGGGCGTCCGAGCCGTCGGGCCGGTCCCCGGAGATCACCAGCACCTCGGCGTTCCAGGTGAGCAGCTTCTCGGAGGGCGTGGGCGCGTGGCCCTTGAGCCCGGCCTCGGCCGCCACGTTCACGGCGCCCGCATGCTCGCAGAGATCCTGGAAGGTGGTGCCGGCGCCGGCGGTGAAGGGATAGGCCCCGGCGGTGAGCACCCGGACGGGGCGGGCGCCCCTGAGGCGCTCCGCGAGGGCCTGCACCCGGGCGCGACACTGGGCGATGAGGGCCTCGGCGCGAGCATCCTGGCCCAGCTCGTGGCCCAGGATCCGGAGGCTGGCGTAGACATCCTCCAGCGAGTCGAAGCGGTCCAGCACCACGAGTCGGACCCCAGCCCGCCGGAGCAGGGCCAGGGTCTCGGGGCGGGTGAAGCTGGCGGCCAGCACCAGGTCGGGCCGGAAGCGCAGGACGCTTTCCGCGTCGCTGTCCTTGAGGGCGGGGAACCGCTTCGCCTCGGCGGCCACGACACTGAACCGCGCGTCCCGGCCGATGTGGCTCAGGGCGGCGATCTGGCCGGGATCCGCCAGGGCCAGCAGCAGCTCATCGGTGCCCACGGCCTGGCTCACCACCCGCTGCGGCCGCGCCGCCATCAGAGGCAGCGCGGCCAACAGCAGGAAAAGGAAACTTCTCACCACCAAGGCACCAAGGCACCAAGAAAAACAACGGCCCATTCCTTGGCAGTTCTTGGTGCCCTTGGTGCCTTGGTGGTGATCCTTGTCTGCTTGGCAGGAGAGGTCGTGCATCACCACCTCCAGGTCGCGGCCAGGGTCCAGCGGGGGCCCGGGGCGGGGAAGCCGTAGACCAGGCTGGCATCGCCCTCCTGATCGTAGCGGCCGCTGAGCCAATCCTGGACGCTCTGTTTCGGCTGGAGCAGGTGCTCGCCGCGGAGGGCCAGGGTGAGGTGCTTCAGGGGTTCGCAGGAGAAGCCCGCGCTCAGACCGTGATAGGCCCGGCGGGTGCTGGTCACCTCGTAGGTGGTGTCATTCAGGTCGTAGCGGGGGCCCACCTGGGCCAGGCGCAGGTCGGCCCGCCAGGCCTTCGCCTGGACGAAGCCCGCCACGGCGGCGGTGAAGAAGGGGTGCCGCAGGATGGCGGTGTTCTGCTGGCCGAAGCGGTCGGCGTCCGTGTTGTGGTCCAGGTCCCGGGTCTCCTGGCTGCGCAGGATGACGTCCCAGCCGTAGGCGACATCCTCGCCCCCGCGCCAGCCCAGGGCGCCTTCCAGGCTCTGGGCCCGGATGGACCCCTGGTTCGCGTAGTGGGACGTGAACAGGGGCGGAAAGGCGAAGCTGGTGTCGTAGACGTAGGCCAGGAGATCGCTGACGCGGGTGCGCTGGGCCTCCAGCCGGTATTCCCAGTGGCCCGCAAACTGGCCCGTGGCGCCGATCTGGAAGGTGCGGCTGCGCTCGGGCAGGATCGGATAGGCCGCGCCATCCTGGCCTTCCGCCTGGGCGTTCAGGGCGAACTCCGTGGTGTTGGGCATGCGGAAACCCTGGCCCGCGCTGGCGTAGAGGCGAAGCTCGGGCGCAATCACCCAGTTGAGGCCCGTGCGCCAGGTGCCCGCCTCGGCGCTGCCGGCGCGGCTGCGCAGGCTCGTATCCGAGCGGGTGAGGTCGCGGTGGCCGGCGTCGCGGCGCAGGCCCGCCACCCAATCGAGGCCCTCGGCGAGGGTCCAGCGCAGCTCCAGGGCCCCGGCCAGGTCGCGGCCCTCGCCCCGGTACTGCACGGCAGCATAGGTGGCAGGGTCGTAGTAGTTCTGGGCGTGGCTGGTGTCCTCGCGGCCCTCCAGGCGGCCCGAGAGGCGGAAGGTGGAGGTCGGCGACCAGTGCAGGGTGAGCTGGTCCTCCACGCGGCGGAAGGCGCGATCCGTCTGCTCCCGCTTGGGCCCGCTGGGATCCCCGGTGCGGCCCTCCAGGGCCTGGAGCGTGTTCTCCAGCACCAGGCTTGGCGCCAGGGTCCAGCGCAGGCTGGCGCCCCAGCTCTCCTGGCGGACGCGCATCTCGCGCTGGGGCTCGTAGCTGCGGGCCGCGGGCCAGCCGGAGGTGGTGAAGGGGATGGAAGCCGTCTGGCCGGAGTTGCGGTAGAAGGCCGTCACCTCGGCCCCCCCGAGCTTCGTTCCCATCCGCAGGAAGCCGCCGGCCTGGCGGAAGGCGTCATCGGGGAAGCCGCTCTCCTGCTTCTGGGCTTCGGCCCCGGCGGCGATCCAGCCTCGCGGCCCCGTGACCTGCACCTGGGCCGTGCCGCCCAGCAGCCCGTCCGTGCCCACCTTCAGGCCGGCCTGGCCGTGGCAGCCCTCGGCGCCGCGGCCCGCGCTGGTGAGGGCGATGACCCCGCCGATGGCGTCGCTGCCGTAGAGCACAGAGGCGGGGCCGAGGATCAGTTCCACGCGCTCGATGCCCACGAGGCTGAGGGCGCCCAGATCAGGGCTGAGGGCGGTGGGATCGTTCAGGCGCAGGCCATCCAGCAGCACCACCACGTTGCGGCTGAGGGTGCCGTTGAGGAAGGCTGAGGCCTGCTGGCCCGTGCCGCCGGTGGCCATGACGGCACCGGGCTGGAGGACCTCCAGCAGGTCCGCCAGGGTGCGGCTGCCCAGGCGGGCCAGTTCCTCGGCCTCCACGACCCGAACGGGGGCGGGGGTGCGGACGACCGCCACCGGCTGGGCCTCGGCGCTGACGCTGACCGTAGCCCCGGGGACCGTGGCCTCGGCGGGCTTGCGGTCGGCCTCCGCGGCCACGGAGAGGGCGGACATGGCCGCCAGGGAGAAGAGAGTGCGGGCAGAACCCATCATGCCTCCACGCATGACGTCGCGGCGGCTGGGCGGATCCCCAGCGGTTGGGAAACCATGGCCCAGCCCGTTCCCGCGACGGGGGGTGAGGTGCAGGACCGGTCTCCGGGCTCGCACGCGACAGGGGCCTTTCAGCTCCCTCCGAGCCTTCCCGGGACGCTCCCAGTGACTCGGACTTGAGGTCTCACACCCGGTGACGCGTGGGCGTGGTGCATACCGTTGCGGGGCAGCGCAGGATTCGCACCTGCTTCCCGTGCATCCAGCACGAAATTGTCAGGCCTCCAGGGAAACACGGCACCGGGAACGGGTGCAAGTACAATGGCCAGATGAACGCACCCATCGGCATCATCGGCGGCAGTGGACTCTACCGGATGGAGGGCCTCTCCCTGGACCGGACGGAGCTGGTGCAGACGCCCTTCGGCGCACCGTCGGGCCCGGTGCATCTCGGCAGCCTGGACGGCGCCCCCGTGGCCTTCCTGGCCCGCCACGGCGAAGGACATCGCTTCACGCCCAGCGAGGTGAACTACCGCGCCAACCTCTGGGCCCTGAAGTCCCTGGGGGTCGAGCGGCTCATCTCCGTCTCCGCCGTGGGCAGCCTCCAGGCCCGCCACAAGCCGGGCGAGCTCCGCCTGGTGGGCCAGTTCATCGACAAGACCCGCCAGCGCAAGGACACTTTCTTCGGCGAGGGCCTGGTGGCCCACGTGAGCTTCGCGGAGCCTGTGTGCGCCCATGCGACGGCGGCGCTGCTCAAGGCCGGACAGTCCCTGTCCATCCCCATCGAGGACGGGGCCACCTACGTCTGCATGGAGGGACCGGCCTTCTCCACCCGGGCCGAGAGCCGCCTGCACCAGAGCTGGGGCGCGGACCTCATCGGCATGACCCAGGTGACCGAGGCCCGCCTCGCCCGCGAGGCCGAGCTCTGCTACGCCTGCATCGCCCTGGTGACCGACTACGACGCCTGGCGCGACGAGGAGGAGGGCGTGGATGCCGCCTCCGTGCTGGAGGTCATGCACGCCAACGTGGACAAGGCCCAGCGCCTGCTCCGCCAGGTGGTGCCGCAGCTCTCGGGTTCCCCCCGCTCCTGTGCCTGCGGCGAGGCCCTGAAGGCCGCCCTCTTCACCGCCCCCGAGGCCGTGACCGAAGATGCCCGCAAGCGCCTCGATCTGCTCGTGGCCAAGTACGGATACGGAGGCCGCTGATGCCTGTCGCCGCCCCCAGCGCCAAACTCCAGGCCCTGCTCAAGGAGTTCCAGCAGGTGGCGGCCATGGCCGGCTTCCTCAACCACGGCTTCGATCCGCCGCAGCTGCGGCTCCAGTTCACCCTCTACGGCCGCATCCGGACCGGGACGGAGGCCGAGGCCCTGGGGGCCATCCCCCGCCTCCAGGCCTGGTCCGAAGCCGTGCTGCAGAAGCTGCGCGAGGACAGCGCCGGCGCCATCCTCCCCGGCCAGATCCTCGTGGCCCCCATCCAGCCCTTCCAGGGCGGCGGCTACACCGTGGTGGTGAATGCCACCTTCGCCACCAAGGTCACGGACAGCGGCTACTTCAAGGTGAAGACCGCCGTGCTCGCGGCCTACCAGGAGGCTGTGCGGTTGCGGGAGGCGGGGCTCGACCCTGAAGCCCCGTCCCTTGGGGCTGCGGAATGACCACGGTGCGATGCCGTGCGGCGGCCGTGCTGATGGTGGTGGTCCTGGGCCCCGTACTTTACGGCGCCGAGCCCGTCCCGCTCCCCTTCAAGCCCTCGCCGGTCCCCGGGGGCGTGGCGGTCATCGCCATCCCGGGCAAGGGCGCAGCACCCGCAGTCACCTACCGCGGAGAGCCGGTGCTGGTGCGGCGGAACGCCCGCGGCTGGCAGGCGGTGGTGGGCATCCCGCTGAGCGCGAAGCCGGGCCCGGACGCCATCGAGGTGGGCGGGGACGCGGTCCCCTTCACCATCAAGCCCAAGCGCTACCCCGAGCAGCGCATCCGCCTGAAGGACCAGCGGAAGGTGACACCCAACGCGGAGGACGAGGCGCGCATCGCCCGGGAGCAGGCGCTCATGGCACCGGCCTGGAAGGCCTGGCCGGAGGGGCTCGTCCCGTCCCTGCGCTTCCAGCAGCCCACGCCGGGCGGCCTCACCAGCTCCTTCGGCTTGCGCCGGATCTTCAACGGCGAACCGAGGGCCCCTCACGCCGGCCTCGACATCAAGGCCCCCGCGGGCCAGGCCGTGCGCGCTCCGGCCGCGGGCGTGGTGGTGCTCACGGGCGACTTCTTCTTCAGCGGCAACGCCGTGTTCCTGGCCCACGGTGAAGGCGTGGTGAGCCTCTTCGCCCACTTGTCTAGGGTCACCGTGAAGCAGGGCCAGGTGGTGAAGGCGGGCGACCTGCTGGGCGAGGTCGGCATGACCGGCCGCGCCACAGGCCCCCACTTGCACTGGTCCCTGAGCCTCAACAACGCCCGGGTGGATCCGCGACTCTTCCTCTAGGATGCGGAGGGGCGGTACCCCTTCGTCTGCACGAGGATGACACCCAGGATGGCGATGGCGCCGCCCAGGATGGTGAGCATGGACGGCACCTCGCCGAGCCACACCCAGGCGATGAGGCTGGCCAGCACCGGCGAGAGGTACAGGAAGCTGGAGAGCAGGGAGGCGGGCATGCGGGAGAGGGCGAGGTTCCACAGCACGTAGGCGATGGCCCCTGGGAAGACGCCCAGGTAGACCACCGCCAGCGTCGCCGAGGGTGCGGCCAGCGGGGCCTTGTGGAGGAGGTCGGGCAGGAAGGCGAGCATGGGAATCGTGCCGGCCCAGATGGAGTAGCAGGTGAAGGCGAGCGCGGAATGGCGGCGGAAGCTCCGCTTGGACAGGATGGAATAGACCGCGGCCACGGCCGCGGACAGCAGGATGAGCAGGGCGCCGGGCGTGAAGCGCAGGCCCCTGCCGCTGCTCAGGGCGATGAGGGCCACACCGGTGAAGGCCACCAGGATGCCCCCCCAGCCGAGGCGGGTGAGGCGCTCGCCCAGGAAGAGGGCCGAGAGCAGGGCGGTGAACACCGGGCCCGCCGCGATGAGCAGGGAGGCGGCCCCCGCCTGGACCGTCACCTCGCCGAAGTTGAGGGCCACGTGGTAGACGCTGATGCCCAGGAACCCCGCCAGGGTGATCATGGGCAGGTCGCGCCGCTCCGGCAGCCGCATGCGTGTGGCCAGCGCGTAGCCGGCCAGGACGATGGACGCGGTGCCGAAGCGTAGCAGGGCCAACTCGCCGGGGCCGTACCCATCGAGGCCGGGCAGGCCCGCGGGCGTGATCCGCAGGCCGGCCCGGATGCCCGCGAAGGCCGAGGACCACAGCAGCAGCACACCGGCGATGGCCAGCCAGGTCCGGGGATCACGCTTCCAGGTCATGTCTTCCACCCTATCGGAGCGCGGGAAGAATGCACCCCTGCCGCCCGGTGGCCTGCCAGCCGCGCCGTGCGTGAAGCACCGACCTCCCGCCCGGATCCGTCGTGAGATTCATGGTCAGGGCGGGGCCACGTGCCTACACTCAACACGCGGTCTAGGAAATACCAGGCGATCCAAGGTCGCAGAAGGAATTCCACCATGCCGACACCTGCTGCCACACCCGGGATCGCCTTCTGGCGCCTTCCCCTCGCCGGCCTGCTGGAGCAGCTGGGCGCGACGCCTGGTGGACTGAGCCGTGCCGAGGCCATGGCGCGCCTGGCGAAGTACGGCCCCAACGTGACCAGTGGCGAGCGGAAGAGGGCCGTGGTCCTCCAGTTCCTGGCGAAGTTCCTCAACCCCCTGGTGATCATCCTGCTCGTGGCCAGCGCCATCTCGGGCGCCACCGGTGACCGGGTCAGCTTCATCATCATCAGTGCCATCGTGCTGATGAGCGTGACCCTGGACTTCGTCCAGGAGCACCGGGCCGGCCAGGCGGCAGAGCGGCTGCGGGATTCGGTGGCGGTGCGGGCGCGGGCCCTGCGGGACGGCCAGACCCTCGACATTCCTCTGGCCGAGATCGTGCCGGGAGATGTGGTCCTCCTCGCCGCGGGGGACCTGATCCCGGGCGATGGCCGCGTGCTGGAGGCGAAGGACCTGTTCATCAATGAGTCCCTCCTGACGGGCGAGCCGTATCCCGTGGAGAAGGCGCCGGCGGAGCTGCCGGATCAGGCGGAGGTACTCCGGGCCGGCAACGCCGTGCTCATGGGCACGTCCGTGATCAGCGGCTCGGCCAAGGTGCTGGTGTGCCGCACCGGCCAGGGCACGTCCCTCGGAGAGATCGCCGACACCCTGGCCGCCAAGGCCCCGGCCAACTCATTCCAGCAGGGCACGCAGAAATTCGGCCTTCTCATCATGCGCATGACGATCCTCCTCGTCCTGTTCGTGCTCCTGGCCAACGCCCTCTTCCACCGCCCGTGGCTGGAGTCGTTCCTGTTCGCGGTGGCCCTGGCGGTGGGGCTGACGCCGGAGCTCCTGCCCATGGTGGTCTCGGTGACCCTCGCCCGCGGCGCCCTGCGCATGTCCGCCAAGAAGGTGATCGTCAAGCGCCTGGATTCCATCCAGAACCTCGGCAGCATGGACGTGCTCTGCACGGACAAGACCGGCACCCTCACCGAGGCCAGGATCCACCTGGAGCGCCATGTGGATGCCGGCGGCAAGGAGAGCCAGAGGGTTCTGGAGCTGGCCTACTTCAACAGCTTCTTCGAGACGGGGCTGAAGAGCCCGCTGGACGACGCCATCCTGGAGCACCAGGAGATCGACGCCAAGGGCTGGCGCAAGATCGATGAAGTGCCCTTCGATTTCGAGCGCCGCCGGGTCTCCGTGCTCCTGGAAAACGCCACCGGCAGACTGCTCGTGGTGAAGGGGGCGCCCGAGGACGTCCTCCGCCTGTCCGAAAGCTACGAGGCGGAGGGGGGCACCCGCGCCCTGGATCCCGCCACCCGGGCCGGCATCACGGCGGTGTTCGAAGGCCTCAGCAAGGAGGGCTTCCGGGTCCTTGGGATCGCCTCGCGGTCCGTGGGGATGGACCATCCGCATGCCGTGGTGGGCGACGAATCAGTCCTGGTCTTCGCGGGTTTCGCGGCCTTCCTCGACCCCCCCAAGGAGAGCGCCAAGCAGGCGTTGGCTGAACTTGCCGCCGGTGGCGTCACGGTCAAGATCGTCACCGGCGACAACGAGTTGGTGACCCAGCACATCTGCGCCGAGCTCGGCATGCCCGTGACCGGCGTGCTCACCGGCACGGAGATCCAGCAACTGGACGATCATGCCCTGCAGGCCAAGGTGGAGCAGGCGAACCTCTTCTGCCGGGTGGCGCCCGCCCAGAAGAACCGCGTCATCCTCGCCCTCAAGCAGCGGGGCCACGTGGTGGGCTACCTCGGCGACGGCATCAACGACGCGCCCGCCCTCCATTCCGCCGACATCGGCATCTCCGTGGAGAGCGCCGTGGACGTGGCCAAGGCGTCCGCGGCCATGATCCTCCTGGAACACGATCTGGGGGTGCTTCAGGCTGGTGTCCTGGAAGGCCGCCGCACCTTCGGGAACATCATGAAGTACATCATGATGGGCACCAGCTCCAACTTCGGGAACATGTTCAGCATGGCCGGAGCCGCGTTGTTCCTGCCTTTCCTCCCCATGCTGCCGGTGCAGATCCTGCTCAACAACCTCCTCTACGATGTCTCCGAGATTCCGATCCCCCTGGATAACGTCGACGAGGAATACCTGGCGAAGCCCCGCCAGTGGGACATGACCTTCATCCGCAATTTCATGCTGGTGATCGGCCCGGTGAGTTCGTTCTTCGATTTCCTGGTCTTCTTCATCCTGTTGAAGACGTTCCATGCGGGGGCCGAGCTGTTCCACACCGGCTGGTTCATCGAGTCCATGGCCTCGCAGGTCCTGGTCATCTTCATCATCCGCACCCGCAGGAACCCCTTCCGGAGCCGCCCGAACCCATGGATCGTGGCCTGCTCGCTCGCCGTGGTGGCGGTGGCCATCGGCCTGCCCTTCACGCCCGCGGGTGTCCACCTCGGGTTCGTCGCGCCTCCGGCCTTCTTCTTCCTGGTGCTGGCCGGCATCCTGGTGGCCTACCTGCTGGCCGTCGAGGGCGTCAAGCAGTGGTTCTTCCGCCACCTGGCCCCGGCCTGATGGCCATTAGTCCATACCGAGCCGCGCCCGCAGCACGGCACACGCCCGGGCCCGGTGGCTGAGGGTGTGCTTGGTCTCCGAGGGCAGCTCGCCGAAGGTGCGGTCGTAGCCGTCGGGGATGAAGATGGGGTCGTAGCCGAAGCCGCCCTCGCCGCGGTGGTCGAAGGCCAGGGAGCCCTCCACGGCACCGCTCACCGTGAAGGCCTCTCCCTCAATGGGTGCGTAGGCCAACACGCACACGAACCGGGCCGAGCGGTCCGCCCCATCGGGGACCATGGCCAGGAGGCGGTGGTTCTTGTCGCGGTACGACGGCAGGTCCGATGCGAAGCGGGCGCTCAGCACGCCAGGCCCGCCCCAGAGGGCGTCCACGCAGAGGCCGGAATCATCTGCCAGCACGCCGTCCACCAGGTCCGTTCCGTGCGCCTGCCACCAGGCGCGCGCACCCTCCGCCTTCTGCAGGGCATTGTCCTGAAAGAATGCGCCGGTCTCCGGCAGCTCCGGCGCTTCCGCCGGCCAGGGAACGAGCGTAACGCTCGGAAGCAGCTCCGCGAACTCGCGCAGCTTGCCGGCGTTGCGGGAGGCGAGAACGACCTTGAGGGGAGAAGGGACGATCAAGAATTCACCTGGATGGGAGGGGAATCAAGGATGGGTGGTGAGGTCTTGCGTATCGCCGCAGGCGATACCAAGAGGAGGACTTTCAACATAGAGACATCACCTGTGCATCAGAGACAAGGAATGTTGAAAGCGGAGGAAAGCAGAGGAGCTGAGGGAAGCGGAGGCTATCGAAGGCTATGATCCTCCGCTTTCCTCCACCCCTCCGTCATCCTCCGCTTATCCCCATGCTTTTCCGCCTCAGCACCCCACGACCTCCGTGTACCAGCTGCGGGCCCGCTCGGGGGTCATGGGGCCGTGGACGAGGGCGCGGCCATCGGCGAAGAGGGTGATCTCATCGGCCCCTTCCTGGCCCTTCAGCATCATCCCGGCCTGCTTCCAGGGGCTGCGGGTGCGGGTCTCCAGGCGGGCCTTCAGCGCGGTCAGATCGAGCTTCCCGGGTGGGTTCACGCGGATCTGCACACCCTCCAGTCCGCAGAGGGCACTGGCCTTGAGGGTCCAGCGGGCATCCAGGAACTCCGTGACCTTCTGCGTGCAGAAGCGGCAGCGGGTCTTGGGTGGCTTCAGGAACTGGCGCTCGTCGTGCCAGAAGTCGAAGCGCACCAGGTCGGTGTGGGGGGCCTTCCCGGTCAGCACCTTGAGGGCTTCGAGCGCCGCCCAGCTGGCGATGACGCCCACGGCGGGGCCCAGCACGCCCGCACTGTCGCAGGTGTCCACATCCCCGCCGGCCGGCGGTTCCTCGATGAGGCAGCGCAGGCAGGGGGTGTGCGGCGGGTTCAGGGGCCAGACGACCCCCTCACCGCCGATGGCACCGGCGTAGATCCAGGGCGTGCCCGTGAGAATGGCCACGTCGTTGATGAGGAAGCGGGCCTCGAAGTTGTCGGTGCCATCGCAGATGAGGTCGAAGCCCGACAGCAGCTCCCGGGCGTTGCCGCTGGTGAGGTCGGCCACGACGGGAGCCAGGTCGATGCTCGAATTGGCCTCGCGCAGCCGCTCCGCGGCCACTTCGGCCTTGGGACGTCCCAGGTCGGACTCGCCGTAGAGGAGCTGGCGCTGGAGGTTGGAGGCCTCCACCAGGTCGCGGTCGATGAGGGTGAGGTGCCCCACCCCCGCCCGGGCCAGCCAGGGCGCGATCACCGAGCCCAGGGCGCCGAGGCCGAGAACGGCCACCCGCTTGGTACGCAGAACTCCGTCCGCCTCGCGGCCGAGAAAGATGCGTTGCTTGGCGTAGCGGTCGGGCAAGGGGAGTCCTCAGAGATCAGTCTTCAGTCCTCAGTCTAAAAGCAACGGCGCCCCATGGGGGCGCCGCACTGATCGCTGATGGCTGATAGCTGACAGCCTAATTCCCGGCCTGGGCGCCCTCGGCCATGGCCTTCTCGTACTCGGCCTGGAGGCGGCTGGCGTCGGAGATGGCGAACTTGTAGACGTACTCGAAGCGGTCGGCGCCCTTGGTGAGGGCGATGATCACCTCGTAGACGCCCTCGCCGCTCACCTCGAAGGGGGCCGCGATGACATTGAAGGTGCCTTCCTTGGCGCCGTCGGGGATCTGCACGTCGCTGTCGCGGATCACGTCCTTGCGGTCGCCGGTGGGGCTCACGATGGAGAAGCCGAACTTGAACTGGCCGTCCATGCGGGAGAAGCGGGTGTAGAAGCACACCTTGGGCAGGGTGAAGGGCACCTGGGGCACCACGATGTGGTGGTCGTACAGGCCCATCAGCGAGGTCTTGCCGCCCATCTCCTGGCGGATGTCATCGCAAAGCAGCGTGAATTCGTGCTTGGGGGCCTTGATCTGGACTTCTTGCATGGGGGGGCTCCGAAAAGAGGGGGCATCCTTGGGTGAAGGGAAAGTTTACCCTTGAAGACGGTCCCATCCAACCACGGGTTGGCGGCCGGCCCCGGAGGCTGCATGCGGCATTGGTTCTGGATCCTGTTGATCGCCCTGGGTCTCCAGGCCCAAGAGGCCCGGATTCAGATCCTTGGGACGACGGATCTGCACGGGCACGTGATGGCCGAGGAGACCTTCAGCCTCCAGCCCGCGAACCAGGGCTGGGCGAAGCTTGCCACCTTGATCCGCCGCCAGAGGGCCCTGAACCCCGACACGATCCTGGTGGACTGCGGCGATACGATCCAGGGCGAGCCGCTCAACTATGTGCGGAACGCCCTGCGCCGGGACCTGCCGGAGCCCAGCGTGGCCATCATGAACGCCCTGGGCTATGCCGCCATGGCCGTGGGCAACCACGAGTACGACTTCGGCCAGGACCTGCTGCGCGAGGTGGAGAAGCAGGCCCGCTTCCCCTTCCTGTCCGCCAACACCCTGACCGCCAAGGGCCTCCATGCCTTTCCCACCCACACCCTGGTGACCGTGGGCGGGGTGCGGGTGGCGGTGGTGGGCTTCACCACGCCGCGGACCTCGGCCCTGGCCGGCCCCCGTAATGCGACGGACCTGGTCTTCCAGGACATCGTGGCCGCCGCCCGGGAGCTGGTGCCGCGCCTGCGGGAGAAGGAGAAGGCCGACGTGGTGGTGGCGCTCCTCCACTCCGGGCTGGGGACGGTGGATGGCCACGCCGGCGACGAGAACGCGGCCCTGCGCCTGGCGGACCAGGTGCCCGGCCTGGATGCCATCTTCACGGGCCACACCCACCAGGCCATCCAGACCGAGCACAAGGGCATCCCCATCCTCCAGGCCCAGGTCTACGGGCGGGCCCTGGCCGTGGTGGACCTCAGCCTCCGGAAGGAGAAGGGCCGCTGGCGCGTGGGCGCGGTCCAGGGCCGCCTGCTCCGCCCGGAGGCCGATACCCTCGCGGATCCGGAGGTGCTGAGGCTGACCGCGGAGCTGCGCGCCGCCACGGACCGCTACCTGGACACGGCGGCCACCAACCTGCTGGTGGACCTCGACAGCCGCTGGGCCCGCATGGAGGACACGCCGCTGATGCAGCTGCTCCACCAGGTGCAGCGCCAGGCCACGGGGGCCCAGCTCTCCGCCGCCGCCAGTCCCGGCGCGCGGCTGTTCATCCCCAAGGGCCCCACCAGCGTGCGGCAGTTCTACGCCCTGGCGCCCTACGAGAGCCAGGTGGCGCGCATCCGCATCACCGGGGCCCAGCTCAAGGCCTACCTGGAGCATGCGGCCCGGCACTACACCTACAGCTGGGAGCCGGAGCTCTACAACCGCGAGGTCCCGATCCACGACTTCGATACGGTGGACGGCGTGGCCTATGCGCTGAACCTGGGGCGGCCGGTCGGCAGCCGGGTGGCCAGCCTCAGCTACCAGGGCCAGCCCGTGAAGCCGGAGCAGACCTTCACCCTGGCCCTCACGACCTACCGGCTGGGGGGTGGTGGCGGCTACATGGAGGCCATCGGCTTCAAGGGAACCCCGGACCTGGTGACGGAAGCCTCCCAGCGCAACCTGCTGCTGGCCTACGTCCTGGCCCGTCCCACCCTGAACCCGGCGGTCCCCAACGCCTGGCGGACCATCCCCTACCTCGACCGGGAGCGGGTGCTGAACCAGGCCAAGTGAACGCCCGTCTGGAGGGAGTCCGGCCTACTTGACCTTCACCAGCATCAGGCCGCCCCGGGGGTTGACGAACACCGCGTCGGAATCGAGGATCCCCACGAGGATGTGGCTGTCGTCCAGGCCGGTGGGGAGGAACTCCACGCTCGTGTGCGGCAGGTCCAGCCGGGCGAGCACCAGGCCCTGGAAGGTCCCCCGCTGGGCTGCCGGTACTTGCGTGGCCTTCAGGGCGGCGAAGACCACGCCCTTGCCCACCCACACGGCCAGGGGGCCGCGGTCCAGGGGGCTGCCCTCCAGGGCCGGGGCTGGCGCCCCCTGGTGGCGCAGACTCGTCTCCCCGATCTTCTTCCCGGTGTTGGCGTCCAGGATGCTGAGGTTCAGGGTGTTCCCATCCGCCATCAGGATGTTCCCGCTGTCATCCAGGGTGATGGGCCGTCGGTTCTGGGGGAGGGAGCCCTCCTTCTTCGCGGGCTTGGCGCCGAAGGACCAGATCACCTCGGCGTTGCGGAACTCGCGCTTCTCGATATAGGGCTCGGCCGCCCGATAGGAGAGGATCATGCCCACCGCGTCCCAGCTGATGTCGCCGACCTCGGCGGGAAGCCGCACGCTGCCCATGGTGCGCCCGGTCCGGTCGATGTGGGTGAGGGTGGTCCCGTGGGCGACCCAGGCGGCGTTGCGGGGGTCGATCACCCAGCGGTCGGGCTCGCCATCGAGCTTGCCGAGGGGAAGGGTGCCCATGAGGCCGCCGTCCCGGGCCCAGGTGTGCAGGGCGCGCCCCGCTGCGTCGTAGAACGTGAAGGAGTCATCCTTGTCCTGCTTGGCCCAGCTCGCGGCCCGGCCGGCGGCATCCCAGGCCTGGGCGGATCCCGTCGCGGAGGTTAGACAGAGAAGGGCGCCCAGGATGGACGCGTAGATAGGGAATGACCTCACGAGAGCCTCGGGGAAAGAACGCACTGCCACGGCGGGTTGGGACCAACCATAGGAATGCCGGCGATCTTTCGCAAGGTTTTACTTAGATGTCACGGAAGAAAATCCGGATCCTGCTCTCGAGGGACTTGGGGCCGAGGCCCTCTTCCTCCAGCAAGCGCTTGGGGTCGCCGTGGTGGACCAGATGGTCAGCAACGGCGCAGCGCAGCAGGGGGCGGGTCAGCCCCGCGTCCGCCAGGGATTCGGCCACGGCACCCCCGAACCCGGCGGGGGCGCAGCCCTCCTCGAGGGTGACCACGGCCTTGCAGCGGCCGGCCCAGGCATGGATGAGGGCCTCGTCCAGGGGCTTCACGAACCGGGCATTGATGACGGCGCAGGACACGCCCTCCGCCGCCAGGGCTTCCGCAATGCGCAGGGCCGGATCCACCATCGCGCCCAGGGCGCAGAGCAGGAGGTCGCTGCCTTCCCGGAGCAGCTCGCCCTTGCCCACGGGCAGGGCCGTGATGGGTTCCTCCAGGGCCACGCCCAGGCCATTGCCGCGGGGATAGCGGAGGGCGGCGGGGTGCCCGCAGTAGAGGGCCGTCATGAGCATGCGCCGCAGTTCATTCTCATCCTTGGGCGCCATGAGGATGATGTTGGGCAGGCAGCGCAGGTAGGCCAAGTCGTAGAGGCCATGGTGGGTGGGACCGTCGGCGCCCACGATGCCCGCCCGGTCCAGGGCGAAGGTCACGGGCAGGTCCTGGATGCAGACATCGTGGGCCACCTGGTCGAAGCCCCGCTGGAGGAAGGTGCTGTAGATGGCGCACACGGGGCGCATGCCCTGGGCCGCCAGGCCCGCGGCGAAGGTGACGGCGTGCTGCTCGGCGATGCCCACATCGAAGCAGCGGTCGGGGAAGGCCTTCTGGAACAGGTTCAGGCCCGTGCCGTCCAGCATGGCGGCCGTGATGCCCACGATCTTGGCGTCGTTCCGCGCCAGCTCCACCAGGGACTTGCCGAACACGCTCGTGTAGCTGGGCGGCGCCGGCTTCGAGGGATCCGTCTGGACCTTGATGATCTCCCCGGCCTCGGCGTCGAAGGCGGTCACGCCGTGCCACTTCAGGGGATCCTGGACGGCGGGCTCGTAGCCGTAGCCTTTCTTGGTCTGCACGTGGAGCAGGACGGGGCCGTCCTTCATCTTCTCCTTGGCCTCGGACAGGGCCTTGGAGGTGGCGTTCACGTCGTGCCCGTTCACGGGGCCGATGTAGCGGAAGCCCAGGTCCTCGAAGAGCAGCCCGGGCACCATGAGGCGCTTGAAGCTCTCCTCGCTCCACTTGGCGGCCTTGGCCACGCCCTTGCTGAGGCCCTCCAGGGGGATGGCCTTGATGGCGTGCTCGATGCGGTCGCGCCAGCGCTGGTAGTACTGGCCCGACATGATCTGGTTCAGGTAGCCCTGCAGCGACCCCACGTTGGGGTTGATGCTCATGTCGTTGTCATTGAGGATCACCAGGAAGTTCTTCGCCTCCAGGTAGCCCGCCTGGTTGAGGCCCTCGAAGGCCATGCCGGCGGTCATGGACCCATCGCCGATGACGGCGATGCAGGCGTGGTCCTGCTTCTGGAGATCCCGGGCCTTGGCCATGCCCAGCACGGCGGAGATGCTGGTGCTGGCGTGGCCGGCGCCGAAGTGGTCGTAGGGGCTCTCGTCCCGCTTCAGGAAGCCCGACAGGCCGTGGTGCTGGCGCAGGGTGGGGAAGCGGTCCTTGCGGCCCGTGAGGATCTTGTGCGGGTAGGCCTGGTGGCCCACATCCCACACGATGCGGTCCTGGAGGAAGTCGAAGTGGTGGAAGAGGGCCACGGTCAATTCCACCGTGCCGAGGTTGGAGCTGAAGTGGCCGCCGGTCTCGGAGACGGAGGTGATGATGAAGGCCCGCACCTCAGCCGCCAGGCGCTCGAGCTGCTCCGGGGTGAAGTGGCGGATCTGCTGGGGGGCCGCCAGGGAATCGAGCAGGGGATAGGGGCTGGAAGGGGTCTCCACCTGGGTGCCTACTTCGCCCGCTGGGCCAGATACCGGGCCCAGGCTTCCAAAGACCTGCGATTGGGAAGGGATGCTAGATGACATAGGGCAGTCTCGGTGGCTTCACTCAGGGCATTGCGGGCGCCGTCCAGGCCCAGGAGCGAAGGGTAGGTGATCTTACCCCTGCCCGCATCCTTTCCGGCGCGCTTGCCCAGATCGGCGTCGGTGGCGGTGGTGTCCAGGATGTCGTCCTGGATCTGGAACGCGAGGCCGATGGCCTCGCCATAGGCCCGCAGGGCGGCGCGATCCGCGGGGGCGGCGCCGCCCAGCACCGCGCCGATCTCCAGCGAGGCCCGCAGGAGGGCGCCGGTCTTCAGGCGGTGGATGAGCCGGAGATGGCCCAGGTCATAGGCCTCGAGCGTCTCACCCTCGAGATCCAGGGCCTGGCCGCCGGCCATGCCGCGCCAGCCGGCGCCTTCGGCCAGCAGGGCCAGGGCCTCGGCCCGCCGCACGGGCTCCAGGTCCGCCGAGGCCAGCACGCCGAAGGCTTCGGTGAGGAGCGCATCGCCCGCGAGGATGGCGTGGCCCTCGCCGAAGACCTTGTGGTTGGTGGGCCGGCCCCGGCGCAGGTCGTCGTCGTCCATGGCGGGCAGGTCGTCGTGGATGAGGGAGTAGGTGTGGACGTATTCCAGGGCCAGGGCCCCGGGAAGCGCCTGTGCCGCGGTGCCGCCCACGGCCTCGGCGGCCAGGAGGCAGAGGACGGGCCGCACCCGCTTGCCGCCGGCCTCCAGGCTGTAGCGCATGGCCTCGCCCAGGCGGGCGGCCTCGCCGGCCCGGAAGGGGGCCGTGAGGGCGGTGTCCAGCAGCGGGAGCAGGCGGTCCAGGTCGGCCTGGACCTGCATGGCGGCGCCGCTCATCGGCCTTCCTTCGCATCGTCCAGGGGGTCCGCCCGGTATTCGCCGCCCAGGCCGGCCTTCAGGACCTCGACCCGGCGCTGGGCCTCGGCCAGCTGCTTCTGGAGGGCCTGGCTCAGCTGGACGCCCTCTTCGAACCGGGCGAGGGCCTCCTCCAGGCTGAGGTTGCCGGACTCCAGCTGCTGCACCAGGGCCTCCAGCCGGTCCAGGCCATCGTCGAAGGAGGGTTGGGCGCTCATGGGGGGTCCGAAGGAAGGGGCCCGCGAGGGCCCCCTCCAGTCTAACCGGAGCTCAGTGCTTGCTCTTCACGGCGTCCTTCATCTCCTTGCCGCCGTCCTTCATGGTGTAGCCGGCCGGCAGGGCCCAGGCGCTTTCGGGGATGGCGGTGGTGGACACCTCGGTGGCCACGGTGGTCACGTCCATGCCCATGAGGCCGGTGATGTGCGTGCGGAGGGGCACGCCCTTGAGCCGGGCGGTCTCCTGGTAGACCCGCTTGAAGAGGGTGCCCATGGGGCCGGGGGCCCGGTTGAGCATGGTCATGGAGCGCGCGTAGTCCTTGATCGGGAACTGGAGGGAGGGGTCGATGCTCAGCTCCTCCACCATCTTGCCCAGGGTGATGCGGACCTTCTTGCAGGGGCGGCCCAGGACTGTGTCCGGGCCCAGCTGCTCGACCTTCACCTCGGATACATCGCCGAACATCATCTTGGTGACCATCTCGGGCATGCCGGCCATCTGGTCCTCCAGGGCCTGCATGGTTTCCTGCATGTCCTTGAAGGTGAACCTGGTGATGACCTTCTTCGCGTGGTCGATGCTGTAGATGACCTCATGGCCGTAGTCCACCAGGCTGTCGGCCTTCGCCCCCGCATGGTTGACCCGCATCCGCGTGGCGCTGAGGTACTGCACCTGGGAGCCGTCCTTGGCCATGGCGCCCTTGCCCGTGACCTGGGAGGTGATGGTGAGGTCGCCGGCGAAAAGGCTGGCCGCGGAAAGGGCCATCCCGAGGGCAAGTGCCAGAAGGGTGTGCATGGGAATTCTCCGTGGAAGGGATGTCGAGAGCATACGCCGGGACCAGGGCCGGGGCCAGGTGGGGTACCTTCTTGGCTGGGGGTGGCGATGGCCCGGGTCCTCGTGGTGGATGACAGCAAGGAGACCTGCGAGTTCCTGGAGGAGCTGCTGGGGACGATGGGGCTCGACGTGGCCAAGGCCACGCACCCCGACCGGGCCATCGAGCTGCTGCGGAAGGGTGGCTTCGACCTGCTGCTGTCCGACATCAACCTGGAGGCCAAGAAGGACGGCCTGGACCTGCTGCGGGAGGCCAAGCCCCTGGGCGTGGATACCATCCTGCTGTCGGGCTTCGGCACCCTGGAGACCGCCATCGAGGCCGTGCGGGAGGGGGCCTTCGACTTCCTCAGCAAGCCCTGGAACAACGAGGAACTGAAGGCCCTGGTGACGCGGGCCCTCGCCCGCCGGCAATCCGCCGGCCAGGGGGCGACCCAGGACGCCTCGCCCAAGGCCCGCCGCAGCCTCATGATCGGCTCCAGCGCGAAGATGATGGCGGTCTACAAGACCATCGCCAGCCTCCAGAACAGCCGGGCCACGGTGCTCATCACCGGGGAGAGCGGCACGGGCAAGGAGCTGGTGGCCCGCAGCATCCACCTCTCCAGCGACCGCCGGGACCGCGCCTTCGTGGCCGTGAACTGCGGCGCCCTGACGGAGACTCTGCTGGAATCGGAGCTCTTCGGCCACGTGAAGGGCTCCTTCACGGGCGCCGTGAACGAGAAACCGGGCCTCTTCGAGGAGGCCTCCGGCGGCACCATCTTCCTGGACGAGATCGGGGAGACCAGCCCCAGCTTCCAGGTGCGCCTGCTGCGGGTGCTCCAGGAGCAGGAGATCCGCCGGGTGGGCGGCAACAAGACCATCAAGGTGGATTCCCGCGTCATCGCCGCGACCAACCGCGACCTCCAGCAGATGGTGAAGGCCGGGACCTTCCGCGAGGACCTCTACTACCGCCTCAGCGTGGTGGAGCTGGCGGTCCCGCCCCTCCGGGAGCGGGGGGACGACGTGGGGGCGCTGCTGGACCACTTCCTGGCCGAGTTCGGTCAGAAGGACCAGCAGACCTACCACCTCCACCCGGAGGCGCGCCGGGTGCTCGAGGCCTATTCCTGGCCGGGCAACGTGCGCGAGCTGAGCAATGCCGTGGAGAACCTGACCCAGCTGAGCCGGGGCCGGGAGATCACCGTGGACGACCTGCCGGCCAAGATCCAGGCCGATGTGCTCAAGCGGGCCCTGCTGAGGCCGGAGTCTCCCGAGGGGACCCCCTCCCTGATCGAGGACTGGCCTTCCCTGGACGAGCTGGAGCGCCGCTACATCCAGATCCTCGTGGGGCGGCACAAGGAAAAGCAGCGGATCGCCGAGATCCTCGGGGTGGACCGGACCACCCTCTACCGGAAGCTCAAGCGCTACGGGTTCCACGAAGGCGAGTAGCAGGCTGCCACGAGTGGCAGAATGCAACAGGTTTGAACCCAAAGACAATCTCTTAAGTATTGATTTAATTCAAGATGAATATTGGCCCAAATGCTGCTTCCTGGAGACCACTTCCGGCCGTGCCGGATCAACCCAGGGAGAACCCCCATGAAGAAGCTTGCTGCGCTGCTCGTCGCCGCCGCTCTGATCAGCCCCGTGTTCGCGGAAGAGGCGAAGAAGCCTGAAGCGAAGAAGGTCGAGACCAAGAAGGTCGAGAAGAAGGCTGAGAAGAAGGCCGAGCCCAAGAAGGAAGAGGCCAAGAAGGCCCTGACCGTCGCCGAGGAGAAGAAGGCCGAGGCCGCTCCCAAGGCCGAGAAGAAGGCTGAAGCCGCCCCCAAGGCCGAGAAGAAGGCCAAGAAGCACCACAAGAAGGCCGAGAAGAAGGCCGAGGCTGCTCCCGCCGCCGAGAAGAAGGCTCTGACCACCGAAGAGAAGAAGGCCGAGCCCAAGAAGGCTGAGGCCAAGAAGGCCGAGAAGAAGGCCGAGCCCAAGAAGGAAGAGAAGAAGGCCGAGGCCAAGAAGGCCATGACCGCCGAAGAGAAGAAGGCTGAAGCCGCCCCCAAGGCCGAGAAGAAGGCCAAGAAGGCGAAGAAGGCTGCCAAGAAGGCCGAGCCCGCCGCTCCTGCCGCCGAGAAGAAGGCCATGACCGCCGAGGAGAAGAAGGCTGAGGCCGCTCCCAAGGCTGAGAAGAAGGCCGCCAAGAAGGCCGAGC
>Ga0255338_1001551_pt1 | contig 42119 bp, 40 predicted proteins | sample MeOH1_35cm_T4_19_FD_203715 | JGI IMG/M metagenome (GOLD analysis project Ga0255338, IMG submission 203715) | Sandy soil microbial communities from University of British Columbia, Vancouver, Canada - MeOH1_35cm_T4_195 | ecosystem: Engineered > Artificial ecosystem > Sand microcosm > Unclassified ... | reverse complement strand
TGTCGGGATTGCCGTTGCGACGATCGGACCCGTCATCTTCTCGCGGGCGCGCTCGCCGATGCTTCGCCTGGTCATCGTTCTCGCCTTCGCAGGCCCCGCCGCTGCCGCCGCCTATCACGCGGCGCTAGGGCTGTTCAGTCACCTGATCGCGTCCGACCCACTGCGCGACGCATTGGCATTGGTTGCAGCCTTTCTGGTCGGGTCCGCGGCATGGCGGCGGTTCGCCGATCGCGCGGATCGGTTGCCTGCCGGTTGATGGATCGCTTCAGGTGGCGGGTACGGCCCAGCCCGATCCCGGCGGACAGGCAATTCAGAGTGGTGTTTCTCGACGCGTTTTGTCGAAGCGGTAACGACCCCTTCGCAGGTCCGGAAAAATGAGGGTGCCGCGCCCGACGATCAGGCGCGACCTTTCTCGCTGACCTTTGGCAGATGTCACCTTCGCGCAGACGATACCGCCACACGGCCTCGTTGATGGCTGAGCTAGCCGGTCGACGGCTGCGCCTCGATACGCCTTGGTCCGCAACCGCGGTCCCGTCACTTTCTTCCCCTGGGCTCACGCCCATTCCTCGCGAGGCAAGAAAGCGCCGTTCCCGCAGTCCTCCGCATTCGCTGCGGGCAAAGCTGCGTCGGCGATCGCGCCCGGCCTTTGCTGGCCATCGAGGCCGCATGGGGCGGTATCGAGACAGCGAAGGAATATCATCATGGCAAATATCGGCAGCTTCAAGAAGGTCGGCCAGGAATATCAGGGCGAGATCGTCAGCCTCGGCGTCCAGGCCCGCGGCGTCCGGATCGTGCCCGAGGACAACCGCCAGAACGAGAACGCGCCCACCCACCGGGTCTTTGTCGGTCGCGCGGAAATCGGAGCATGCTGGGCCAAAACGTCCGCCGCCCAGCGCGACTATCTTTCGGTCAAGCTCGACGATCCGAGCTTCACCGCCCCGATCTTCGCCAACCTCTTCGATGACGAGGAAGGCGACGGCTACAGCCTGATCTGGTCGCGTCCGAGCCGCGCCAACGACTGACCCGAAAGGGTCGCCCCGCCCGGCAGTGCCGGGCGGGGCTTTGCGGCGTACACCCGCAAAGGTAGAAATCCTGATCCACGGATTTACGCGTCGGCGATGCTCGCCAGCCGGCGCTCGCCGATTGTCCGTTCAACGGGAGAGGCATCCCCGCCCGGGCGGATAGCCAGATCCGGGCGTATTCAGCCGGGGCCGCGCAACGTCGTCGCAAACAGGCGAACTCCCGCCAATTCGCGGCAAAGCAGGTGATCCGGTTCTCCCCGTCACGGTCGGATGATGCGCAGAATCCGGACCTTCCGGCCATTCCGGCACGCTCCCATCCATGCCGGCAACTGGATGGAGCTGGCGATCACCGCCCGTCGTCCGCTGGAGGTCACTTATGACGATGCCGGAAACCCGTGCGACCCAACGCTATCTGCGCACGCCCGATGCCGCGCTCATTCTCGGCCTCTCGGCGCGTACGCTCGAGAAGCATCGTTGCTACGGTACGGGCCCCGTCTTCCACAAACTCGGCGGCCGTGTCGTCTATGCGCTGGATGACCTGCAGTCCTGGGCCGAGCAAGGTGTCCGGCGCTCGACCTCCGATCCGGGCACTGGCGTGGTTCACCCCGCCAAGCGCCTCGACCCGGCCGTTCTCGGCGCGGCCGGCCCGATACGGCGCTGACGATGGCCATGCAGCGATCCATCGAGCGTTCTCAGCTCGACCTGTTTCGGTCGATCCCCGGCGACATCGCGCCACGGGATGCCCAGGACCTGATGGCCTGGCCATTCTTCAGTCTCGCCAAGTCCAAGCGCGTGACGCCGATCGACTTCCACATGGGTGACACCTGGATCGTCGTCGAAGCGACGCCCGAGCACGGCATGGCGACCATCTGGGATGCTGACGTGCTGATCTGGGCGGCAAGCCAGATCGTCGAGGCACGCGACGCCGGCCGCCCGACATCTCGGCTGATGGCGACCACGCCGCACGAGATTCTGACCTTTATCGGCCGCGGCACCGGGCGCGACAATTACGACCGGCTGAAAGCCGCGCTCGACCGTCTCCAGTCGACCACCATCGCGACATCGATCCGCCAGCCGCTTCAGCGGCGCCGGCACCGCTTCTCCTGGATCAACGAATGGAAGGAGCGGCTCGACGGCGACGGACGTCCGCTCGGCATCGAGATGATCGTGCCCGACTGGTTCTTCGCCGGCGTCATGGATCAGGCACTCGTGCTGACGATCGACCGGGCTTATTTTGATCTGACCGGCGGTATCGAGCGGTGGCTCTACCGGATCGTGCGCAAGCATGGCGGGCGCCAGACCGGCGGGTGGAGCTTCGATCTCGCCCATCTCCATCTCAAGTCCGGCGTGCTGTCGCCGCTGAAGCGGTTCAGCTTCGAGCTGCGCGGCATCGTCCGGCGCCAACCGCTTCCCGGCTACCGTCTCGCGCTCGAGACCGAGCTTGGCCGCGAACGCCTGCGGTTCGTCCCGACTCCTGAGGATTCCTTCGACGTCGCTATGCGCCGCGTCGGCCTCGCGCCTGTGGATAACAGGTGATGGGAGTCGTCCTATCAGGAACCGCCCGAGTCGTCCTATCGGGAACCGATGAGTCGTCCTATCAGGAACCGGAATCGGTCCTAAAGCATGGAAATTATTACCGGAATTCGCCCCTTAACTTAGCTAACATAGAATCCTTCGGATTCTTTCTAACGCTACTCGCACAGCAGCGGCCTGTGGACATCGCCCATGCCGGAGCACGGCGATGATCGTCGCGCTGCTCAACCAGAAGGGCGGTGTCGGCAAGTCGACCTTGGCGCTTCACCTCGCCGGCCAATGGGCCCGTGAGGGCAGGCGCGTCGTCCTGGTCGATGCCGATCCGCAAGCTTCCGCGCTCGACTGGTCGCAAGCACGCGGGGCAGCTGACCTGCCGCGTCTGTTCGGCGTGCTCGGCCTGGCCCGTGATACGCTGCATCGGGAAGCACCAGAACTGGCTCGTCACGCCGATCATGTGGTGATCGATGGGCCGCCCCGCGTCGCCAGTCTTATGCGATCGGCCCTGCTCGCCGCGGACCTCGTGCTGATCCCCGTGCAGCCATCGCCGTTCGACGGATGGGCATCGGCCGAGATGCTGGCGCTGCTGGCCGAGGCGCGCACTTATCGCCCCGAACTCGCCGCAAGGTTCGTGCTGAACCGCGTCGGCGCTCGTACTGTGATAGCCCGCCAGACTGTCGATGCGCTGGCCGATCAGCAGCCCTCGCTACTCGGCACGCGCGTCGGTCAGCGTGTCATTTTCGCGCACGCCGCGCAGCACGGCCGGCTCGCCTTCGAGATCGAAGAGGACGGCCCCGCCGCGCGCGAGATCGCGCAGCTCGCCGCCGAAATCGAGGGGATCATCCCGTGAGCGATCGACCCGCCAGGGCAGGGTTCGCATCGCGGCCGGGCGACGCCGACCGCTGGATAAGGGCCGCCGACACACCCGACGGCGGTAAGGCGATCGCTGCCGGGGGCTTCACGGCCCGGCTCACCATCGATGTCACGCCAGCACTCCGACAGCGGATGAAGCTCATCGCGGTCCAGCGCGGCACCACCATCGCTGACATGCTGCGGACGCTGTTCGCGCGCGAATTTCCCGACAATCCAGGAGACGATTCATGATTGGTAGCGCGCGCCCGAATCTGAGCGGGAGGCCGACACCCGCGTCGCTTTCTGGAGACGGCCTCACCCATGTCGAGCTGACATGGATCGAGAAGCGGACCGAGCACTGGATCCGCTTTGGCCGCATCGCCCATGACCGGATCGTCGATCGGCGACGCCGCATCGTCAGCTTCAGACCTGGCGAGGTATTCGCGTTCGTCCGCTGGGCGTCGAACCTGTTCGGGACGATCCTGTCGCGCATCGACATCGTCCAGACAGTTGCGCCCGGCGACGCATATTCGACGTTGCCGTTCGTGCGACCGGGTGGCGAGCTGCTGCTGTCGATCCATGGCTGGCCGAAGGTCGAGCGCGTCCTCCAGGCGATTGACGCCGTCGAGGCCGTAGGCGTCGATCCTTGCGATGCGGCGCCCGATCACTGGTGCCATGTGCATAATCGGCTGACCGCCGGGATCGAGCCGAGAGTCTATTCGGTCGACCGCCACCGCGCCTGGCTCCAGCGCCGGGAGCTGCAGGCATGACCCGGTTCGGTTATGTGATGACGGCGTATTTCGCCACCATGGCGACGATCGTCACCGCCTTCATCCATCCGTCGCCGAGACTCATCTGGAATGCCAGCGCGAGCGTCCCCGTCGGTCTGTATCGGGTGCGCCCGGCGCTTGCGCCAAAGGTCGGCGATCTGGTCGCCGTCTTACCGCCCAGGGCGCTCGCCGGCTTTCTTGCCGAACGCCATTATCTGCCGCGCGGCGTGCCGATGCTGAAGCATGTCGCCGGCGTTTCCGGGCAGCGCGTTTGCCGCCATGGATACCGCATCACCGTCGATGGAAAGTATCTCGGCGGCGTTCGCGATCGAGACCATCTCGGCCGCGCCTTGCCCGTCTGGAAGGGATGCCGCGCGCTCGCGCGTGGCGACATCTTCCTGATGAATCCTGATGTCCCGGACAGTTTCGACGGCCGGTATTTCGGGCCGCTTCCAGCGACCACGATCACCGGCCGCCTGACGCCGCTCTGGATCACGCGAGAGCACGATCGCGCCGCGTCCCCACCGAAATCCACCCACTGACCCAAACCACATCCCGAGCAAGAGGAACATGTGATGACACAGATTGGTCGCTTCACCCGGACCGCTGACGGCTTCCACGGGCGTATCGAAACGCTCAGCCTGAACGCCGAACTCTGCCTCGTCCCCGCTGATGCCGATGGGGAAAATGCGCCGGACTACCGCATTCATCTCGGCGCTGACGGCGAGGGATTGGAGGTCGGCGCTGGTTGGAAGCGGATCGGCGAGCGCGCCGGCGCCTATCTGTCGCTGCTGATCGAAGATCCGGCGCTCGCCCATTCGATCAGCGCCAACCTGTTTCAGTCCAACCGCGACGGAGAGGAGCATCATCTGGTGTGGAATCGCCCGTCGCGGCGCGGTTCCCGGAGTTGATTCGGTGCGCTCGTTGCGCCTTCCAGCTGCGCTCCTGCTCATCGGCGTTGGGTTGGCGCCGGCGTCAATGGCTGCCGCCGCGCCGGTCCTCCGTGGCGCACCCGCCGCTTATAGCGTCGCCTCTTATGTTGCGGAGGCCGCGCGCCGTTTCTCGATTCCCGAAAGCTGGATCTATGCGGTGATGCGCGTCGAAAGCGCGGGAGATCCGCGCGCCGTGTCGCCAAAGGGCGCGACGGGACTGATGCAGGTCATGCCCGCTACCTGGGCCGATCTGCGCGCCCGTTATGGACTTGGTGGCGATATCTACGACGCCCGCGATAACATCATGGCGGGTGCTGCCTTCCTGCGTGAGATGTATGATCGTTACGGCGCTCCGGGCTTTCTCGCGGCCTACAACGCCGGTCCCGGTCGCTACGAAAATCACCTGGCTACGGGTCGTCCCTTGCCCGCTGAGACCATCGCCTATGTGGACAGGCTCGCGCCGATCATTGGCGGGACGTCAGCAGATCGCGCCGTATTTGCCGCTCCCGATCCTCGAGCATGGACACGCGCCGCGCTGTTCGCGGGGCGATCCGATACGCCCGTCGATCGCGATGCGGGTGCGGCTGAAGCGGATTCCGAACGGCCGCCCGTCGCCCGTCCGTCGGTCGATATGGTCGCGGCCACGCCCGCCTCGGCCGGTCTCTTCATCCCTCTTTCCGGCAAGGTCGCGCGGTGACGTGGCATGGCGGTCTCTGCCGTGGTCTGGCGCAGTGTTTCGGTGTGTCGGCAGGGTCGCAGTTTTTCGGAAGTGCTGAGGAAAATCGATGGCGAGATAAAAGCGGCGCCGTCAGACGGGCCGCATGTGGTTGGATAGGCAGGGGAATTTCGGCTGGCGCCATTTCGAAGCGGCTGGCACATTTTTCACATTCCCGCTTCTTTTCAGATAGTTGGCGGCTGGCACCTCAATTTCCTGCCCCGGTGTCGGTCCCATGAGCGGCGACGGCGAGGATTTCCGGGTCAGGCCGGGAAGGGTGCGGGATGGGGGTTCGACCTCGGGCCGCAAGGCCCGCACGCTTGCGGCCCAGGTTCGCCGGGCCGCGGCCAAGGCAGGCTATGCCCGCCGCGCGCCTGGGGCGGGCAGAAGCGGCGGTACCGGACATCGCGGCCGGGGTCGGAACGCGGCACTGCGCGCCCGCTTTCGGGCGAACGGGAGGCGCGTCGTCATCAAGGCCCGTGTCGTGCGTCACAAGGGCGCGCGGTTCCGCGCCGCGCCGCTTGCGCGGCACGTGGCCTATCTCGAGCGTGACGGCGTGACCCGCGACGGTCGCGACGCCAATCTGTTCGACGCTGGCTCCGAGCAGGCGGACGGCGATGCGTTTTCCGAGCGGTGCGAGGATGACCGGCATCATTTCCGCTTCATCGTCTCGCCCGAGGATGCCGGCGAGATGGCGGACCTGCGCGCCTTCACCCGCGAGCTGATGGCCGACATGGCGAAGGACCTCGACACCGAACTGGACTGGGTGGCGGTCGATCACTGGAACACCGACAATCCCCATATCCATGTGCTGGTGCGTGGCCGCGCGTCGGACGGTACCGATCTCGTCATCGACCGCGATTATATTCGCGAAGGGATGCGCGCCCGCGCCGAGGAGCGCGTCACGATCGAGCTGGGTCCGCGCAGCGAGCACGAGATCCAGGCGTCGCTGGAACGCGAGGTCGAGGCGGATCGCTGGACTAGCCTCGATCGCCGCCTGCAGCGCATGGCGGATGACGGCGCCGGCATTGTCGATCTTCGACCCGGTGGGCATGATCCCGATCCGGACGCGCGCCGGCTGATGCTCGGTCGCGCGGCGAAGCTCGAGCGGCTTGGTCTGGCGGACCGGGTTGACCCGGCCTGCTGGACCCTGAAGCCGGGCATCGAGCAGACACTTCGCGATCTTTCCATCCGTACCGACATCATCAAGACGATGCACCGCGCGATGGCGGGTGGAGATCGGGCACCGGACCTGGCCAGCTTCGCCCTCCATGGCGATGTTCCCGCCGAACCGATCGTGGGCCGGCTTGTCGAGCGCGGCCTGCATGATGAACTGGTCGGCATTGCCTATGCCGTGATCGACGGCGCGGACGGACGTGCGCATCATGTGCGCTTCGACGACATCGACATGACCGGCGACGCAAGGCCCGGTGCGATTGTCGAGCTGCGAAGCTGGCCCGACGCGAAGGGCGGTGCTCGGCTGTCGCTCGCGACGCGATCGGACATCCCGCTCGATCAGCAGGTGACGGCGCCCGGCTCGACCTGGCTCGATCGGCAGCTCGTCGCCCGCGAGCCTGTTGCGACCGGCGGCGGATTCGGGCGCGAGATCCGCGAGGCCATGGAAGCGCGCGCCGACCACCTTGTCGGCGAGGGCCTCGCGCGGCGCCAGGGCGAGCGGATCATCTTTGCGAGCGGTATGATCGAGACGCTCAAGACCCGTGACCTGGACGACACCATCGCGAAGATCGCCGAGCGCACGGGCCTGCCGCATCGTCCGTCCGCTGTTGGCGAGCATGTCAGTGGCGTGTTCCGCGAACGGGTCACGCTGGCGTCGGGCCGCTTCGCGATGATCGACGATGGGCTCGGCTTCCAGCTCGTGCCGTGGCGACCGGCACTCGACCAGCATCTTGGCCGCCACATCACCGGCACGATGTCGCCCGGCGGCGGCGTCGACTGGAGCTTGGCGCGAACCCGGGGGCTCGGCCTGTGATCATGTTTTCAATGGAGACCGCCTGATGTCCGCCACCAAGATATTGTGGGGCCAGATTATCGTCGTCCTCGCAATCGTCCTCGCGAGCGTCTGGGGTGCGACGCAGTGGACCGCCGCCGCGCTCGCCTACCAGCCCGAGCTGCAGCCGGTCTGGTTCATGCTTGGCCGCACGCCGATTTATCCGCCGCCGGCCTTCTTCTGGTGGTGGTTCAGCTACGATGCCTATGCCCCGGCGATCTTCCTGAAGGGCGCGTACATCGCTGCGTCGGGCGGCATCACGTCCGCCGCTGTCGCGATCGGCATGTCGGTGTGGCGCGCGCGTGAGCTGAAGCTGGCGCAAACCTATGGCTCGGCGCGCTGGGCGACCGAGCGCGAGATCGAGGCCGGGGGCATGCTTGGTGACGATGGCGTCCTGCTCGGCAGTTTCGGTGCGCGCTATCTTCGCCATGACGGCCCGGAGCATGTGCTGTGCTTCGCACCGACACGGAGCGGCAAGGGCGTCGGCCTGGTCGTTCCGTCGCTCTTGACATGGCCGGGCAGCTGCATCGTCCACGACATCAAGGGTGAGAACTGGTCGCTGACCGCGGGCTTTCGCGCGACCGTGGGCCGCGTCCTGCTGTTCGATCCGACCAATCCCGCATCGTCGCCGTACAATCCACTGCTCGAGGTTCGCAAAGGCGAATGGGAAGTGCGCGATGTCCAGAATGTCGCCGACGTACTGGTCGATCCGGAAGGAAGCCTCGAAAAGCGCAACCATTGGGAGAAGACCAGCCACGCGCTGCTGGTCGGGGCGATCCTTCACGTGCTCTATGCGGAAGGCGACAAGACGCTGGCGGGGGTTGCCGCATTCCTGTCGGATCCCCGGCGACCGATCGAGACCACGCTACGCGCCATGATGACCACGCCGCATCTCGGGGAGGCTGGCGTGCATCCCGTGGTTGCTTCGGCTGCGCGCGAACTGCTCAACAAGAGCGAGAATGAGCGATTGGGGGTGCTCTCGACCGCGATGTCGTTCCTCGGCCTCTATCGCGATCCGATCGTGGCGCAGGTCACCGGCGCCTGTGATTGGAGGATCGCGGACCTGGTCGACGCCGATCGGCCGACCAGTCTCTATCTGGTGGTGCCCCCTTCCGACATCTCGCGGACCAAACCGTTGGTCCGGCTGATCCTCAACCAGATCGGCCGCCGATTGACGGAAGAGCTGACGCCGAAGGCGCGGCGTCACCGTGTCCTCCTCATGCTCGACGAGTTCCCGGCGCTCGGCCGGCTAGACTTCTTCGAAAGCGCGCTGGCGTTCATGGCCGGCTACGGGATCAAGGGATTCCTGATCGCGCAGTCGCTGAATCAGATCGAGAAAGCGTACGGCCCCAACAACGCGATCCTCGACAACTGCCATGTCCGTGTTTCATTCGCGACGAACGACGAGCGGACCGCCAAGCGGATCTCCGACGCGCTGGGCACGGCGACCGAGATGCGGGCGATGAAGAATTATGCCGGGCACCGCCTGTCGCCATGGCTCGGACATCTGATGGTCTCCCGCACCGAAACGGCGCGGCCCCTGCTGACGCCGGGCGAGGTGATGCAGCTTCCGCCGGATGAGGAGATCGTCATGGCGGCAGGCCTCGCGCCCATTCGTGGGCGCAAGGCGCGCTATTACCAGGACGCGCGGTTTAGCGCTCGGCTGCTCGCACCGCCAACGCCTCGGCCGCTGACGCCGGCGGAGCGACCAAAGGACGACTGGACAGCCTTGCCGCCGATCGACGCGCCCAAGCCGGTATCCGCAGCCAAGCCGACGCGCACCAGGAAGGTCGCCGCCAAGCCGGCCCGGAAATCTCCGCCTGCCGGTAAGCCTGAGGATGATGCGGCGGCAAAGAGCGATCCGGCCAATGCCGGGATCCGCAAGGAGCCGGATCTCCCCGACCATGAAGAGATCGCCCCGAAGCCGGCGGTGCCGCGAAACGAGTTCGAGTTCAACGAAGGAGACGAAGACATGGACAATGCCGGCAATCGCCGACTGCAGGAGCGCCTCTCGGGCGCGACGCGCCAGGCATCGCTCGATCCCGATGACGGGATCGCGCTGTGACCGCGCGGCCAAGGATCAAGCAGACCTATCGGGTTCAGGCGGATCTCGCGCGTCAACTTGCCGACCATGCCCGGTCGCGGCGCGTGTCGCAGGTCGCGATCGTCGAGGCCGCGCTGGCGTCGTTCCTCTCGCCCGATGGCGCGGATCGGCTGGAAGCGGCGGTGAGTCGCAGGCTCGACAGGCTGACGCGTCAGGCCGACCGGCTGGAATGGCATGTCGAGCTTTCGAACGAGACACTCGCCTTGTTCATCCGCTTCTGGCTGACCAGTACTCCGCCACTGCCCGACACCGCCAGCGACGCCGCGCAGGCAACGGGCAGGCAACGCTGGAAACACTTTGTGGAATCGCTCAATCGACGGATGGAGATGGGGCCGAGGCTGGCCCGGGAGCTGTCACAGGACGTCCGAAAGCCTTCGGCTGAACCGGATGAGGAGTGATTCCGCCATGACGCAGTAAGCGGATGCTTGGGCATGGGACATGGCCTGACGCGATTGGCGGCGTCGGACAGGCGGTGATGGCGGGGCAGTGGCGATCAGGCGCCCGAGCGCATCAACGGTTTGAGCCTGAAGGCGCGACAGAGTCAGTATCGGCCCACGATCTCCACCTTGCAGGAGAGCTCCCCTTCGTCGGCCCCCGCATCTTCGCTGGTAACGATGCTGGCGCTGACATCGAAGACAATGCCGCTCGCGACATCGGCATGGTCCTCCCAGACAATGACGCCGCCCCGGTGCCACGCCCCTTCAGTGTCCTCTATGACCGATCGAGCGAAGGTTCCTGCAGCGTCGATTGGATCGTCACCGGACACGCGACGCGCGCGGGTCTCATCGCCCGGCCCGATAATCGCAGCCCAGTAAGTTGTTGGCATCCGCCCTCGATTCGTAACCCTATGCAGATTGCCCATCGCCCAGAGAATGCCAAGCCCGTGATCCGACTACAGGGTGCGCGGTCCGGCCAGTGTCGATGACGGATGAGCGTCCGATCAGAATCGCCGTTCCCCTGTCTTTCTACGCCACGGTGCGACGTGGATAAATCCTTGTTGCCACGAGCAGTTCTGCGCCTCTCTTAATCGTCCCCGCCCGCCGGATCAGTCTTCCCGGCACATCCAAGGGGACCGCTTTGACCGTGCATCCGATCCGATCCGAAGCTTCCATACGCGGTGCACGGATGCTGCGCACGGCGCTCGGTCCGTCGATCTCGACCTGGCTCGAGGATCCGGCGGTGGTCGAGGTGATGCTCAACCCCGATGGCCGTCTTTGGGTCGATCGCCTGGCCGAAGGCATTTCCGACACCGGCCAGATCCTCTCCGCGGCCGATGGCGAGCGCATCGTTCGCCTGGTCGCGCACCATGTCGGCGTCGAGGTTCATGCACGGTCGCCGCGCGTGTCGGCAGAGCTTCCCGAGACGGGCGAGCGGTTCGAGGGGCTGCTGCCGCCGGTCGTGGCGGCCCCCGCCTTTGCAATCCGCAAGCCCGCCGTCGCGATCTTCACGCTCGACGACTATGTCGAGGCAGGGATCATGTCGCGCCTCCGGGCCGAGGCGCTCCGGGACGGTGTTTCCAGCCGCCAGAACATTCTGGTCGCCGGCGGCACCTCCACCGGCAAGACCACCCTCACCAACGCGCTGCTCGCCGAGGTTGCCAAGACTACCGACCGGGTGGTCCTGATCGAGGACACGCGCGAACTGCAATGCGCGGCACCGAACCTGGTCGCGATGCGCACCAAGGATGGCGTGGCAACGCTATCGGACCTGGTCCGATCCAGCCTGCGCCTCCGGCCCGACCGCATCCCGATCGGCGAGGTTCGCGGCGCCGAGGCGCTCGATCTGCTTAAGGCATGGGGCACCGGCCATCCCGGCGGCATCGGCACCATCCATGCCGGCACGGCGATGGGTGCGCTGCGGCGGATGGAGCAACTCATTCAGGAAGCGGTGGTCACCGTCCCGCGCGCGCTCGTCGCCGAGACCATCAACCTGATCGCCGTCCTCGTCCGTGACGGACACGGCAGGCGGCTCTCCGAGCTTGCCCGCGTCGAGGGCCTCGGACCCGATGGCGACTACCGCCTCACGCAACTTCCGATTGCCAACAATGGAGATATCGCATGACACTCACTAACGCGCCCGCGCGCAGCCGTCTGGCGGCACTCGCCGCCTGCTCCTTCATCGCACTCGTGATGACCAGGCCGGCCTATGCCGCCGGCTCGTCCATGCCGTGGGAAGCGCCGCTGCAGTCGATCCTCGAATCGATCGAGGGTCCGGTGGCCAAGATCGTCGCCGTGATCATCATCATCGTCACCGGCCTGACGCTGGCGTTCGGCGACACGTCCGGCGGCGGTCGTCGCCTCATCCAGATCGTGTTCGGTCTGTCGATCGCGTTCGCGGCAAGCTCCTTCTTCCTGAGCTTCTTCAGCTTCGGTGGCGGGGCGCTGATCTGATGGACACCGGCGAGCCCATCCCCGGCTATCACGCGCCCGTCCACCGCGCGTTGACCGAGCAGATCCTACTCGGCGGCGCGCCGCGGGCCGTAGCGATCGCCAATGGCACGCTGGCCGGTGCGATCGGCCTTGGCCTTCGGCTCTGGCTCGCCGGAATCGTTATCTGGGCAATCGGCCACATTGCGGCGGTGTGGGCGGCGAAACGCGACGCCCAGTTCGTCGATGTGGCCCGCAGGCACCTCCGCTACCCCAATTTCCTGCGCGTGTGAGGTCCGGCTGATGTTGTCCCTGCGCGAATACCGAAACAGTTCGGCAAGCCTAGCCGACTTCCTGCCCTGGGCGGCCCTGGTCGCGGAAGGCGTGGTGCTCAACAAGGACGGCAGTTTCCAGCGCACCGCGCGCTTTCGTGGGCCGGATCTGGATTCGGCGACGCCGGCCGAACTGGTCGCGACGACCGGCAGGCTCAACAACGCGCTGCGGCGCCTGGGTTCGGGCTGGGCGATCTTCGTCGAAGCACAGCGCCATGCCGCGCAGCACTATCCGGAGAGCCGCTTCCCCGATGCGGCCTCTGCGTTGGTCGACCGGGAGCGCGCCGAACAGTTTGCCGAGGAGGGCGCGCATTTCGAAAGCAGTTATTTTCTGACCTTGCTCTGGATGCCGCCGGCGGAGGATGCCGCGCGTGCCGAAGGCTGGCTGTTCGAAGGTCGGGCGCTAGCCGGTGTCGATCCGAAGGAGGTGCTAGCGAGCTTCGTCGATCGGAGCGGCCGCGTCCTGCAGCTGGTCGAAGGGTTCGTCCCCGAGATTGCCTGGCTCGATGATGCCGAGACGCTGACCTATCTCCACAGCACGATCTCGACCAAGGTTCAGCGGGTTCGGGTTCCCGAAACACCGATGCACCTCGATGCACTTCTGGTCGATGAGCCGCTGACCGGTGGCTTAGAGCCGCGCCTCGGTCGCCACCATCTGCGAACACTGACGATTACCGGCTTTCCGACAGTCACCTTTCCCGGACTGCTCGATGAGCTGAACCGGCTCGCCTTTCCGTACCGGTGGTCGACCAGGGCCGTGATGCTCGACAAGACCGATGCAACCAAGGTTCTGACCCGGATCAGGCGGCAATGGTTCGCCAAGCGCAAGTCGGTCGCGGCGATCCTGAAGGAGGTGATGACCAACGAGGCATCGACGCTGCTCGACAGTGACGCGTCGAACAAGGCCGCCGATGCCGACATGGCGCTGCAGGAACTCGGCTCGGACATGATCGGCCAGGCTTATGTGACCGCGACCGTGACGGTGTGGGACGCGGATCCCGCGGTCGCGGCCGAAAAGCTGCGGCTGGTCGAGAAGGTTATCCAGGGCCGCGACTTCACCGTAATCGCTGAAGGCATGAACGCGATCGAGGCGTGGCTCGGCAGCTTGCCGGGTCATGTCTATGCGAACGTCCGCCAGCCCCCGGTCTCGACCCTCAATCTCGCGCATATGATTCCGCTCTCGGCGGTGTGGGCGGGTCCGGAGCGCGACGAGCATTTCGATGCGCCACCTCTCTTCTATGCGTGCACGGAAGGATCGACGCCGTTCCGGTTCTCGCTGCATGTCGGTGACGTCGGGCATACGCTGATCGTTGGTCCGACAGGCGCCGGCAAGTCGGTGCTTCTGGGCCTGATGGCGATGCAGTTTCGCCGGTACGAGGGCGCACAGGTGTTCGCCTTCGACTTTGGTGGCTCGATCACCGCAGCGGCGCTTGCGATGGGCGGCGACTGGCAGAATCTCGGCCACAGCCTTTATGATGACTCGCCGGGCGGCGTCCTTCTTCAGCCGCTCGCACGAATCGACGACCCTGCCGAGCGCAACTGGGCCGCCGAATGGCTGGCGGCGATCCTGACGGCCGAAGGCTTGGGCGTAGATCCCCAGGCCAAGGAGCATCTCTGGTCCGCCCTTGGCTCGCTGGCTTCAGCGCCGGTCGCTGAGCGTACGCTGACAGGCCTCGCAGTCCTCCTCCAGGCACAGGCATTGAAGCAGGCACTGGCACCCTATTGTGTGGGCGGACCCTATGGGCGCCTGCTCGACGCGGAGTCCGAGCGGATCGGTGACGGCAAGGTCCAGGCGTTCGAAACCGAGGGTCTTGTCGGCACGGGGGCGGCGGCCGCAGTCCTGTCCTATCTGTTTCACCGGATCGAGGGCCGGCTCGACGGTTCGCCGACGCTGATCATCATCGATGAAGGCTGGCTGGTGCTCGACAGCCCTGCCTTCGCCCAGCAGCTGCGCGAATGGCTGAAGACGCTGCGCAAGAAGAATGCGAGCGTCGTCTTCGCCACACAGAGCCTCGCCGACATCGAGACTTCGACCGTTGCTCCGGCCATTGTCGAGAGCTGCCCGACCCGCATCTTCCTGCCGAACGAACGCGCCGTCGAGCCGCAGATCCTGGGCATCTACCGGCGCTTCGGGCTGAACGATCGCCAGATCGAGATTCTCGCCCGGGCGACGCCGAAGCGCGACTATTATTGCCAGTCGCGGCGCGGCAACCGCCTGTTCGAGCTCGGGCTAGGCGACATCGCCCTCGCCTATGTCGCGGCGTCTTCCAAGGCCGACCAGCTCCGCCTCGTCCAGCTGATCGACGCCAAAGGCACTGATCAGTTTGCCGCGGACTGGCTCCGCGTGCGCGGCGTCGACTGGGCCGCCGATCTCTTGCCCGCCATCACTACGGAGGTTTCATCATGAAGAAGAGCTCCATTCGCCGGCTCACCATGTCGGGCGTCGCCGCGATCGCGCTGGCGGTCATCAGCGCTCCGGCAGACGCGCAGTTCGGCGGCATCGTCTATGACCCGACAAACTACGCCCAGAACGTGCTGACCGCAGCGCGGTCGCTGGAGCAGATCAACAACCAGATCCAGCAGATCCAGAATCAGGCGACCTCGCTGATCAACGAGGCGAAGAACCTGGCCTCGATGCCCTTTTCGACGGTTGCGCAGCTTCAGGCGCAGGTGCAGCGGACGCAACAGTTGCTGAGCAGTGCCCAGCGCATCGCCTATGACGTGCAGTCGATCGACCAGGCGTTCAGCACCAAATATCAGGGCGCCAGCATGTCGTCCTCGGACCAGGCATTGGTCGATGGCGCGAAGGATCGCTGGCAGACTTCGGTCGGCGCGTTTGAGGATGCGCTGAAGGTCCAGGCCGGTGTGGTCGGCAATATCGACGGCGCCCGTACCACGATGAATTCGCTTGTGACGTCCAGCCAGTCGGCATCGGGCGCGCTGCAGGCGGCCCAGGCCGGCAACCAGCTGCTCGCGCTTCAGTCACAGCAACTTGCGGACCTGACCGCGCTGATGGCCGCGCAGGGTCGGGCGCAGGCACTCGATTCCGCGCAGCGAGCCGCGGCGCAGGATCAGGCGCGCGAACAGCTTCGCCGCTTCCTCACGCCCGGCACCGGCTATCAGCCGGGCTCGGTGTCGATGTTCCACAACTGAGGCACTGCCATGCAGACCAAGACAGTCGTTCGTATCGGCGCCGTCGCGTTCGTCGCCGTCGCCATCACCGTCAGCGCGCTTCAGGTCCGGATGTCGTCGGGACCGGTCGAGCCGGACCGGGCTACTGCACCCCTTGCCGCCGGCGCCGACCCGCTCTGGCCGGAACTGGTCCGCTGCCAGTCGATCGGCGCATCTGGGGCGACTGATCGTGACTGCCTGCGCGCCTGGGCGGAAAACCGGCGACGCTTCCTGGCGCCAGGCTCTCGTCCGACTGCGGCTCTTCCAGCCGAAGGCGTAGCGAGGGACACCCCGAGCAACGAAGCTGGCATCGGCGCGCGGACACTGACCGCACGCGGCGCCGTCCCCGGCGAGGAGCGTTGAGATGGGCGGCACCGGCGTCATCGACCGCTTCCTCGAGGTCTTCACCAGTTATATCGATTCCGGGTTCGGGCTCCTTCACGGCGAGGTCGCGTTCATCGCGACGACGCTGATCGTCATTGACGTTACGCTCGCCGCGCTGTTCTGGACGATGGGCGAGGGCGATGACATTATCGCCCGCCTGATCAAGAAGACGCTGTTCGTCGGGATCTTCGCCTATCTCATCGGCAACTGGAACGGCCTGGCGAAGATCGTCTTCAACAGCTTTGCCGGACTCGGGCTGAAGGCGTCCGGCACCAGCTTCACCGCTGCCGAGCTGCTCCAGCCCGGACGCGTCGCCCAGGTCGGACTCGATGCCGGCCGGCCGATCCTGGAATCGATCTCGGGGTTGATGGGCTATGTCAGCTTCTTCGAGAATTTCATCCAGATCGTCGTTCTGCTGTTCGCCTGGGTCGTCGTCCTGCTCGCCTTCTTCGTGCTCGCGATCCAGCTGTTCATCACCCTGATCGAGTTCAAGCTCGCGACTTTGTGCGGCTTCGTGCTGATCCCGTTCGGCCTGTTCGGCAAGACCGCGTTCATGGCCGAGCGCGTGCTCGGCAACGTGGTCTCGTCCGGCATCAAGGTGCTCGTGCTGGCGGTCATCATCGGCATCGGGTCGACTCTGTTCGACCAGTTCACCTCCGCGATCGGCACCGCCCAGCCGACCATCGAGGACGCGATGACCATCGTGCTGGCGTCGCTGACCCTGCTCGGGCTCGGCATCTTCGGCCCTGGCATCGCCAACGGCATCGTCTCCGGCGGCCCCCAACTCGGCGCAGGCGCCGCAGCCGGTACGGCGCTGGCCGCCGGTGGCGTTGTCGCCGGTGGAGCAGCGGCCGTCGGAATGGTCGCGGGCGCGGCCGGCGGGGCGGTGGGCGGCATTGCCGCCGCAGGCGCGCGCGCCGCCAGTGGCGCCGCCAGTGCCTATAGCGCCGGTTCCGCCGGAAAGACGGGCGCTGCCAGTGTTGCCGGGGGTCTCGGCGGTGTCGGCAAGGCCGCGGCCGGTGCGGCCATGTCGCCGCTGCGTCGCGCCGCTGCAGCCATGAAACCGAGCCCGACCGCTGGCACCAGTTCGCCCGGCGGGGAGGCGTCCGGGAAGGACGGCCAACCTGCCTGGGCGGCCGCCATGAAGCGCCGCCAGACCATGACCCATGCAGCGACCGTCGCCGCCCACACGCTTCGCTCCGGCGATGGCGGGGGCGGTGGTTCTTCGGTCGATGTCAGCGAGAAGGACTGATCCCATGTTTCGACGCCCCAACATCCGGTACGGCAAGGCGCCCGAACCGGAGACGCCCTATCAGCGCGCCGCCCAGGCCTGGGACGACCGGATCGGGTCTGCCCGCGTGCAGGCGAAGAACTGGCGGCTCGCCTTTTTCGGGACGCTGGCACTTTCCGGCGGCCTCGCCGGCGGTCTTCTCTGGCAGGGCGCGCGCGGGACGATCGTCCCCTGGGTCGTCGAGGTGAACAAGCTCGGTGAGGCACAGGCCGTGTCTCCCGCCACCGCCGGGTACAGGCCGACCGATCCGCAGGTCGCTTTCCATCTCGCCCGGTTCATCGAGGAGGTGCGGGGCATTGCCGCCGATCCGATCGTGGTGCGCGAGAACTGGCTGAAGGCTTACGACTTCACCACCGACAAGGGCGCGCTGGCGCTCAACGACTATGCGCGGACCAATGATCCGTTCGCACAGATCGGCAAGGTCCAGGTCGCGGTCGACGTCTCGAGCGTCATTCGCGCTTCGCCGGACAGTTTTCGCGTCGCCTGGACCGAGCGCCATTATCAGGATGGGAGCCTGGCCGGCACCGAGCGCTGGTCCGCCATCCTGACCGTGGTCGTGCAGCCACCCCGCACCCCGGACGCCCTCCGAAAAAACCCGCTGGGCCTGTTCGTCAACGCCATCAACTGGTCGAAGGAGTTGAGCCAATGACCGCGCCGTATTTCCGTAAATCCGCCATTCCGGCTTTGCTGATCTCAGCATCCGCGCTCGCTGGATGTGCGCACGCTTCGGCGAAGCCTCCGGCCATTAGCTACGACACCGCGGCACCAGCAGTGCAGGCGTCCGATCTTCCCAGGCCCGTCGAGGTGATCGCTGTTCCGACATTGTTACCCCTGCCTGGCCAGCTGAAGCCGGTAGGGGAGACAGAGCCTCGGCACGATGAAGGCGATCCCCGGATTCGCGTGGGTACGGCCAACGCCGCCGCGCGCGTGCAGCCGGTGCGCGACGGGTTCCTCAACGCCATCCAGCAATATCCCTGGTCCGATGGCGCGCTGTACCAGCTCTATGCTGCACCCGGTCAGGTGACCGACATTGCGCTCCAGGAGGGCGAGCAACTGGTCGGCCCTGGACCGGTTGCCGCCGGCGACACGGTCCGCTGGATCATCGGCGATACGGTGAGCGGGAGCGGAACCACGCAGCGCGTGCATATCCTGGTCAAGCCGACGCGGTCCGATCTCAGCACGAACCTTGTCATCAATACCGATCGCCGCACCTATCATCTCGAGTTGCGGGCGACCCCGCGGACCTACATGGCATCGGTATCCTGGAACTATCCGCGGGACCGGCTGATCGCGCTTCGCGGAGAGAATGCCGCCGCAGCGACTACGGCGCCGATCGCGGCCGGGGTCGATCTCGCATCGCTCAATTTCCGCTATGCGATCGATGGCGACACGCCGCCATGGCGGCCGCTGCGCGCGTTCGACGACGGACGGCAGGTGTTCATCGAGTTCCCGACCGGCATCGCCCAGGGCGAAATGCCGCCTCTGTTTGTGGTCGGAACGGGCGGTGCCGGCGAACTCGTGAACTACCGCGTGCGCGACTGCTACATGGTCGTCGACCGCCTCTTCGCCGCAGCCGAACTTCGCTTGGGCACGAAGAAGGGCGAGACCAGGGTTCGCATCATACGGACCGAAGGCGGCCGTGCCGGAAAGGGGCGGCGATGAGCGACGGGCAAGAAGCCGCGCCGACGGTTCCGGATCTCAGGCTCCGCGGCGATCCGCCACGCGTGATGCGACTGTCGCGCAAGGCGCTCATCACCCTGGCGCTGCTTGCCAGCGCCGGCATCGGCGGCTCACTGTTCTATGCGCTGCAGCCGGCGCACCGGCAGGCGGCGGAAGAACTCTATAACACCGACAGCCGCTCGACCGCCGACAGCGTGACGAGCGCGCCGAAAGACTATGGGCAGGTGCCTAAGCTCGGGCCGCCTTTGCCCGGAGACCTTGGCCGTCCCATCGTCTCGGCGCAGCAGCGCGGTGCCGATGTGCCGGCCCCGCCGATCGGTCCGGGTGCCGGCGGGCCGCAAACCGGGCAGGCGCCGAGCTCGGAAGCTCAAGCCGCCCAGAACGCCCGCCAGCGGGTACGGCAGGAGCATGATGCTGCGCGGACGAGCAAACTGTTCCTTGGGACAGCGGTGGCGAACAGCGCAGGGGCGCCCGCATCGCTGTCTTCACCGGACTTGCTCGGCGCCGCTGGCAATGACAGACTCGGTGCCGCCGCCGGCGATGCCCAGACGGTTGCTTCGACACCAGCCGATGACGCCGGCCAGGCCGCCAAACGCGCGTTCATGAAGACGGGTGTGGATCGCCCAGCCGCGAGCGCTGGCCGGCTTGAGTCTCCACCGTCGCCCTATGTCCTTCAGGCCGGCAGCGTGATTGCCGCAGCGCTCATCACCGGCATCCGCTCCGACCTTCCCGGGCAGGTCACCGCGCAGGTCACCGAGAATGTCTATGACAGCCCGACCGGCAGGATCCTGCTGATCCCCCAGGGGTCGAAGCTGGTCGGCGAGTATGATTCGCAGATTTCGTTTGGCCAGAACCGGGTGCTGCTCGCCTGGGACCGGCTGATCCTGCCGGATGGACGCTCGCTCGCCCTGGACCGAATGCCCGGCGCCGACGCGTCCGGCTTTGTGGGCCTGCAAGACGGGACCAACTATCATTGGGGCGGGATCGCGAAGGCGGCTTTGCTCTCGACCGCGCTCGGGATCGGCGCCCAGGCTGGGTCGAACGGCAATGACGATCTGGCTCGCGCAATCCGTCAGGGAACGTCGGACACGATCAATCAGGCTGGTCAGCAGATCGTCAGGCGGCAGTTGAACGTACAGCCTACACTCACCATCCGGCCCGGCTATCCGTTGCGCGTTGTCGTTACGCGCGACCTGGTGTTGTCGCCGATCGTGACGGGAGGACGCTGATGGCTGCGCTGAAACTCGGGCCACTGGTGGAAGACAGGCCGGTGCGGATCACCCTTGAGCTTCCGGGTCCGGTCCACCGCGACCTGGTCCGCTATGCTGCGGCTCTAGGCGCGCAGACCGGACAGGCAGCGGTGACGCCCGAGAAGCTCGTCGCCCCCATGCTCGCGCGGTTCATGGCTACCGATCGGGAGTTCGCAAAGGTGCGGCACGAACCACCAAAGCCCGCGACGTGAACGTCTGCGCGCGCATGGCGTCGCTCTCGAGGTCCATGCGTCGGCGACTCCCCGCCTTGGCAGTTCATGCCCGGATCGGGGGTCGCTCGATCACCAGTGACGCGCCGACCTCATCCGCCGCCGGGACAGGCGCCAGTCATGCCCCAACACAGACCGTTTGCGGGTGCCGCTGCTCAATCTCCGAGGCGGGTTCAGCGTGAAACTGCCGCGAACTCGCCGGGATTGCCGCGAACCGCGTCCGTGCGCGCTCGGCAAGCCGGCGCCAGGTCAGCGAACGGCCATGAGCATGCGCCCGGAACGCCAGGCCCTCGCGCAGGCCGTCAGCGACGAGTAATGTCGCGACTGCATCTGCCATCATCTCGCTGTCATCGAAGCCGACAAGTATCCCACGCCCCTGGGCAAGCAATTCGGTCGCATGGACATAGGGCGTGGAGACGATCGGCTTTCCCAGGGCAGCGGCGTAGGACAATGTTCCCGACGTGATCTGCTGGGGGTTGCGATACGGCGTGACATACACGTCCGCAGCGGAAATGCGGTCGAGCAGATGTTCTTCTTCGAGGAAGCGGTTCTCCCAGTGAACGTGGGACTCGACCCCGAGGTCCCGCGCCAGCGCATGAAGCGACTCGCGGTGCCGCTCACCTTCATGCGCGACAAGGTGCGGGTGCGTCGCGCCGACGATCCGGTAGAGCGCCTCGGGACATCGCTTGAGGATGCCGGGCATCGCCCGGATCATCGTCTCGATACCCTTGTCCGGAGAGAGCAGCCCGAAGGTCAGGATCGTCTTGCGTTCCTCCATCCCGAAGCATCGGCGCGCGGCTGCCGGGTCGATATAGGCACGGTCGGGAACCCCATGTTCTATCACCGCGATCCTGGCGAGCGGCGCACGGTAGACGCGCTGCAGCGTGGCGCGGGCACGTTCGGCCATAACGATGAGCAGCGAGGCCCTTGCGATGAGCCGCTCGAGCACACGGCGCTGGTCCGCGTTGGGCGCCTCGAGCACGGTGTGCAGGGTGAGCACGACTGGCGCGGACACGGTATCGAGCAGATCAAGCAGATATTCGCCGGCGGGTCCGCCGAAAATGCCGAATTCGTGCTGAACCCAGACGATCGCCGCACCGCTCGCCTCGATCCGACGCCCGGCGGCGCGATAACTTCCACGATCCTCCTGGTCGATCGCGGCGGTCACGGCGTCGGGGAATGCGTAGGTCCGGCCGGGGTCGACCATCGCGTAGACGTCGACCGGCGCGCGCGGCTCGGCGATGCGCAGCGCGTCGAAGACATGTGTGGTGAAGGTAGCGATCCCGCAGAGCCGTGGCAGGAAATTGCCGATCAACGCGATCCGGCCTGGGCCGCGAGCTGCCTCGCTCGTGACGAAATCGCCTGGAGCGGACGCATCTGCGGGAAGATCAAACATGGGATCGAGCGGCGCAGGAATGAATGTTCATTTGGCACTCCCGGTCTGGTCGCGAGTCGGCACCGACCATCCAATTGGTATCGGAAGAGTGGAAGCGTGCGGATACGTGATTCTACGCGGCGCCAGGTGCGACAGAATCTTCCGCTCAGGCCCATCGCGATCGGCCGCGCGTTGCGGGGATTGCCGTGCAGAGCGGTACGAGCAGCAGCCTCAACATGGCCATCGATGTCGCCTCAGGCCCTTGGGTCCGTCGACGGCAAGCTGAACGATCGCCACCACAACAGCACGAGCAACCAGGGCATTGGTTGTCGATCAGATTGGTGATCCGCGAATTCCGGAGTCAGAAGTATCGTGCAGAAAAACGGCGTGGTACGTAGTTATCGCCATTCATCCGCGCAGGCATTTCATGACAGAAAGACGGACGTGCTTCCCTGTCCGGAGAAATGCCGTGCGCCCATCTCGCCTTCAGCGACGGATATCTGTCGAGCAATCCAGGATTCTCGCCGCTACGGATCGACCCCGCCTGATGACGAGCGGGATGGTCAGCACCGACCGGACCCACCCCGCCCCCATCAAGCCTGTGTCTTTTGTCGATTTCGATGACATTGGCGCTCGTCCGACGGCAGGGCGGCTTTTTTGACTGTGTCGCGCCCATCGCAGCAGCCCGCGCCGCTCGCGGCACCGTTCTGGACGCAGACAACCGCCGCGCTGTTCGCGAAGCACGGGTCCAATGCTGATGGGCTGACACGGGAGGAAGCTGCGAAGCGGCTGAAGATAGTCGGCCCCAATGCCGACGCACCCGATCCACGCCGAACGCCAATTCTCGCGGTCCTGAAGCGGCTGGTCGAGCCACTGTCGCTGATCCTGCTCGCGGCGGGGCTCGTCTCGGCCGGGACCGGAGACATGATCGGCGGCGGGATCATCGTCACGATCCTGGTCCTGTCGATCGGCCTCGACAGCTTTCAGGAAGGCCATGCGGTCCGCGCGGCCGAGATGCTGCGCCGGTCGGTTGCGCTCAAGGCAAGGGTGAAGCGGAGTGGCGCCGTCATCGATGTCGACGTGACCATGGTCGTGCCCGGCGACATCATCCATGTCTCCGCAGGCGACATCATCCCCGCGGACTCGATGGTGCTGAGCGCCTCGGCCTGCACCGCAAGCGAAGCGGCGCTGACCGGCGAGCCATTCGCGGTCGAGAAACAGCCGGGCACGATTGCCGCAACCGCCGCCGCCGAAGCCAGCAATGCCCTGTTCCGCGGCGCGATCGTCCAGACGGGCGAGGCGACCGCCCTGGTCGTCGGCACCGGACGCGATACTTTGTTCGGGGCAGCGGCGTCTGCTCTGGCTGATCCGGACGAGATTTCGCCGTTCCAGCGGGATCTTCGCGCCTATGGCCTGCTGACGGCGCGGCTGACGATCGCGCTGGTCGTGGTGGTGCTCAGCGCCAGCATCTTCTTCGGGCGGCCCCTGCTGCAATCCCTGCTGTTCGCGGTGGCGCTCGCGGTTGGCCTGACGCCCGAATTGCTGCCGATGATCACCACCGTCACCCTGTCGCGCGGGGCGTTGCGGATGGCGCGGCGCAAGGTGATCGTGAAGCGGCTCGCGTCGATCCACGATCTCGGCGCGATGACCGTGCTGTGCACCGACAAGACCGGCACGCTGACCGACGCCAGGATCAGCCTTGCGCGCAGTATCGATGCCGGTGGCGCCGACGATGCGGGGCCGTCGCGGCTTGGCGCGGTCGCGGCGATTCTGGGCGGCGGCGACGCTGCACTGGACCTCGCGCTGGCGGGGGCCGTCCCCGATGCCGCGTCCGGCTGGACATTGCAGGCGCAGCGCGTGTTCGATTTCGGGCGGCGCATGGGTTCGGTCCTGGCGGCCGGTCCGGACGGGAAATTGCTGATCGCCAAGGGCGCACCCGAGGCGGTGCTTGGGGCCTGCACTGCCGCTCGTGACGGCACCGCGATCACGCCGCTCGATGAGGCACGCCGGACGAGTATCCGGGCCGAGATCCACGCGCTGGCCGAACAGGGCCTGCGCGCGATCGCGATTGCGACACGGCCCTGGACAGGAGAGTCGCGCACGCTGGTGGCGGAGGACGAGGCGGGGCTGGTCTATCAGGGGCTGTGCGCCTTTGCCGACCCGCCCAGGGCGTCGGCCGCAGCGGCGGTCGCGCGACTGCATGCGGCGGGCATCCGGCTCGTCATCCTGTCCGGCGACGACCCGGTCGTGGTTGGCCGCCTCGCGGGGCTGGTTGGCCTGGCGACAGCGCGCGTCCTTTCCGGTGCTGATGTGGCCGGCCTGAGCGACGCGGCGCTCGCGGTGCAGGCGCGCTCGATTGACGCTTATGGCCGGCTTGCCCCGGACCAGAAATCACGCCTGATCCGCGCGCTCCAGGCTGGCGGCGCGGTGGTCGGCTATCTCGGGGACGGCATCAACGATGCGCCGGCGCTCAAGGCGGCCGATATCGGCCTGTCGGTCGAGGGCGCCGCCGGCGTCGCCCAGGCGTCGGCCGATATGATCATGCTCGACAGCGACCTCGCGGTGGTCGCCGACGGCGTCGAGGAAGGGCGGCGGACCTTCGCCAATATCCTTAAATATATCCGGATGGGGGCGAGCTCCAACTTCGGGAACATGCTGTCGATGGCGGCGGCATCGCTATTCCTGCCCTTCCTGCCGATGCTGCCGACCCAGATCCTGCTGAACAACCTGCTCTACGACGTGTCGGAGATCGGCATTCCGTTCGATGGCGTCCGGCCCGAATCGATCGCCGAGCCCCAAGTATGGGACATGAAGGGGCTGATCCGCTTCGCCGCAATCATGGGGCCGTTGTCGTCAGCGTTCGATCTGCTGACCTTTGGCGGACTGCTCCTGCTGTTCCACGCCACGCCGCCGGAATTCCGGACCGCATGGTTCCTCGAATCGATGGCGACTCAGATTCTGGTGATCTTCGTGATCCGCACCAACGGGCGGCCCTGGAAGAATCTGCCGAGCCCGATCCTCGCCGCCTCCTCGCTCGGTGCACTGGTCGTCGCGCTGATCCTGCCGTTCACGCCGCTCGGGCGCTGGTTCGGGTTCGTCGCCCCGCCGCTCGCGCTGGATGCGAGCCTGATCGCGCTCGTTGCCGCCTATCTCGTCTGCGCCGAACTGCTGAAGCGCTTCACGATTCGGCATATTGTCGCGAAGCGTCACCGCCGGCTGCACCGAGCGGGCGCTAAGAGCCTCAGGCGCTAAGCACCGCGCGAACATGCCGGGCGATCTGTGCATCTTCCTGCGAGGGAAGCGCGCGGACTTCAGGTGATCCGGCCCAGCCGAGCCCGTCGGCGATCGCCGCCCGGACACGTGCGTCATGTTCGCCGATGCCGCCGGTGAAGACGAGCAGGTCGATGCCGCCGAGCACCGCGATCATCGCGCCGACCTGCTTGCGGGCGGCGTGGCAGAAAATGTCGATCGCGAGCCGCGCATCGGGGTCGGCGCCCCGTTCATGGAGCCGGCGCATGTCGCCGGACAGGCCGGAAATGCCGAGCAGCCCGGATTGTCGGTCGATCAATGCCTCGATGCTGGCGGCGTCCAGGCCCTTTTCGCGCATCAGATAAAGGATCACGCCGGGATCGAGATCGCCGCTGCGCGTCCCCATGACGATACCGCCCGAGGGGGTAAGGCCCATACTGGTGTCGATCGACCGCCCTGCCCTGACCGCCGTCACGCTCGCGCCGTTGCCGAGATGCGCGATGACGACGCGCTCGGGCAGATCATCCCGCAGTTGATGGACGATCGATTCGCACGACAAGCCGTGAAAGCCATAGCGGCGCACGCCCTCGCCGCGCAGCGCGCGGGGTATCGGCAGCACCGAGGCAGCATCGGGCAGCGTCGTGTGAAAGGCGGTGTCGAAGCAGGCGACCTGCGGCAGCCCCGGAAAATGCGCGCCCGCCAGCCGCAGCAGCGCAAGCGCGGCCGGGCCATGGAGCGGCGCGAAGGGGAGAGCGGCCTCGAGCTTTGCGATCACGTCCGCATCGACGCGGCAATGCCGTTGAAGATGCGGCCCGCCATGGACGACACGGTGGCCAATGGCGGTTGGGGCGGGCAGCCCCGCCGTTTCAAGCGCAAGTTCGATCGCGGCAAAGCTCGCGGCATCGGGCGCGCCGGTCTCGATCGCGGCTGAGAGAAGTTCCTCGGCATCGTCGGGGCCGACTGCATACAGCCCATATTTCAGCGACGACGATCCGCTGTTGAGCGCGAGCACGATATCGCGGTCAGGCGCGAGTGTTATCGGGGCCATTGCCAGTCACGAATTTCGGGCAGATCGTCGCCATGTTCGGCGATGTAGAGCTTGTGACGCTCCATCATCGCCCAATAGCGATCGGTTTCGGCCGCCACGATGCCCTGCAGGCGCGGGATGCGGCTGATCGCGTCGAGGGCAAGCCGATAGCGATCCAGGTCGTTGAGGACGACCATGTCGAACGGCGTGGTGGTGGTCCCCTCGCCCTTGAAGCCGCGCACATGGATGTTGCGATGGTTGGTGCGCGAATAGGTCAGCTTGTGGACCAGCGACGGATAGCCGTGAAAGGCGAAGATCACTGGCTTGTCGGTGGTGAACAGCGCGTCGAAATCGCGATCGTTCAGCCCGTGGGGATGCTGTGTTTCGGGTTGCAGGACCATCAGGTCGACGACGTTCACGAACCGGATGCGGATATCGGGCACGGACGCGCGCAGGATGGTGACGGCGGCCAGCGCCTCGAGCGTCGGCACGTCGCCGGCACAGGCGATGACGACATCGGGGTCCGGGTCATCCCCCGCCCAGGCCCAGATGCCGGCGCCGGCGGTGCAATGGCGCGCGGCGGCGTCGATATCGAGCCATTGCCATTCGGGCTGCTTGCCCGCGACGATCACGTTGAGATAGCCGCGGCTGCGCAGTGCATGGTCGGCCACCGACAACAGGCAATTGGCATCGGGCGGCAGATAGATGCGCGCGACATCCGAGGTCTGGTTGGCGATGTGATCGAGAAAGCCCGGATCCTGGTGCGACAGGCCGTTATGGTCCTGGCGCCACACATGCGAGGTGATGAGATAATTGAGCGACGCGATCGGCCGACGCCACGGGATCGACTTCGTCACCTTCAACCATTTGGCGTGCTGGTTGACCATTGAATCGACGATGTGGACAAACGCCTCGTAGCACGAGAACAGTCCGTGCCGCCCGGTGAGCAGATAGGCCTCGAGCCAGCCCTGACAGAGATGCTCGCTCAGCACTTCCATCACCCGGCCGTCCTGGCTCAGATCGGTATCGGCTGGCTCGATCTCGGCCATCCAGGCCTTGCCCGAGACCTCATAGACGGCATCCAGCCGGTTGGAGGCGGTTTCGTCCGGGCCGAATAGCCGGAAATTGGCCGCGTCGAGGTTGAGCTTCATCACATCGCGGAGATAGAAACCGAGCACGCGGGTCGCCTCGGCGCGGATCGTGCCGGGTTGGGTTACCGCCACTGCGTGATTGCGGAAGCCCGGCAGCGACAAGGGCTTGAGCAATGCGCCGCCATTGGCATGGGGGTTCGAGCCCATTCGGCGATGACCGGTCGGCGCGAGTGAGGCGAACTCCTCGCGGAACTTGCCGTTGTCGTCGAACAGCTCCTCGGGGTGATAGCTGCGCAGCCAGTCGTCGAGCTGGACAAGATGCTCGGGATTCTTGAAATCGGCGATCGGCACCTGGTGCGCGCGCCAGGTGCCCTCCACCGGCTTGCCATCGACGAATTTCGGGCCGGTCCAGCCCTTGGGGGTCTTGAAGATGATCATCGGCCAGCGCGGCCGCTCGCCGGAAACATTCCCGCCGCGTGCCTCCGCCTGGATCTCCTTGATCCGCGCCAGCACCAGATCGAGCGTCGCCGCCAGCTGCTGGTGCACCAGCATCGGATCGTCGCCCTCGACGAAAAAGGGCTCATGGCCATAGCCGCGCATCAGATCGGTCAGTTCGTCGCGGCTGATGCGCGCGAGGACGGTCGGGTTGGCGATCTTGAAGCCGTTCAGATGCAGGATCGGCAGCACGGCACCGTCGCGCGCCGGGTTCAGGAACTTGTTGGAATGCCAGCTGGTCGCCAGCGCGCCGGTCTCCGCCTCGCCGTCGCCGACAATACAGGCAACAAGCAGATCGGGATTGTCGAATGCGGCGCCGTAGGCATGAGCGAGCGAATAGCCGAGTTCGCCACCTTCATGGATCGAGCCGGGGGTTTCCGGCGCGACATGGCTGGGAATGCCGCCGGGCCAGGAGAATTGGCGGAACAGCCGGTGCATGCCCGTCCGGCTCCGCTCGATCGCCGGATAATGCTCGGTATAGGAGCCTTCGAGATAGGTGTGGGCGACGAGGCCGGGGCCGCCATGGCCGGGGCCGATCACGTTGATCATATTGAGGTCGTGCTCGACGATCAGCCGGTTGAGATGGACATAGAGCATGTTCAGCCCGGGCGTCGTGCCGAAATGGCCGAGCAGCCTCGACTTCACATGATCAAGCGTCAGCGGCTCGTCGAGCAGCGGGTTCTCGCGAAGGTAGATCTGGCCGACCGAGAGATAATTGGCCGCTCGCCAATAAGCATGCATGCGGCTCAGCATCTCGGGGGTGAGCGGCCCGGCGATCGGAGCCTGGCCGATCGGCGCAACGGGCGCGATCGCCTCTATGGTCATGACATCATGCATGGTCGTTTCCTGTCACGCTGCTCTTGTCCACTTAGGGCCGGGCGCGACATGGGGCTCGGCTGACCGGGCCGCGCACCGCTTTTCCGTTGCGCCGCGGATACGATCCGATCGGCGACGCCAGCAAAAGGTCGCTCGCGCTGCCCATGTCACGCATTGACATGCGGCGCGCGCACCGGGCCATACGTAGATGCCCCATGATGGCCTGCGATGCAGTATCTACCGGCAAGAAGACCTAGGCGCCTATAGCCACGTCTGACCAATTCCGCGGTGGTCTCGCGCCCATTGCCGTTGAGCATCAGGAAGCCCTTGACGTCGATGCTGCAACCCTGACGTTTTTCGCTATCCCGTTCTTAAGACGCTATTCGCGATTGAAACCCGAGCAGCGGCCTGTCTGCAGACCAATTTCCGTTCCTGCCGCCGCAGAAGTCCTGCCCGCCGGCAACGCGCGCATTCGCAGAACACGCCTTGAATCGGTGCCCAGCGCAATCCCCCAATTTAATCGCGGCTCATGGTGGGGGGAAATCTCCGCCGCTTGCGTCTCCGTGATGCGGCCGAATGAACAAAACGGAAAATCATCGCTGCAATCCACAACATCAAATTGGGGATTGAAATGGTTGGGTCGAATGCCGCCGGCCATATCGAACCAATCAACGCGAGCGCCATTCGGGCTTCATAGGCCAATGGCGTATATTCTTGTCGACGAAAGCGAGGTCACCTCGCGCTCGCGGCGCTGCCCCCAAATAGATCAGCCCGGTTGAGGGTAAGGGTCGCGACCATAAATCCACTCAGCGCTCCAGTCCCCATTGGTGCCTTCGATCAGCACTTCCGCCTCGTGCCCCCTCGAGCCGGAGGTGCGTGCGGCATCGATTGCCGCCGACATGGCGGTCGATCTCGTGAGATAGGGATAATCCGCGCCGCTGTGCCGGACTATCCAACGACCATCCTCGCTGACGATATAGTAGAGCGCCCGTCCCATATTCCTGTCCCTCCCAGGGACCAACAGAGCTTCGCCAGCGAGTCGCGACACATGGCTTCTCACTGAGTGAAAGTCACTGTCGTACGCCTCCGGGCGGCCCATTTCGCCATGTGAGGATGAGCCATGCCGGGGTAAGGTCGGCGACAAGCGCGCGCCGGCAATCTGCTGGTCGAGTCGTCAGGAGAGTCGCCATGGATCTGGCCACCGAACTTGCCATCCGCGCGGTCGTGCGCGGCCTTTATCATCATGATGCGATCGGTGCCGCCCAGGTCCGCGGCATTACCGCCGCTCTCAAGGACGCCGCCGGCGCCGCGATGGATCAACGCGATCCGGAAGCCGCCAAGCAACTGGTCTCGCTATGCAAGGGCATCAAACTGGACACGGCGATCATCTGAGACGTCGTTGCGCCCGCCCGGACCTGGCAGGGCATGAGCAAGCTCCGGTGGCGGATTTGCTGTTATGTTTCCTTGGACGCCGTGCCCAAATGTCCGGGATTTTATAACAACCCGGAGGAACGCGACGCCTCGGCCGCATTGGCGATCTGAAACGTGTGAGCGCGCTATATGCTCAACCAGGCACCTTCCGCATCTTCGAGTGCGACGTGCATTTCGCCCTCTGCCTGAAGGTCGTTGAGCCGGCGGGAAATAGCCTCGAAGTCGCCGTCCTTCGGAAACTTCGAATCTGCCTTGGCCGACCTTGCCAGAGCGCCGATCGCATCCTCACGGGCGACCTGGCCGATCAGCCAGCGCCCGAAGGGTTGCTCGGTCTTCAGGTAGCGATCGTCCGTGGCGCTGATCATGGTCATCCTCCTACGCCGAGTCGGCGAATAGGAACATTAGTAGAACGGAATGGAGCCTTCGGGAAGGCCTGCCGGTCCCGCGTTGCGCGTCCACAATAGCGAAATAGCCGGTGGCCTTGAATGAAGTCCCGCCTTCTTCCTGTCTTTCAACGCCACGCTACGATGACGTCGGTTCCTTGTTGCGCGGACGCGTTTCGCGCCTCTTCTAATCGCCCCCGACACCGGCTCGCATCATGCCGCCGGCCAAGGGGAGGTTTTTGTGACCGACAGCCAAACAGGAACATCAACAGGTCGGCGGCGGCGGTGCCGCCGGCTCCTGCCCTTCTGCGTCATCGTCGCGATCGCGACGGCACCGGGGCCGGTGCTGGCCAACAATTACGGCGAAAGCCTCGCCTGGCAGTTCAAAACATCCGCCGATCGCGCGAACCAGGCGGCCGTGCTCGACATGATCGAGAAGCGGCGCGGCGGCTATTATGCGGCGCCAATCTACAACACCAATATCGCCCGCCAGTATAACTGCTCGATCGCGGCGACCTCGACGGGCAACAGCGGCGCCCAGACCGCTCTCGCCAATTCGCCGACCGTGACCGGCGCGACCTCGACCGCGACCGGCAACAACAGCACGACCAGTGTCGGCGACGGGCACGGCGATGCCGCTGTTGATGGGGGCCAGACCAACAGCGGCGCCGTCTCTTCGGGCGTCACCGGTGCGACTGTCACCAATGTCCACGGCACGGCCTCTCAGGCACTCAACTCCGATCAGACGAACAGCGGCAACCAGATCGCCACCGTTCAGGGCAGTAGTGCCTGCGCCTTCGGGGCGCTCAACTGATGCTCGCGCATTATCGAGCCCGGCGACTGGCCGGGCGGGGCGCGCAGGTCGCAAGCGTGGCACTGATCGCGTTGAGCCTGGGCGGGTGCGTCAGCATGCGCCAGGCGCGGCTCGGGGCAGGCGAGGAACCGACCCTGATCGGACCCGCGGTGCGCGACAATCGCACACCGATGGATGCGGCGCTTGCCTGCCTCGCGCCGACGATCGCGGCGGCGCGGCCGCGGCCCCTCGTGATCGGGGTCGGCGATGTCCGCGACTATACCGGCAAATATTCGGTCAACGAGGGCAACTCCATCACGCAGGGCGGCGCGCTGATGGTCTATTCGGCGCTGGGCAAACTCGGCGGCGCGGTCAGCCTCGCGGAGCGGTTCGATCCGACGATCGGCGAGCGCGAACTCGGCTATACCGACCGGCGGCAGCTTGGCGATGGCCAGGTCCATGATGTCGCCGGCGCCGCGGGCGCTGCCCATGTGCCCTGGCTGCCTTATTACGGCGGGAGCATCGCCGCTTCCGATTATTACATTGTCGGCGGCATCACCGAGCTCAACTACGACATCCGCTCGGGCGGTATCGACGCCGGCGTCAGCCAGCTTGGGCCAAAGGCCCGGACCTACACCCAGTCGGTCGCGATCGACCTCCGCATCGTCGACACGCGCTCGCTGCTCGTCGTGAAGACCATCAGCCTGACCAAGCAGTTCACCGGCTATGAGGTCGGGTTCAACATCTTCCGGTTCTTCGGCTCCGACCTGTTCGACATTAATGCCGGCGCCAAGGGCCAGGAGCCGCTCCAGCTCGGCATCCGCACTGCGCTTGAGGAAGGCACGCTGCACCTCATCGCCGGGGTCTCGAAGATCGATCCGGCGCCGTGCCTTGCCCGGCAGACCTGGGCGCCAATGCCGGCCGCCGCCGCCGTACCTGCCGGCAGCGCACCAACCGCAGTGCAGAAGATAACCGGCGCGGCGTTCAACGGCGCACCGGCTGAGGGCGCTCGGCCCAGCGAGGGCGATGTTCAATTGCCATTCGAGTTCGCCTCGGCAGATCTGCAGGGTCCCGCTCAGACGACGGTCGATCGCATCGCGGCCGCAGCTGCTCACGGTCCTGTCGGAGTGCTGATCGTCGCCCGCGATACCGAGACGCTCGAACCGGCAAAGCGCGATGCGCTGACAGATCAGCGCATCGCCGCGCTGCTGGCCGCGCTCGCGGCACGAGGCGTCGCCGCCGGTGCCGTCACCATTTCGTGGCGTCCCGACCGAACGGACACCGCCGTGCACCACGGCAGCCCGGGGCTCCAGAATCTCGCGCAATTGCGCGTCGGCGGCTGAGCCCGCCGCCCTCTCCTCGAACGCAAGGAGGCGCCCGCCCAACACTTCGCCTGCTTCGTCCTTTCCTCAATTCACAGGATCCTTCCATGACCCCCTTCTCTTCCCATCGCCGATCGACCCGGCATCACCTTCTCGGCAGCGCTGGTGCCGCGCTCGTCACCATGCTCGCCGTCATGCCGGCGCAGGCGCAGGTCACCGGCACCCAGGCCGCGAGCCCAAGGCTCCTCGTTACCGACCAGCTCAACCGCACCGCTCCAGTCCTTTCGGACGCTGGCGGCACTGTGGTTCAAACCGTCCAGTCCGCGCCCGTTCAGGACTCCGCGACGACAGTCTCCGGCAACACCATCAACGCATCGGCGCGCGGTAATCAGGCGTCGGACAGTTTTGCCGCTGACCTGCCGGGGGGCATTTCCGCAGTCGGCCCGACCAGTCTCTCCGCCGGCACTGCCGGCCTGGTCGCAACCAGCGACAGCCTCATCGCCGGCAGCCAGCGCAATCTTGGATCCGACGTCCAGGGGCTGATGATCGATGCGCCGCGCATCGCGCTCGACAGCAGCGACGTGACGAGCAGCCGGTTGGGCGTCTCGGACAATATTCTGGAGGCGATCGGGGTCGGCAATGACCTCGGCAACAGCCTGACGCTGTCCGGCGCCGGCATCGCCGGCGGCGGCATCGTGACGCTCCAGAAGGTCGATGCGGCGTCGCTGATCGCCGGGCGATCCTATGGAGCGACCGCTTTGACCGCGGGGACGGTCAATGCGAGCAACCTGTCGCTTACCGGCAATCTGCTGCGCGCCATCGGCAAGGGCAATGCGGTGGACAATATGCTCACCGCCAGGGGGCTCACCGTCGCCGCGTCCGGCGGCGACGTCGTTGCCGCCATCGTACCGATATCGGGTTCCGGCGATCCGGCCGTGCACGCGACCTATGCCGTGCTCAGCAATCAGCAGAGCGATGCGGACATCAAGGCCCGCACCGGCGACATCGATTCTTCCCCCTCGTTCTGGGTGACTGTCGGCGGTGCGCTCGACAAGTCTTCGATCACGAACGACGCCAATGGCGCTGTCGCTGCGAGCTATGGCAATCAGTCAGCGAACGCGCTCGGGCTTGAGGCAAATTCGATCGCAAGCGATACGAGCGGCCCGGGCGCGCTCGCCACTGTGACGGGTGTCCAGCGGATTGGTGTCTCCCCCGTCACTGCCCTCTCGTCTGGCGGAATCCGCACGCATGTCCTGGGTGACGTGACCGGCAGCGCCTTGTCGATCTCGCGCAACAGCATTCGAACCCAGTCGATCGGTAATCTCGCCAGTGGCAATGTGCTGACCGTGACGGCCGCCAGCTTCGACGTACCGGGGCGTGATACCCTGGCCGACGGCGGAGCCGGCATCACGGTTGTCTCCGCTGACGGCACCGCGAGCGCCACCGCGCCTGTCAGCGTCCTCAACGTTCAGGACTTCGGACACGCATCGGTGCGTGCTCTTCAGTTCGACAGCTCTGTCCAGTTGTCTGCCGACGGGAATATCAGCAATTCCGCCGCCAATGCCGACGACAATATCGCGACCGGCAGCGCTACCGGCAACAGTGCGGCGAACGCAGTGACGCTCGACGCGACATGGCTGCGGACTGCCGCCAATGTCGGGAGCCTGCAGACGGGCGACGGTAGTGTGACGGTTGCGATGGGATCCCCGTCGAGCCGTGTCGGCGCGATGATCACGCCGCCGGGCCTGCTGATGGGTTCGAGCCTGTCGGTCAGCGGGAACACAAGCACCGGCACCGCGATGGGCAGCACCGCCGTGAACAGCCTTACCATCTCCGCCAACGATATCGCCAATGCCAGCGATCATGGCAAAGCCAAGGCGGGTTCGCTCGCTGCCGGTTACGGCGCCGCTGCTGACTTTGCGCTCGCGAACAACCAGAAACTGGGCGAACCCGGCATCGAGGGCAGTTCGACCGCGCAGATTGCCGCTGCCGTCTATGGGCGGTTCGGGGTCGCGGATGCCGGGGCCACCACTGACCATTCCTCGCTCACCGTTGACGGCAATGTCCAGCGGGCGAACGCGCTCGGCAACACCGCGGTCGACCGGCTGGCGGTGTCTGCGACGCGGATTGCGGCCGGCGAAGGAGGTGCGGCCGCGACCGCTTTGTCCTCAGCTCAATACGGCCAGGCCAATGTCAGTGCGGTGTCCGACCTCGATCTCGAAACCCGGGCTAGCCTCGCCGCATCGAGCGCGTCGCTCTCGAACAATAGCAACCAGGCGCTGGCCGCCGTCAACGACGTCGACAACGGGCTCAGCGTTGACGCGGTCAGCATCGACAGCGCTACGGGTAGTGATGTGCTGGCCGGCGTCGGTTCGCTCGGCTCTGCCCGGATCGTCGGCGATCATGTTCTGGCCAGCACCCAGTTCGCGACCGGCACCGCGATTGCGGTGGCGAGGACCTCGCTTGTAAACGGCACGAGCGACAATGGTCTCGATACCTCCAGCTTCACGATCGCGGACAATGTGACCGGTGCGGACGCTTCGGCCAACCGGGCAATCAACGCCGTGTCGGTCACCGCTGGCGCAACGGGGAATGCCGATGCCGGTCTTGCCAACAGTCAGATGAGCGACGCAGTCGTCACCGGCAGCGCCTTTACCGATGCCGCCCACATGGTCGGCGTGTCGCGAGGCGCGGCGGTGCGGGATTCGTCGATCTCGGTCGACGGCAACAGCACCACGGCGCTCGCGCGCGGCAATGTCGCCGACAACCGGCTTGCTTTGACCGGGGCCGCTACCGGCGGGTCGCTCCAGCTACCGACCGCGCAGCTTGGCCGGTTCGACTCTGTGGCAAGCGCTGCGGCGACCTTGCTCAACGGCCAGTCCAACTATGGTGCGGTCAACGCGTCGGCGGGGACAACGAGCTACGGCGTTCCCCTCAATCTCGTCTCTACCCCGATCTCGTCGTCGAGCGTGGACGTGGCGAACAACACTGTGTCGGCGAACGCCTATGGCAATGCGGCCAGCAATCAGCTGACTGTCTCTTCCGCAGGCCGGCTCCCGACCGCGGCAGTGGTAAACGTCCAGGCCAATTACGGCGTGGTCACCGCCCAGGTCACGGGTGCGACCTATCGGGTCGTTTCCGGGCCGATGATGGCAGGTTCGCTTTCGATCGCCGGCAATGTGCTGGCGGCGACCGCTGTCGGCAACCAGGCGACCAACTCCATCGCCACGCCGCGCTGACAGGATCCGCGCCGGGCGGACCCGGGCCCCCAGGGCCAGCCCGGTAAGCGGGAAGGGCCGTCACGCTACCCTTGTCGTGACGGCCCTTCGACATGTCGGCACCGGGCCGGCCCGGTAGCTGAGGGGTGCTGCGTCACGCCGGCGGGATGGGGCGGCCATATCGGCGTGCCAGCAGTTCGAGGAATCGCTTGAGCGCGGGATTGTCGTTGCCGGCGCGCCAGTGGACACCTTGCTCCAGCATGGTTGCGCCGAACGCGTCATGGACTTCGCGCATTCTCGGCATGTCGATGCCGACGATTGTCGGGCCGAAGCCGGCCGAAACCGTGACGCGATCCGCTGCCGCGAACGATGCCAGATTATCCCGACTGACATGCTGGGCGGTGATAACGGGACGATGCCCCGGGCCGGACAGTCGCGCAGTGATCATCGCGCTGATGTCCGGTCCGGGATCAGCCGCTGTCACGACGAAGGAGGCGCCGCGCAGGTCGGTCCAGTAAAGAGTCTCTACGTCCGCAAGCGCATGCCCTTGCGGTAGCCCGATGAAGAGCGGGTCGCTCCAGAAACATGCCGAGCGAAGCACAGGCCGTGACGATCGCCCTGTCAGGATCGCCAGATCGAGTCTGTCGCGCTCCAGCGCATCGAGCAACATCGCGCTTCCGCCCTCCTGGGCATAGATCTCGACGGCTGGCCACGCGTCGCGGTACGCCCGCAACACGGCGGACAGGTCGCCGGCACCGAGCGAGCCATGGAATCCGAGCCTTAGAGTGCCCGCCTCGCCCTTCGCGAGCGCGCGGGATTCCTGTCCCAGGGCGTCGATGTCCTGAAGGATGCGCCGCGCCTTGCTCAGGAAACGTTCGCCGGGATCGGTCGGCGTGACGCCGCGGGTCGAGCGTTTGAACAGCGGCAGGCCGAGGCGGAGTTCGAGAAACTGGACGCGCTTGCTCAGCGTCGATTGCTTGATGCCGAACTGGTCTGCCGCACGGCTGAAGCTACCGTAGTCGGCGGCGGCGAGCGCGTAGCGCAGGAGATGGACTTCGATCATTCGCGACCCTCGACCGCGACACTGTTCGATCACTCTGTCGATCATTCGCCGCGGTCGGGGACAGATAGGCGAATTGGTGGACCCGGCTATTCCAAGAAATGGATATGCGCGCGCCAGAGCGTGCTGCGAATAGGTGCAAGCCGGCTATCCGCCATCAAGCACGCGACCACAAAGAATCTGGAGCGGGCTGCGGCAGCCCGCTCTGGTGATCTCTGAACCAAATGCGGTCCTGTGGGCGCCGAGAATCTCGATCCCGCCTTGCCTCAATCCGCTGTCTTCGATGCCACGCTTTGCTTGTCCGAAATATGCGTACAGATTTCGGACATGGCACAGGCTGATCGGCCGACGCACATTCCCTCCCGAAAGGCGTCGGCCCTTATCCCTCGGTAGCGAAGGTCTCCGCGTAGATCGCCTCGATCCGGGCGACTTCTTCATCGGTGAGCGCCGCAAATTCCTTCGTCCGGCCTCGCTGCGACAAAAGGCCGTCATTCTGCGCGAGAAAGCCGCGCAAGAGTTCGACCTGCGTGGCCGGCATATCGACGATCTGCTGGATGCGCTCGCTGAACCGGTCAAAGGCTTCGAGGAACCGGATCTCTTCCGGCATGTCGTGCTCGATCGTCTGTTCGACACAGGCATAGAGGAATTCGACATGCGCGGTCGCATCGAAATAGCGGTAATAGTCGGCGGTATCGTTCAGAACTTCGACATTGCCGTCGTCGGTCGGCTGCCATTCGATGAGCGGCAGCAAGGGTGCCGAATAGCTCTCCAGCACGCGGCGATAATCGTCGATCCGCCGGTAGATCGCGACGCTGATCGGAAAGATCAGCCCTGGCGGGTTGAACGCGGCAAGCGCGAGCGCGTGATGGATGAGCCAGCGATGAAGGCGGCCGTTTCCGTCGACATAGGGGTGGATATAGACAAAGCCGAACGCGGCGCACGCGGCGGCGGCGACCGGATCCATCCGCCCGCGCGTTGTCCGTTCGACATAGGCGATCAGGCCGCCGAGCAGGGATTCGAGATCCTGGGGCCTGGCGCTGATATGATCGGGCACCGGCATGTTGGTATCGCGGTCATGAACGCCGACGAACCCGCCCTCGTCACGTAAGCCTAGCCGCACGAACCGGGCATCGCCGATGACGATGCGCTGCAGCCTGTCGAACTCCGCGATGCTTAGGGGGTGTGTCCCGGCCTGGGCGATTGCCTGGCCCCATCGCGTCGCCCGATCGCCCGACGGACGCTCCCCCTCGATGGCAAAGGACGACTTGGAATCGTTCAGCAGCAGGAAAGCGGCGGCGCGGGCCAGCAGGTCGCGGCGGATGCGCCCGACCGTCTCCCGGGCGCGAACGTCGAAGGCGCGTGCCACATAGGCGTCGATGGTCGGTGTGCGGCGAACCATCGGGCAAAAACCGGGTGTGCCGGGTAGGTTGTTGAGCACGCGATGGCGCGGCGATGGCTCGCCTTCAGCCAGCGCAAGCTGCTGATCCGCGTCGATCACCGCGACCAGTCTGATCTTGCCGGCGTCGGGAATGTCGAGGCGAAGACCGGTCTGCCATTCATAGAGGAACCAGATCCGGCGCGCATAGGCGCCGGTCGGCGCCGCTGCCACGATCGCCGCGATGTCCGCAGGGTCGATCACGCCGAACAGCGGCGCGAGCACGGCAAGATCGACACCCTCGTACCGCAGCGCATGCGTGAGCTGCTCGGCGAGGCTGTCACCGGGCGCGTGGCGCGGGGTCTGCATCAACCAGCGGTCCGTCGAGACCGGATGATGTCGCTGCGCAATCGCAGTCAGCCGAGCGGGCAAGGGAATAGCGAGGTCGTAGCGCGCGATCAGCGCGGCGTAGCCCGCAGGCGTGCCAGCCTCTGGAAGCGGGAGTTCGCGAAAATCGTTCACCGGCTGTGAAGGCCATTCACCCATGGGGCTCTCCGCGAAAATCATTCACTTGGTCTAGGTCGTTTTGCGAAAAACGTTCACTGACTGCGAATATCTATCACAGATCGCTAGAAATGCGAAATTCAATCACCGCCGACTCAAAATGCGCCTGGCGCGCGACGGCTTGGGGAAGGCCGGGTCGACAAGCGCTCAGATATCGGACGGCGGCGCGGTGGCCTTGGCGACGGCATCCATCGTGAACGGGGATGTCTGATTGATGATCATGGCATGGCGGGATACGCCCCGCGCCTTCGGCGCGGCCGCGCTCTACTGCGCCAGGCTCGCTGCGCGTCGCCAAGCTCCGCCGAGCCCCGCTTGCGGGTCTCGGCCGAATGTGACGATCGAGCACGTTTGGCTCTCACGAATCAGCGGCGCGAGCCGGGGCTTTCTGCCTATTGAAGTTCCTGATATGTTCCGCCCTGAGTCGAGTCGGGAATACGAACATGCAGTCGAACGTCAGCATCGAGGACAAGTTGACCGTGCTCCAGGCGCATATCGGCCCCATCCTGAATGAGCTGGGGATGATGGCTGAGGGCAATGAGCTGACGGCCGACGACATCATCGAGTTTTTCGCGATGGGGATCGCGGCCGTCATCGACAACGACACGAACTTCAAGACGCCGCGCGATCTGCGCAAGGCGGCGGATTCTACCGCCATCGTGATCGAGCGGCGGGCCAGGGATTTCCGCGCGCTGAGTGAGGCGTCCGGCGTCAGCGCGCTGGACATTCTTTGCTTGAGCTATCCCATCGGCCGGGCGGTGGCCGCATGACATGTCCCGGCTTCACAGCTTAAGGGCATCCGTCGCCGACGTTGCAGCGTTCCTGGGCGCCGAGCCGGCGGCCGGCCTGATTGTACCGCCCGAAACCGTTGAGGGCCATGACGGGCTGGTGATGTACTCGGGGGGCGGGACGCGCCGGCTCCGTCTGATGCGCTGGGGCTTTCCGCGGCTGACGCGCGAGATGCGCCTGCGCGGAGACGAGCCCGGGATCATCGGTCTTGTCGCTGATCTGACCAATCCGATGTGGGAGCATCTGGTCGTTGATCCGCGCTATCGCTGCATCATCCCCATCACCCATTTCGGAAACCCCGACGGCGATCCTGGCGAAAAGACGCGGACCTGGTTCTCCCTGGTGGATCAACCGATCATGGCCTGGGCCGGTTTCTGTCGGAATATTCCCGATATCGGCCCGGTCTATGCCGGCATGACGATGGAGGCGAACTTGGCTGTCCCTCCGACGAATGATCGCATGCCGGTGCTTCTGGAGACCGATGAGCATGACCGCTGGCTTCAGGGGTCGATCCGGGATGTGATCGCTTTCCAGCACCGCGCGCCGGTGTCGGCTGATCGGATGGTCGTCGATCGGACGGGCGATAGCTGGAGAAGTGGCGTACCGCCGCGATCCGGCGTTCAGATCGACCTGTTGTGAGCGCACCCCGCGCCTATTGCGATGCCTCGCGTTGCGGGCCTAGTCTGCAGCGATGTGTTGGTGTGGACGACCCTCCAATCGGAACTGATTTCACGACAGGATGCTGTCGGGGAATCAAACGAGAGGAGAGGGTATGAACACCATAATACGCATCGGGATGGACACGGCGAAGAACGTGTTTCAGCTACACGGCGTCGACGCGGCAGAGGCAGTCGTTTTGCGCCGACAGCTTCGTCGTCGCGAGATGATCAGGTTCTTCGAAGCGCTGCCACCGACGCTTGTCGCCATCGAGGCGTGCGCCAGCTCGCATCATTGGGCTCGGCTTCTTCAGTCGTTCGGGCACGAGGTGAAGCAGATCCCGCCCCAGTATGTGAAGCCCTACGTAAAGCGCGGGAAGAACGATGCGGCTGATGCGGAGGCGCTCTGCGAGGCAGTCACGCGTCCGTCGATGCGGTTCGTGCCGGTGAAGTCTCGCGAGCAGCAGGCCAGTTGCATGTTGATGACGGTGCGCGATCGGCTGGTCAGTGTGAAGTCGCAACTGTCGAACGCGATCCGCAGCTACGCGGCCGAGTTTGGGATCGTCGCTCCGGCAGGGCGACAGAACGTCGCGGGCCTGATCAAACGCATCCTGGAAGAGGGTTCGTTGCCCGAGATGGCCCGCGACCTGTTTCGCCTCCAGGCTAGCGAATATGAAAGCGTTGTCGCCCGCCTCGCTGAGGTCGATGCGAAGTTGATGATCTGGCACCGCGCCGACGATCTCAGCCGACGCATCGCGACGATACCCGGTGTCGGCCCGATCGGCTCGACAATGCTGAGCATGAAAGCGCCGCCGGCAGAAACCTTTAAGTCGGGGCGCCAGTTCGCCGCTTGGCTGGGGCTGACGCCGAAGGATCATTCTACCGGCGGACGCGTCAGACTCGGTGGGATCACAAAGGCCGGCGATCCTGCGATCCGATCGGTTTTAATCGTCGGAGCGACCGCGTTGTTGCGCCACGTCAGAAAGGGGCGGACCAAACCGTCGCCGTGGCTGGCGGCGATGCTCGACCGCAAGCCGCCGAAGCTGGTTGCGGTAGCGCTCGCCAATAAGTTCGCGCGTATCGCGTGGCGTCTGATGATGTCGGGAGGCGTCTACAACAGACCGCCGGCATTGATGCCGGTCTGAGGAATCGGGACCCAGAAGGCGAGCTGACAAGGTAGCTGCCACTGTGGACCGTAGTCGAACTTGCAGGAACGAGTAGATGGAACGATCGGTCAATCGAGACGTGCGAAACTCCGAAGATTGCACTGGCATCCCAGATGTCGCCAATGTGTTTGGAACGCGCGTAGCGAACACCATCTCGGCCAGCGGGATTACCCCGCGCAAACAGGCCGGACATCTGATAGCAAGCGATCGAGTCGGAACGCTGCTCGAGCCATAGCAAGTGGAGGGTCGTCCACATCTGCAATCTCTACGCTCTGCGAAAATCGGCCGCTGAGGTCGCCGCGCATTTCGGCGTCGACAATCCGGTGCTCTCGAATGCGGTCGAGGAAATCTACCCCGGCGCCCCTGGCATGGTCATCCGCGAGGCGGAAGGCCAGCGGGTCGTGCAGTCCATGACGTGGGGATTTCCCAGGCCGATGAAGAGCAAGAAGACCGGTCTTCCGATCAAGCCCATTCCCGTCAACAATATCGCTGATCTCGACAACTTCATGTGGCGCGGCATCGCGCCCAGGCCGGGCAATCGCTGCCTGATCCCGCTGACCGGTTTCGCTGAAGCTGAGGGTGAAAAGGGTGCCATGACGCGCACCTGGTTCTCGGTGAAGGATCAGCCGATCGCCGCCTGGGCCGGCCTGTGGCGCGTCAGTGACGAATGGGGGC
>Ga0255338_1001550_pt1 | contig 42128 bp, 36 predicted proteins | sample MeOH1_35cm_T4_19_FD_203715 | JGI IMG/M metagenome (GOLD analysis project Ga0255338, IMG submission 203715) | Sandy soil microbial communities from University of British Columbia, Vancouver, Canada - MeOH1_35cm_T4_195 | ecosystem: Engineered > Artificial ecosystem > Sand microcosm > Unclassified ... | reverse complement strand
TGGTCAGGGCTTCGCCGCCGGTCTCCAGCAGCGGGACGGTGGCTTTCACAATGGCGCGTTGGGCGTCGGTCAGCACGGGAACTCCTTCAGGACAGTCAACAACCAGCGGCCCCTCGGCCGCCACGGCATCACAAGCGCAAGCGCCGTGCCAGCTCAAGAACTGATCTAAATCAAGAGCTTAGCGTGCTCCATGTCAATTCGACCCTTGAAGTCCGCAGTCTTTTTGACCTTTTTGGAGTCCTAATGACCTGGGCCACGCCGGGTTGCGCCCGTGATGGCCAGTCCTTCCCAGGTCTCGTCACGTTCTCCGGGAGGGGGCTTTGTTGAGGGCTTCCCTTGTGGCGGCTCGCGGCCAAGGCGTGCGCGGGCAGGCTGCGACTCCCCTGTGAACCTCAGGCGCGTCGCCCGGCGGCCCAACTCGCTGTGCGCCCTGCGGGCACGCCGATCGAACAAGGGCCGCAAGTCAGATGACGAAGCGCGCTGCCCGCGCGGCCGGCCCGGCCCGCGCATCTGGCATCATGCGCGGCGCACAGGACGGCGATGGCAGATTGGGAGCGCACATTCATGAGAACAGACATTCAACCCGGTTTCATCGCCCTGCACGGCAACCGCACCGAGAGCCTGGCCGACACCGTGCTGGCCTGGCTGCGGCAGTGCCCGCTCGACCCGCTGGAGGAAGAGGTCATCCTGGTACAGAGCAACGGCATGGCCGAATGGCTCAAGATGCTGCTGGCGCGCCGGGGCAGCGTCTGCGCGGCCACCCGGGTGGAGCTGCCGGCGCGCTTCCTGTGGCGCACCTACCGGCAGGTGCTGGGCCGCGCCCACGTGCCGCCCGACTCCCCGCTCGACAAGGCGGCGCTGACCTGGCGCCTGATGCGGCTGCTGCCGGACCTGCTGCGCGAGCCTGGCTTCGAGCCCGTGGCCGACTTCCTGCGCGATGGCGAATCCGACCGCCTGTTCCAGCTGGCCGGCCGGCTGGCCGACCTGCTCGACGGCTACCAGGTCTACCGCGCGGACTGGCTGGACGACTGGGCGGCCGGCCGGGACCAGCTGCTCGCGCCCGGCCGCCCCGCACTGGCCATTCCCCCGGACCAGCGCTGGCAGCCCATGCTCTGGCGCGCGCTGCTGGCTGGGCTGAGCGAGGGCCAGCAGGCCACCGCGCGCCCGCGGCTGCACCGCCAGGTGCTGGAGACGCTCAACAGCGGGGCTGCGCTAGCCAGCCCGGTCGCGCGCCGGGTCATCCTGTTCGGCATGAGCGCCGTGCCGCTGGCCACGCTGCAGCTCATGGCGGCGCTGGCGCGGCACAGCCAGGTGATGCTGGCCGTGCCCAACCCCTGCCGCTTCCACTGGGCCGACATCATGGACGGGCGCGAGCTGCTGCGCCTGCGCCAGCGGCGCCAGCCCCTGCGCGGCGGCCGCGACCTGGCCGAACTGTCGCTGGAGGAGATGCACGCCCACGCGCACCCGCTGCTCGCGGCCTGGGGCCGCCAGGGCCGGGACTTCGTGCGCCAGCTCGACGAATTCGACGACGCCCAGCAGGCGCGCGAGCTGTTCGCGCTGCCCCGCATCGACCTGTTCGACGAGGACGAGGCGCCCGACGCGCCGCTGCTGACCCAGGTGCAAAACCGCATCCGCGACCTGGTGCCGCTGGCCGAGCACCCCCCGCGCGCCGTCGATCCGGCGGACCGCTCCATCGTCTTCCACGTGGCGCACGGGGCGCTGCGCGAGATCGAGATCCTGCACGACCAGCTGCTGCAGCTGTTCGCCGAGCCGCCCGGCGGGCGGCCGCTGCACCCGCGCGACGTGGTCGTGATGGTGCCCGACATCGAGACCCTGGCGCCCGCCATCCGCGCCGTGTTCGGGCAGTACCGGCGCCATGACCCGCGCCACATCCCGTTCGACATCACCGACCTGAGCGCGCGCGCCGGCAGCCCGCTGCTGGCCGCGCTGGAATGGCTGCTGCACCTGCCCCAGCAGCGCGCGCGCCTGAGCGAGCTGCGCGACCTGCTGGACGTGCCCGCCGTGGCCGCCCGCTTCGGCATCGACGCGGACGCGCTGGAGCGCCTGACCCACTGGATGGCCGGCGCCGGCATCCGCTGGGGCCTCACCGAGGCCCAGCGCGAGACACTGGGCCTGGGCGCCTGCGGCGAGCAGAACACCGGCTGGTTCGGCCTGCGCCGCATGCTGCTGGGCTACGCCAGCGGCGCCGGCCGGCTGGAGGGCGCCGCCGACGGGCAGGACGCGGCCAGCTTCCGCGGCATCGAGCCCTATGCCGAGGTGGGCGGCCTGGAGGCCGAGCTGGCCGGCGCGCTCGCCAGCGTGCTCGACCGCCTGCTGCGCTGGTGGCGGACGGCCTCGACGCCGGCCAGCCCCGCCGAATGGGCGGTACGGGCCCGGGCCCTGCTGGCGGACATGGTGCGGCCGGTGGACGAGGCCGACCGCCAGACCCTGACGGCGCTGGACGAGGCGCTGACCGCCTGGCAGGAGGACTGCGCCCAGGGCGGCTTCGAGGCCGCCGTGCCGCTGACCGTGATGCGCGAGGCCTGGCTGGACACGCTGGAGGCGCCCTCGCTGGACCAGCGCTTCCGCGCCGGCGGCGTGACCTTCTGCACGCTGATGCCGATGCGAGCCATCCCCTTCGAGGTGGTCGCCTTGCTCGGCATGAACGACGGCGACTACCCGCGCCGTGCGCCGCGCAGCGACTTCGACCTGATGGGCCTGCCCGGGCAGGGCCGCCCGGGCGACCGCTCGCGCCGCGACGACGACCGCCAGCTGATGCTGGAGGCGCTGCTGTCCGCCCGGCGCGTGCTCTACGTGAGCTGGACCGGGCACAGCGTGCGCGACAACAGCGAGCAGCCGCCCTCGGTGCTCGTCTCGCAGCTGCGCGACTACCTGGCCGCCGGCTGGACGGGCGATGTGCTGAAGGATCGCACCACCCACCATCCGCTGCAGCCCTTCAGCCGCCGTTACTTCGAGCCGGGCACCGAGCTCTTCACCCATGCCCGGGAGTGGCGCGCGGCCCACGCGGACGACGCGCCGGAGGCGGCGGTTCAGGCCGCGCCGAGCCTTCCCCCGTTCGAGCCGGACCCGCATGTGCCGCTCACGGTGGCGCGGCTGGTCAGCTTCCTGCGCAACCCGGTCAAGGCCTTCTTCCGGCAGCGCCTGAATGTGGTGTTCGACGAGGACGAGGAAGAGGGCGCCGACGAGGAGTCGTTCGGCCTGGCCGGCCTGGAGGCCTACGGCCTGCTGCGCGAGCTGCTCCACGACGTGGTGTCCGACCTGGCCAGCGCCCCGGCGGACGGCGTGGTGGACGCGGCCGGGCGGCTCGCGCTGCGGGTGCAGCGCGTGCAGCGCGCCGGGCGCCTGCCGCTGGCGAGCCTGGGCGCGCGCGCGGTGGCGCAGATCCAGGCCGAGCTGGCGCCGCAGCTGCAGGCCTGGCAGGCGGCCTTCGGCCAGCATCCGGTCCCGGCGCCGCGCCGGCGCCTGCACTTCGAGCACGGTGGCGTGGTGCTGGAGGACTGGCTCGATCAGCTGCGCGCGCCGCCGCGGACCGGCGAGCTGCCGGCCTGGCTGGAGCTGGACCCCAGCCGGGTGGTGGCCGATGCCGAGGCGCAAGCGGCGCGCCCCGAGCGCATGGTCGCGCCCTGGGTGCGCAGCCTGGTGGCGGCGGCCTGCGGCGTCGAGGTGCAAGGCGTGGTGGTCGGCCGCGACGCCACCGTGATCCTGGAGCCCATGCCCCCGGAGTCCGCCCGCGCCACGCTGGCCCTGCTGATCGACACCTGGCGCCAGGGGCTGGACGCCCCGCTGCCGCTGCCGCAGAAGACCGCGCTGGCCCAGGTCCGGGAGCGGAAGCCCGCCGAGGCCTACCACGGCAGCCATGGGCACGAGGGGGAAGGGCAGGAGGCCTGCCTGCGCCGCGTCTTCCCCGATTTCGAGGCCTTGGCCGCCGACGGGCAGTTCGAGGCGCTGGCGTCGTCGGTCTATGCCCCGCTGATCGAGTGGCTGGCCAGCCATTCGAGCATGGCGTTGCACGAGCCGGCGCCGCAAGCCAAGGAAGGAGCCACCCCATGAGCAAGCTGCTGAACGCAGTCGATTTCCCGCTCTGGGGCAGCCGCCTGATCGAGGCCAGCGCCGGCACCGGCAAGACCTGGACCATCGCCGCGCTCTACCTGCGCCTGGTGCTGGGCCACGGCGGCGAGCAGGCCCATGCCCGGCCGCTGCGGCCGGCCGAGATCCTGGTCATGACCTTCACCCGCGCGGCCACGCGCGAGCTGTCCGATCGCATCCGCGCCCGGCTGCTGGAGGCCGCGCGCTGCTTCCGCGGCGAGGCCGCGCCCCGGGACGGCGACACCCTGCTGGCAGAGCTGCTGGCCGCCTACCCCGAGGGGCCGGCGCGCACCAGTGCCGCGTGGCGGCTGGCCACGGCGGCCGAGTCCATGGACGACGCGGCGGTGCACACCATCGACGCCTGGTGCCAGCGCATGCTGCGCGAGCACGCCTTCGACAGCGGCAGCCTGTTCGACGAGGAGCTGGTGCCCGACGAGAACGTCCTGCTCACCGAGGCCGCGCAGGACTACTGGCGCCAGCAGTGCTACCCGCTGGCCGGCGAGGAACTGGACGCGGTGCTCGATGTCTGGAGCAGCGTCGAGGCGCTCTTCGAAGACGTGAGGGAGCTGCTGAACAAGCCGCTGCCCGACGGCGCGGGCGACGGCGCGCTCGGCGAGTGCCTGCGCGCGCAGCAGGCGCGGCGCGACGCGGCGCTGCGGGCCCTGAGCGAGGGCTGGGCGCAGCGGGCGCTGGCGATGCGGGACTGGCTGGACGCCCAGACCGCCCCCAAGACCTGCGACTGGAACCGCGTCAAGCTCAAGCCGGACAACTACCGCAACTGGCTGCGGACGCTGGCGGACTGGGCCGCAGCCCCCCTGGCCGGCCCGCTGGCCCTGACCGATGCCGCCGTGAAGCGCCTGAGCCCGGCCGGGCTGCTGGAGGCCCGCAAGGACGGCGCGCCCGCCATCGAACTGCCGGGCGATTTCGAGGCCTTCGCCGACCTGCTGCGGGACTACGCCGCCCTGCCCAAGCCCGAGGTGGCGATCCGCCTGCACGCCGCCGCCCGGGTGGCCGAGCGCATGGCCCGGCTGAAGCACCAGGCCGGCAGCTTCGGCTTCGCCGACATGCTGAACCGGCTCGACCACGCGCTGGCCGGCCCCCAGGGCACGCGCCTGCGCGAGCGCATCCTGGGCCAGTACCCGGTGGCCCTGATCGACGAGTTCCAGGACACCTCGCCGCAGCAGTACCGGATCTTCGACCAGATCTACCGCGCGGCGGACAACGGCCGCGACAGCGCACTGCTGCTGATCGGCGACCCCAAGCAGTCGATCTACGGCTTCCGCGGCGCCGACATCTACAGCTACCTGCAGGCCCGCCGCGCCACGGACGGGCGCCACTACGTGCTGGGCACCAACCACCGCTCCACCGAGGCCCTGGTCCGCTCGGTGAACCGCTGGTTCAGCCGCGCCGAGGAGGGCTGGGCCGAGGGCGCCTTCCTGTTCCGCGACGGCGGGGACCATCCCCTGCCGTTCGAGGCGGTGCAGGCGCGCGGGCGCGGCGAGCGGCTGCGCACGGCCGCCGGGCCGCTGCCCGCCCTGGCGATCCAGCACGACCTGCAGCTGCGCAACGGCGACGAGAGCCGGCGCCTGTTCGCCGGCCGCTGCGCCGAGCAGATCGTGCAGTGGCTGAACGACCCCGAGGCCGGCTTCGAGGAAGAGGGGCAGCCGTTCAAGCGCCTGCGCCCGGCCGACATCGCGGTGCTGGTGCGCACCGGCAAGGAGGCCGCCGCCGTGCGCCGCGAGCTGCGCCGGCGCGGCGTGGCCTCGGTCTACCTCTCGGACCGGGACTCGGTGTTCGCCAGCGACGAGGCGCGCGACCTGCTGCACTGGTTGCGCGCGGTCGCCTCGCCGCTCGATGTGCGCCTGGCGCGCGCCGGCCTGGCCACCCGCACCCTCGGCCTGAGCGTGGACGAGCTGGCCTGGCTGGCCACCAGCGACGAGGCCTTCGACGTCCGGGCCGAGCAGCTGCGCCGCCTCCATGCCGTCTGGCAGGGCCAGGGCGTGCTGACCATGCTGCGCCAGACCCTGCACCAGCTCGATCTGCCGGCGCGCTGGCTGGCCGAGCCCGACGGCGAGCGCCGGCTGACCAACTTCCTGCACCTGGCCGAGCTGCTGCAGGGCGCCAGCGCCCAGCTCGATGGCGAGCAGGCCCTGATCCGCTGGCTCGCCACGGAGGTTCAGGAGCCCGGCGCCGGCGGCGACGAGCAGATCGTGCGGCTGGAAAGCGACGCCGACCTGGTCAAGGTGGTCACCGTGCACAAGAGCAAGGGCCTGGAGTACGCGGTGGTCTGCATGCCCTTCGCCTGCAGCTTCCGCCAGGTGGACCGACGCTTCACCCGCTACGTGCACCTGGCGGACGCGACCGGCCAGCGCGAGCTGCGCCTGGACGTGGACGACGCCGCGCTGGCCTGGGCCGACCGCGAGCGGTTGCGCGAGGAGCTGCGCCTGTTCTATGTCGCGCTGACCCGCGCGCGCCACGCCCTCTGGCTCGGCTTTGCCGCGTTGAAGGTGGGCAACGCCAAGACCTGCCAGACCTGGCACAGCGCCGCCGGTTACCTGCTGGGCGGGCCGGAGCCGGTCGCCGACGGGGCGGCCTATGGGCCGCTGCTGCAGGACCTGGCCGGCGGGGAAGGGCAGATCCAGCTGCAGGCCGCCGTCGAGGCGCCGACGCGCACGCCGCTGGCCGCGCGCGAGACGCCGCCGGCCCTGGCGGAGCGGCCGGCCTACACCGCCCAGTTCGACCGGCGCTGGACCGTGGGCAGCTTCTCCAACCTGGTGCGCGACCTGGCCACGACCAGCCACACGCTGCTGCCGACCCAGCTGCTGCGCCCCGCCGATGACGAGCTGCCCCTGTCGATCGAGCCGCCGGCCGCGGCACCGGCGGCCGCCGCGCCGGAGCAGGCCCCGCCCTGGCACCGTTTCCTGCGCGGCGCCGTGACCGGCAACTTCCTGCACGACCAGCTGGAATGGCTGGCCGGCGAGGGCTTCGCCCTGGACGGCAACGAGCCGCTGCAGGAGCGCCTGCGCCGGCGCTGCGAGCGCGCCGGCCGCGGGGAGGAGGCGCCCGACGTGCTGCAGTGGCTGGGCGAGGTGGTGCGCACGCCGCTGGCCGGAACGGGCGCCTGCCTGCGGGACCTGGAGCGCCCGCTGCCGGAGATGGAGTTCTGGCTGCCCGCGGGCCGGCTGCCCGCGCGGCAGGTGGACGCGCTGTGCCGCCAGCACCTGCTGTCCGGCCTGGACCGGCCCGCGCTGCCGGAGCGCGAGCTGCACGGCATGCTGATGGGCTTCGCCGATCTGGTGTTCGAGCACGAGGGCCGCTACTGGGTGCTGGACTACAAGTCCAACTCGCTGGGCGCCGACGGCGCGGCCTACCACCGCGACGCGCTGGCCGACGCCATGGCCGCGCACCGCTACGACATCCAGGCGGCGCTGTACCTGTTGGCCCTGCACCGGCTGCTGCGCGCGCGGCTGGGCGAGGCCTACCAGCCCGAGGAACATCTGGGCGGCGCCGTCTACCTGTTCCTGCGCGGCATCGACGGCCCTGAGCGGGGCAGCCATGTCCTGCCGGCGCCGCTGGAGCTGATCGAGCGGCTGGACGCCATGTTGAACGAACCGGAGGTGTCCGCTTGAACGCCGAGATCCTTGCCACCCTGGACCAGTGGAGCGACGCCGGCTGGCTGCGCCGGCTCGACAGCGCGCTGGCCGCCTTCGTCGCGGAACTGGACCCCTTGGCCCCGCCGGCCCTGCTGGTCGCCGGCGCGATGCTGGCCCAGATGGAGGGCCGCGGCCACAGCTGCCTGCCGCTCGCTTCGGTGGTCGCCGATCCGCAGTCGGTGCTGGGCTGGCCCGCGCCCGCGCAGGACGCGCTGGCCGCCTTCTGGACGCAGCTGCCGGCGGCGCTGGCGGACTGGCTGGCCGCGCTGCGCGCCAGCCCGGTGGTGCGCGTCGCCGGGCGCGACGCCGACGAGGGCCAGCCGCTGGTGCTGGGCGGCACGCCGCAGGCGCCGCTGCTTTACCTGCGCCGCTACTGGGATTACGAGCGCCAGGTGGCGGCCCAGGTCCGCGCGCGCACGCAGGCCGCGGTGGATGTGGCCGAGGCCGAAGTCCGCGCCTGGCTCGACCGCCTGTTCGAGCCGGCACCGGGCGCGCCGCCCGGCGCGGTGGACTGGCAGAAGCTGGCCTGCGCCGTGGCGCTGCGCGGACGCCTGTCGGTCATCACCGGCGGCCCCGGCACCGGCAAGACCTACACCGCCGCGCGCCTGCTCGCGCTGCTGTTCGCGGTGGATCCGAGGCCGGACCAGCTGCGCGTGGCGCTGGCCGCGCCGACCGGCAAGGCCGCGGCGCGGCTGAAGCAGTCGATCGATGTCTCGCTGGCCAGCCTGCAGCCCCGGCTGGCCGGGCACCTGGACCTGGGCGAGCTGACCCAGCGCATGGGCGCCGCGCGCACCCTGCACGCACTGCTCGGCGCGCGGCCGGACACGCGCATGTTCAAGTTCCATGCGGGCAACCCGCTGGACGTGGACGTGCTGATCGTGGACGAAGCCTCGATGGTCCACCTGGAGATGATGGCGGCCCTGCTCGACGCGCTGCCGCCCACCGCCCGGCTGATCCTGCTCGGCGACAAGGACCAGCTCGCCTCGGTGGAGGCTGGCGCCGTGCTGGGCGACCTGTGCCGCGACGCCGCCGCCGGCCGCTACAGCGCCGAATCCGCGCGCTACGCGCGGGAAGTGGCCGGGCAGGACCTGCCCGACCCGTACCTGGAGATGGGCGGCACCGGGCCGGTGCTGGCGCAGCAGACGGTGATGCTGCGCGAGAGCCGACGCTTCGGCGGGCCGATCGGCAAGCTGGCCCTGGCCGTCAACCGGGGGGACGCCGCCGCCGTGCAGAAGCTGCTGGCCGGTGATGCCAGCGGCGCGCTGCACGCCCGCGAGGGGAGCACCCCCGCTGCCGTGGTGCAGCTGGCCGCCCAGGGCCGCCCGGGCAGCGAGGCCTGTTACCGGCCCTACCTGGAGCGCCTGGCCCAGCGGCCGCCGGAGGGGGATGCCGACGCGCACGCCGCCTGGGTGCGGTCAGTGCTCGCCGCCTTCGACCGCTTCCGCCTGCTCTGCGCCGTGCGCGAGGGCGACTGGGGCACGGCCGGTCTCAACCGCGCCGTCCAGAAGGCCCTGGGCGACACCGGAGGGCTCCAGCCGCGCGGCGAGTGGTACCCGGGCCGCCCGGTCATGGTCACGCGCAACGACCCGACCCTGGGCGTGTTCAACGGCGACATCGGCATCGCGCTGCCCCCGGCCACGCCCGGCGGCGGGCTGCGGGCCTACTTCGCGGACGGCGAGGTGCTGCGCTCGGTCGGCGTGAGCCGGCTGGCCCACGTCGAGACCGCCTTCGCGATGACCGTGCACAAGAGCCAGGGCTCGGAGTTCGAGCACACCGTGCTGGTGCTGCCGCCCCAGGCCGGCAGCGCGCTGAACCGCGAACTGGTCTACACCGGCATCACCCGCGCCCGCTCGGCCTTCACGCTGATGGCCGCCCAGCCGGGCGTGCTGGCCCGGGCCGTGCTGGAGCCCACGCGCCGGGCCAGCGGGCTGCTGGGTTTCCTGACGATGGGTTGATACTCCTCTGCGTCCCTTGCCATGAATCCGCACGCAGTGGCCGCGCCCGTGCACTCGCTCTCGTAGGCGTCCTCGCAGGCCAGGATGTCGGTGACCAGGGCGCTGTCGGGGTCGTAGACCACCAGCGTGTGCCCCGGCATGGCTGCGCCGCGATGCCCGCGCAGCGGCTGCAGGCGTTTCTCGCTGGCCGGCAGGTGATTGCTGTCCAGGATGCGCAGCTGCCAGCCCCAAAGGCTCAGGCCCTATCGGGGCGACAACTATTGTGACGCGGGGGGCAGTCCGAAAGGTGGGGCAGGTCTGCGAATAAGAGAATGGACTTGCAGCGATTTCGGCGCGGTACACGACCGCGATGTGAATGCGGCCAGGAACATTCTCGCGGCGGGACATCGCCGTCTTGTAGAAGGAATCTCCGGGGTTTAGCCCGGAGAGGATGTCAATCCAGTCAAAAATGTAAGGAACGACTAAAAGAGATATCGGCCGTTCAGTCAAGCCGTATATTCAACGCCCTCGCCAACGGGACCATGGCATCGGCATCGGAACGGATCACTTCAGACACCGAATCTGCTGGCGTGTAGCTTGGCGTCATACCCATCTTGCGGAAGCTATTGCCCGCTTCCTCGCTGTTCACTGCTGCCGGCAGTACCTGCGCGAGCCTCTGAGCCACCGTGCGGGGCAGTCCGCTGGGCGCAAAAAGCGCAAAACGGTTGGCAGAGAGCACGCCGCTGATACCAGCCTCCGCCAGTGTTGGCGTACCGGGCAGAAATTCCGAGCGCGATGCGCCAGCAACTGCCAGAGGCGTGATCCGGTCGCTGCCGAGCAGGCCTAGCACTACACCGATATCGGCGCAGAACAGGTCGATGTCTCCGTTGATCACTGCCTGCAGACCGGCCTGAGAAGACTGATAAGGCACATAGGTAGCTTGGATGCCTCCGGCCTTCTTCAACATTTCGCAGGCTAGGTGGTTGGTCGTACCGATACCGATGGAACCCATGTTAGCCTTATCCGGGTTTTGCCGTGCATAGGCGATGTACTCCTTGAGTGTGGTGATCTTGCGCAGAGGCGAGGTGAAAAAGATCTGCTGTGAAATTGCCAGCATGCCAACTGGTGTTAGATCCTTGATGGGGTCATAGCGCAGTTTCATGATTGCTGGGAACACAGAGGCTGCGCCTGTAGCTGTGAGCAGCAGGGTGTACCCATCTGGAGATGACCGGGCGACTAGCTCGGTCCCGATGGTTGTTGTCGCACCCGGCTTGTTGTCCACCACGATCGGCTGACCCAGCGATGCGCCCAGTTTGGGCGCAATGACGCGCGCGATCATGTCGGGGGGCGAGCCAGCCGTGAATGGTACGACAATGCGAACGGGGCGAGTAGGCCAGTCGCCCTCCTTGCCAATGGCTGAAGTGCCGGCCGCAAAGACCAGAAGGCCGGTGAGCGCTTGTCTGCGGGAAGTCATGTTGTCTCCTAATATCTTTCGTTTGCTTCAAACTCCAGTCATCAAGCCTGAGGACTCATTCTTGATGGCGGAACGGGTTGACTCGCCACCGTGCCTTGGTACTCGACACGGTTGCGTGGAGCTCAAGCTGGCACGGCCAAGCCTGTGGTGTCGGCGGCCGCGACGAAGCGGTCCGGGCGCAGGGCGACGGCCCGGGCCTGGAACTGGCGCAGCCAGGCGAGCAGGCTGCCGTGCAGGTCGATGACATCGTCGGCGCCCTTGCCACGTTGTTCGGCCGACAGCACCGTCAGGTAGCGGGCGCCCACACGGTCCCAGTCGGCCTTTTCTTCGGCGGAGAGAAACGTGGACGGATCTACGCCATCACCTAGCAGCACGAAGCCGTTGCCCAGCAACTCGTCCAGCAGGCACAACTTGCCCCGGGCATCGGCCACGCGGGGCTGCGGGACCATCTTGCCGACGATGCTGTCCGGCCCTAGCGGGCCCCGTGCCCAGCCTGCTTCGAGGAAAGGCGGAGCCCGTAGCGGCTGTCCAGACGGCGAGGCCATGGCGGCCAGTTCTTCCTCGCTCAGTTCCTGCTTGATGATGCGGCCCAGTTGGATGGCGATGGCGGTGTACATCGCCACGTTGGGCGCGCGCTCGGCCTCGTAGCTTTCCAGGATGCCTTCGGGCAGTTGGCCCTTGAGCACACCGTGCAGCTTCCAGCCCAGATTGAAGGCGTCGCGGATACCGGATTGCATGCCCGCGCCAGCCCAGGGGGGCATCAGGTGGGCGGCGTCGCCCAGCAGGAAGACCCGGCCATCGCGCCAGCGCTCGGCGTGGCGGATGTGGTGCTTGTAAAAGGCGTGCTGGTGGATTTCGATCTCGTCTTCGGTCACGCCCAGCGTGTGCAGCAGCTTCCAGAGTTGTTCGTGGGTGGCGAAGTCCTTTTCGGATTCGTGCGGCTCCAGCGGGATTTCCCAACGGTGGTTGCCCTGAGCCAGGGCCACATCGACCACAGGGCGCTTCTTGTCGGACCAGAACGTCAGGATGTGGCGCTGGGGCCACCAGCGCTTGACGCGGCCATCGATCACGACCCAGCGAGTTTCCACGGTCTCGCCGATCAGCGGGATGCCCAAGCGCTCACGGGTGCGGCTGGAGCCGCCGTCGCAGGCCAGTACATAGCGGGCGCGGATCCGTTTTTCCTGGCCGTTGGCCAGGTTCTTGGCGATGACTGTGACGCCTTCGGCATCCTGCTGCAGGTTGGTCACTTCGACGCCAAACTGCACCTGGACTTGGTCACCGTAGCGTTCCACGCCCTTACGCAGGGTTTCTTCCATCGTGGGTTGGTAGATCGCGTACGAGGTTGGGTGCTCGCCCAGGCTCGAGGGCGGGAAATCCGTGCGCATGAGCTGCTGACCGTCGTAGGTCACCCAGCGCAGCGCGGCAGTTTTGTCCATGTCCTTGGCCAGCGCCTGGTCCATACCCACGGACTGGAAGCAACGCATGGTCCAATCGTTCACGGTGATGGCGCGGGCGCGGGGATAGATGGCCTTTTCGCGCTCGAAGGCGATGGTGCGCACGCCGTAACTGCCCAGGCTCAGCGCGGCGGCCAGGCCGCTGGGGCCGTACCCGATGATGGCGATATCGGTGTCAAACACAGGGGTATTCATGGGGTTTCTCCGCGTTCAGGCGGTAGTGGCAGGGCTGGGCCTGCCGGGCGGCAGGGGCATGTCCGAGAACGGCGGCAGGGGCTGGTGCCCCCAGGCGCTGATGCCCAGGTAGCGGGTGGGTTGCCATTGCGCGTCGTCCACCAGCACGCCGCCGTAGCCGAATTCCACGAAGAAGCCGGACGGGGTCTCGCCGTAGAAGGAAATCATCTGGTCGTTGGGGTGTTGCCCAATGTCCATGCTGATGGCGTGGCCCGCCTGGTGGCAGCGGTCGCGCGCGCGGCCCACATCGGAAATGCTGCCGGCCTCCAGCATGAAATGGTGGATGCGCTTTTTCGGGCCAAACGGCGGCCGGGGAGCGACGGCGAACGAGTGGTGGCGTTCGTTGGCGTGGAAAAAAGCGATCTCGATGGCCATGCCCGGGCCCACGGGCATGTCGATATGGTCGCTCAGGCGCAGGCCCAGCACGCGCTGCGCGAAATCGACCATTGCCGGGTAGTTGTTCACTTCGTAAACGATGTGGCCCAGACCGCCGGTCCCGGTCACGAAGCCCGACGGCACCTGCGGCGAGACAAAGGGGCCATCGCCTTCCGGCAAGCCGCAGAACACCTCGTGGCGGTTGCCCTCGGGGTCCTGGAAGTGCAGCATTCTTTCCACGCCACGCAGGGCCAGCTCAGCCTCGGAGCCCCAGGTCCAGGGAAGGCACAGGGTGTCGAGCTGACGGCCATAGGCTTCGACTGCGGCCACGTCGGCCACGCGCCAGCCGGCAAAGGCGCAGTCGTCGGCCAGGCCTTCGACCAGGATGAGACGGTGGCTGGCCACGTCCATGCGCAGCAGGCGGGTGGGGCGGCCTTCGGGGCTGGCGAGGCCAGGACGAACCTCCAGCCCCAGCACTTCGCTGGCAAAGGCATCCCAGCGGGCGAGGTCGGACACTTCAAATCCCAGGTAGCCCAGGTTGGTGATGGCATGCATACAAGTCTTCTTTGAATCGTTGTGGACAAGGCAGTGCGGGGTCAGCCGTGGCGCAGGAAGCTCAGCACCAAGTCGTTGAAGCGTTCAGCATGCTCCCACTGCGCCCAGTGGCCGCAGTTGGCGAGCAAGACATAGTCCGCTTGGGGCATGGCCTTGAAAGGCTCCAGGCCGGCAACCGGGTTCACGTGGTCCTGCAGTCCCCAAACGAACAGCGTGCGGTGCGGCAGGCCCGCCAGGCGGGGGTCCAGGCTAATGAAGGTTTCCTTGCCCGGTCCGCCGGGGGGCGGCACCAGCGGGGGATTGGCGCGGATGGCCGGGTCGTTGCTGGCCTCGAAGCGCTGTTGCACCAGCTCGGGCGTCAGCAGGCTTTGGTCGAACACCAGGTTCTTCAGAAAGGCCTGGAGTTTTTCCAGCGTTGGCCCTTCGCCCAGGTAGTAGGTCAACAACTGCTTGATGCCCTCGGTCGGCCCCTTGGCGCCGGCCACCACGCCACCGCCCGGGCCCATCAGCACCAGTTTGTCCACGCGCTGCGGGTGGTCCATGGCCAGGCACAGCGCGGCGGAGCCGCCGAAGGAATTGCCCACCAGATGGGCCTTCTCAAGGCCCACTGCATCCATGAAGGCCCGCACGGCCCGGCCGCCGTTCTGGAACGAGCCTTCGCCGCCAAAGACGTTCAGATTTTTCGAGCTTTGGCCCCAGCCAGGGAAATCGATCACCCAGCAGCGGTACTGCGCGGCCAGGGCGTCCAGGTTCTTGCGGTAATTGCTCAGGCCGGTGGCGCCGGGGCCACCGCCGTGCAACAGCACCAGATCGGGACCGCTGCCGAGAACTTGGTAGTGGATGTGCCACGCCGTGTCGTTCTCGGTGCGGCCTTCGGCGCGGAGGGATGCGTAGGAGGACTCTGCCATGGGGACTTCTCATCGCATCGTCTCGCCTGGGGCCGAACACCGTGTTCATGGCAGCGGCGGTGCCGCACGCACCGCGCCAGAGACGACCGACGGAAGTCTATTTACATTGACACTTTCGTCAATGACATTTGTGTCAATCTAGGGGAATGCGATTACAGGGTTAACTCGGAGGTGTCGCGGCCACGGGCGGCAGGGGAACGCCCAGAGCGCGTTCGATCAGGCTGGGTTTTGCGCCCAGTCCGCGCAGGATGGCGCGCACCACCTCACTGGCGCGCCGGTCGATGTCTTCCTGCTCGTTGGGCGCGCGCAGCGCAAAGACCATCACCCCGTAGGCGATGGCGGCCGCGAGTTCCATGTCTCGGACCTGGACCAGGTTCTGGATGATGGCTTCTTCCAGGTCCTTGCGACCATGCTCCGAGGCCAGGGCGCTAACGCTGGAGGTCGAGTCCATGAAGCGGCCCAGTAGCGGGTCCAGCCGGGCCTGCCGGTAGTACAGGCGGGCGGCGGTGGCCAGGCGCACCACGGGGTTGGTTTCGCCTTCGACGGCGGGAATGATGGCGCCGATCAGGTCGTCCGCCAGCAGCCCCATGGTGGCTTGCAGCAGCTCGCGGGTGGTGGCGAAGTAGTTGTAGAACGTGCCCCGGGAAATGCCGGCGGCGCTGGCAAACTGGTCGATCACCGGGCTGTCTGGTCCGTATTCGGCAAACACTGGGATGGCCGCCCGGATGATCATCGTCCGGGTCCTGGCGCGTTGGGCCTGGCCAGTAGCCGTGCGGTGGTGGGGCGGGCGCTTGGGTTCAGGGTCGGAAACGGGGAGCATGAGGGAAGTTGCCGGAAATCGGCATCAATCAGGTGAAACGGAACGTCTACCCGTAGGCGCTAGACCGAGCTGGACGAATATGTATCTTAGAGCGAATGGCACTTACTTTGGCCATCCGGTTATCCGGCGCGCGCGTGTAAGTGTTTGAAGGCAAAGGAAGGTGGCTGACCAAGGACCGATAGGATGGTTGTTTACGAAGCACCCAAACCATCTTTCCGAAAGCCAGCCATCATGGATCGTAATGCCCGAAGCTTCTGCATCAACGTCGCCGCAGAATTGGGCGCCGGGCGAGATCGACCGAGGCGGTGGAATTCTTCAACGTGCTGACGAGTCCAGAGTTGCTTGAGACTACACAAGCGCAGCTGCCCGCTCACCGCGAGCGGCTGTATCCGCCGACGGTGACGCTGTCGATGTTCATGCGTCAGGCGCTGCAAGCCGATGGCTCGTGCCAGAAGGCGGTCAACGGCTGGGCAGCGCGCGGCCGATGGTCTGCGCCCGTGCAGCGTTCGCACCGGCGGCTATTGCAGGGCTCGCCAGCGGCTGCCCCTGGAGATGGTCAGCGCGCTCACGCGCCAGACGGGCCGCCTGCTCAGCCAGAAGGCGCTGGCGCCATGGCTGCGGCGCGGGCGCGCGGTCAAGCTGGTGGACGGCACCGGACTGTCGATGCCCGATACCCAGGAGAACCAAGCCCGTTATCCCCAGCCCAGCAGCCACAGGCTCGCGGGGTGGGCTTTCCGCTGGCGCGACTGGTCATGGTGATTTGCCTGGCCACCGGCGCTGCGCTGGATGCGGCCATGGGGCCATACAGCGGCAAAGGCCGTGGCGAGCTTGGGCTGGTGCGCGGCTTGCTCGAAGGCTTTCGCCCGGGCGATGTGATGCTCGCTGACGCCCTGTACTGCAACTATTTCCTGATCGCCACGCTGATGGCCAAAGGCGTGGATGTGCTGTTCGAGCAGCACGGCGCGCGCATCACCGACTTTCGACGCGGCCAGTCGCTGGGCACGCGTGATCACATCGTGCGCTGGCCCAAGCCGGCCCGTCCGCAGTGGATGACGCCCGAGCAGTACGCGCACTTGCCCGGTGAGATCACGCTGCGGGAAGTCAAAGTCGCCCACCAGGTGCTGGTCACCACGCTGCTCGATCATCGACGGGTCGGCAAGGCCGATCTGTCGGCGCTGTACGCGCGTCGCTGGAACGTCGAGCTGGACCTGCGCAACCTCAAGACCACCCGGGCATGGACGTGCTGAGCTGCCAGACGCCGCAGATGAACGAGAAGCCGCTGTGGGTCCATTTGCAGGCCTACAACGTGATCCGCCTGCCCATGGCGCAGGCCGCCTGCAATGCCGGCGTGGACCCGCGCGGCCTGTGAGCTTCAAGCACACGGTGCAATTGTGGACCGAGTGGGTGGCGCGAGGCCTTTGCACCACAAAGGACAGCCAGCGGCTATTCACCTTGATCGCACAATGCAAGGTCGGCCAGCGGCCCGGACGCATTGAGCCACGCATGCGAAAGCGACGGCCCAATCCTTACCCCTGGTTGAAGGTGCCGCGCGCCAAGCCTCGCCGACATGTCGAGAAGCATGGTCATGCGAGCAGGCCAAAGTAAGTGCCATTCGGACATAGCCTATTCATTGATTCGGCTTGATCAATGGAATATCGGCAATCTGGTCAAATCTTCATCGGTATCAACACGTCAGTGATTCCGTGCCGATCGGACTGCATCACGCCCCCAAGCGCCCTCCAGAGACATCGAACACCGCCCCCGTGGTGTAGCTGCAGGCGGGGCTGGCAATCCAGGCCACCGTCGCGGCGACTTCGCCGGGCTGGCACAGCCTTCCCATCGGGATGCGGCTGGCGATCCGTTCAATGTAAGCCGTATCCATCTGCTGCTGCAGTGGTGTGTCGGCCAAGCCCGGTGCGACGCAGTTAACGGTCACGCCGCTGGCCACCAGCTCCTTGGCCAGCGCTTGGGACAGCGCGAGCACGCCACCCTTGGAGGCTGAGTAGGCCACCGCCCCGGCCACGCCGCGCAGGCCGGCGACCGAGGCGATGTTGATGATCCGCCCGCCGCAGCGCTGTTGCATGTGCGGCGCAAAGATGCGGCACATCCGAAAGACGGTGGTGAGATTGACGTCGATCACCCGGGCCCAAGTCTCGTCGTCCTGATGCTCGATGGTCGCTGTCAGCCCCTGGATGCCAGCATTGTTGACGAGGATATCGATGCCCGCGCCACGCGCCAGCAGCGCAGCGGCGGCGTGCGCCAGCGCCTGTCCGTCGGTGAGATCGACCTGCTCAAGACGAATGCCCGCCGGTGCCGCGTCGCCTTCGGCGGGCAGGCTGCGGTCCCAGCCGACGACCTGGGCGCCCAGCGCCGCCAGGGTGCGGGCGATGGCCGCGCCCAGGCCCTGGCTGGCGCCAGTGACCAGCGCCGTCTTGCCTGAAAGGTCCAGCAAGTTCATTCGATGGTGAGGGCGAGTTTCTTGATCATGCCGCCCCAACCCTCGATGTCTTTCTTGAGCAAGGCATTCACTTCCGCCGGGCCGCCGGGCAGGGAGATCAGGCTGAAGTTGTCGAAGAAGCGCTTCATCTCGGCTGAGGTCACTTCCTTGCGCACGGCCTCGGACAGGCGGTTGACGATGGCCGGCGGGGTGTTCGGCGGCGCCATCACACCGGTCCATACCAGCGGGATGTTCAGGTTGGGATAGCCCGATTCGGCAAAGGTCGGCACACCGGGCAGGGTTTCCACGCGCGTTGGGTAGTTCAGCGCCAGGGTGCGCATCTTGCCGGCCTTGATATACGGGGATGTGCTGGTGTGGTCCATGAACATGGACAGCGTTTCCTTGGCCATCAGCGCCACCGATGCCGGCGCACCGCCCTGGTAGGCCACGTGCGTCATCTGCAGGCCGACCGCGTCGTTGAACATCTCCATCGCCAGGCGGGCCTGGGAGGTCGAGCCGGCCGAGCCAAAGTTGAGCTTTCCAGGATGGGCCTTGACGTACTGGACGTAGTCCTTCAGCGTCTTCAAGGGGCTGTCCGCCGCGACCTGGATGCCGGTCGTGAAAGCCGAGACGGTGGCCACCGGGGTGATGGCCTTCTCGGGGTCATAGGGCAGGCTCTTGAAGAAAAACTGATTCATCGTGTAGGGCTGGCTCACGGTGAAGTGCAGCGTGTAGCCGTCCGGATCGGCCTGCGCGACGTAGCGCGTGGCGATGATGAGATTCCCGCCGGGTTTGTTGTCGACGACAACCTGCTGGCCCAGTTGCGTGCTCAGGCCTTGCGCCAGGCGTCGGGCGATCGCGTCCACGCCGCCGCCGGGCGGGTAGGGCACGACCAGCTTGATCGGCTTGGTAGGGTACACGCCCTGTGCGGACACGCCGGCGCTGGTGCAGACGACGAGCGCGGCGATGGCGCACAGGCGCAGCAAGTGGCTGCGGCGATGGGGACTGGACATGCGATGTCTCCTTTAGTTTGGGGGGTTAGAAAAAGCTGGGGCCAGGGCAAGCTCGTCCACGAAGGTGGCGATGGACGTGCCTACCGCCAGAAAATTGGGTTCGTCGCCGCGGGTGTGAATCTGATAGCCGGGTGTCTGGTAGGCGCGCAGGGCATCGTCGATCGAATCGAACCACTGCTCGATCACGCCGTCGAAGCGGTCGCGGTCCGGCGTCGGCACCTCCGTTCCGGTGCACACCGATTCGGGCATGACATGGTTCTGGCGGTAACCGCGAACGAACTGCATGAAGTCCCGCTGCTGCAGGACCACCTGCTTGTGGCGGCCAAACCAGTACTCGCTGTAGGCGCGGCTCGACAGGTGCGGGGCCTTGCGCGAGAAGATCATCAGCTTGATGGGGGCCGTGCCCGGCACGACGACGCGCTGCACCGCATCCATCCGGATGCTGGCTGGCAGATCAAGTGTCTCGCGCAGGGCTGGCCCGAGGTCGGCGAATCCGGCCTGAGCGCAGCGCGGCGTTTGCACCACCCCGTCGAATGGAAACGCGTCGTCCCGTGGGCCCGGTGCGCTTGGACGGTTCCAGCTTGACAGCGTGCCACCCGGCCTGGCGTCGGACTGCCCGGAAGGCAGGGCGCCGCCGGCGCGGCCCCTGACGAGGAAAAAGCTGTTGACGACCACGTGCTCCACATCCGATGCTCCGTCGCACGGCGGCGCGATAGAGTTATCTAAATTATTGAGATGTGATAATGTGAGTCAATTTATGACCAGCTTCAGCCTTCCTGATGACATTTCGGGTCAGGGTTTGTACGGTGATGCGCTCCCCGCGGGCAAGCGCGATTCCAAACCCAGGCTGCTGCGCGTGCGTACGGACTCCTTCACCAAGACGGACCTGCTCGAACGACAGGTCTGGTGGCCGGGCCTGTCAGCGCGGGCGCAGCAGCAGGTGCTGGACGAGACCATCGAAGTGAGTGTTGCCGCAGGCGCGTGCTTCTCACGCCACGGCGAGGAGCGGCATTACTGGTACGGCATCCTGGAAGGCTTGCTCAAGTGGAGCATCAACACTGCCGATGGGCAGACCGCCACGCTGGGCGGCCAGCTCGCCGGCAGCTGGTTCGGTGAGGCCACCTTGCTGCGCGGGCAGCCACGCAAGTCGGACCTGATCGCCCTGCGGTTCAGCCGGGTGCTGCTGATGCCCAAGCACACCTTTGACGAATTGCGCCATAGCCAGCCTACGTTCAACGAATTCCTGTTGTCCCTGCTGGCCGAACGCATCCACTGGATGATGAGCAACAGCGCCGCGCAGCGCCTGCTGGACGTTGACCACATGGTGGCGCGTGCGCTGGTGGCCATCAGCCACCCCACCCTGAACAACCACCCGATACAGGGCTGCGGGGGTGAATTTTTCCTGAGCATCTCTCAGGAGGAATTCGCCCATCTGGTCTCCATCTCGCGCCAGCGCTGCAGCAAGGCGCTGGCGGCGCTGCAGGCGCTGGGGTTCGTGCGCATGGAGTACGGCGGGCTGACCGTCACCAATCTGGTGGGGCTGAAGAGATTCACCGAGCTGTGCAATCTGTAGGCGCGTTGCGGCATTGCGGTTGTTGCCGCGGTGAGTTTCGGGGGTGACTGGGTGGGCATCAGCCGCCCCGCTGCGACGCCCCTGGTAGTTACCCTAGTACGAACTGTTATCGCGTTGACGGCGCGTTTGGCGCGGTTTTGAAACCATAGGGGGACTGATCGGTTGCCCGAATTTTCTTGCGCGGCGCAAGCGTGCGCTGCGGCGTGGCCTCCGCTCTGTTTCATCCCCTATCTATGGAAAAAATGGACATTCGAACGCATGAATGTGACGTCCTCGTCATTGGGTCCGGCGCAGCCGGATTCGCCACAGCGATCACGGCATGCAAGCAAGGCCTTGACGTGCTGGTTGTCGAAAAAGCGCCGTTCTTCGGCGGCACCTCGGCCACCTCTGGCGGCGTCATCTGGATCCCGGGCCATCGTCTGGCCGGCCCGGCCGTCAAGCCGGATGACCGCCAGGAGCAGCAGCGCTACCTGCTGGAGGTGCTTGGCCCGCAATTTCCCGGCCCGCTGATCGATACCTACCTGGACAACGGCCCGAAGATGGTCGACTTCTTTGTCAACGAAGTTGGCATCGAATTCGCAGTGGCGGCGATGCCGGACTACCTGTCCCATCTGCCCGGCGGGCGCAACGGCGGGCGCTCCTTGCAGGCGCTGCCTGTCCACGCCAAAGTGCTGGGCGCGGAGCTGGGCCGGCTGCGTCCGCCGTTGCGCGAGATGACCCTTTTCGGCCTGGCCATCGGCTCGGGCAACAACCTCAACGACCTGTACCGCTTCGGGCGCTCCTTGCCCGCGACGTTGCGGGTTCTGGGGCGCTTTGCGCGCTATGGATCAGATCTTCTGCTGCACGGGCGAGGCCAGACGCTGGTCAACGGCAACGCCTTGATGGCACGCCTGGCGAGCGCGGCGTTCCGCCTGGGTATTCCTGTGTGGACCAGCGCCCCTGCTGAGGAGCTGATCTTCGACGGCGAGAGGGTGGCGGGCGCCGTGGTGCAACACGGCGGCGAGCCGGTGCGGGTTTGCGCGCGCAAGGGTGTCGTGCTGGCCAGCGGCGGCATCGCCCAGGACATCGCCCGCCGCCAGCAGGTTTACGGTCATCCGGCGCGGGCCCACCAGCATCTGTCGCTGACCGCGCCGGGCAATACCGGAGACGGCGCCCGCATGGCCGAGTCCGCCGGGGGATTCGTCGATACCACCGTCGCCAGCCCCGGCGCCTGGATGCCGACTTCCAAGGTCGCCCGACCCGACGGCACCTGGGGCCTGGTGTTCCACTCGGTCAACGTCGGTAAGCCCGGTGTGATCGCCGTGCTGCGTGACGGCAAGCGCTTCGTCGACGAAAGCGTGCCGTATCACTACTTCGTCAAGAGCATGGTCGCCGCCTGCGGGGACATGCAGCCACCCGGCGCGTTTGTCATTTGCGACCAGGCCTCCTTTCGCCGCTACGGTCTGGGCTACGCCAAGCCCCTGCTGCCGCAAGGGCGCCTGCTCAAGACCCGCTACCTGTACAAGGCCGCCAGCATCGAGGCGCTGGCGCAGCAGATCGGCGTGGAGCCGGGTGCCCTGGCGCAAACGGTCAAGGACTACAACGTCCACGCGGCCCAGGGCCAGGACCCGCAGTTCGGCAAGGGCACCCACCGTTTCGGTAACTACCTCGGAGACGCAAGTCACCCTCTCAGCCCCAACGTGGCTCCGCTGCTGCAGGCGCCGTTCTATGCAGTGTGGATGCAACCCGGCGACATCGGCAGCTTCGCCGGCATCCGCACCAATGCGCAGGCTCAGGCCATGCGGCCTGACGGCATGGTCATTCCAGGGCTGTTCGCTGTGGGCAACGACATGGCCAGCGTGTTTCGCGGGCACTACCCGGGCGGCGGCTCCATGCTGGGACCGGGCATGACGTTTGGATTCGTGGCGGGGCGTACGCTGGCGCAGCCTAATGACTGCTGAACGGGGTGGGACAGCACGAGCCCGATACCGAACCGCGTGAAGGCAAGACCACAGCCGAGGCCAGGCGCATCAAGGACCTGGAGAGGGAGGTCAAAGAGCTGCGCCGTGCCAACGAGATCCTGAAGCTGGGCGCCTATCGAAGCGTCTCCACATCCAGCGTTACATCAGCCAGTTCTCGGCGCAGACGGCTGTTCTCCGCCTCAGCCTTAAACGCCTCGGTGTATTGAGCTTGCTGTCTTCATCGCGATGCTCCGTACCTTTGAAGTCTCCAACTTCTTGCCATACGTGAATTCAAGACAGGATCAATCCTGGCCCTTTCCAGGTCAACAGACGGAGTACACGCCTTCGATCTGAGCGTCAGTTCTCGTACGGAAATTCCCGCACCACCTGGCGTATGCCGGCCAGGGCGGTTTGCACGGCCAGGCGGCTCTCGGCGTCTTCACGCCAGTACAAGGTGACGGAACCAAACACCGACAGCTGCAGGGGAATGATCGAAAGCATGTTCATGCGCTTGTAGCGCAGCGCCGGGCGTTGCGAGGTGACCCCGATCATGTCGCTGTGCAGGAGCAGCGTGGTGGTCAACGTGGCGGCATTCGATTCCACGTAGTTGGCCGGAGGGGTCTGCCCGGCTTGGCTCAGGGCCTTGTCAAACGCCGTGCGCACCGGCGTTCCCTTGGCCCACAGCGCCCAGGGGTAGCGCAGGACGTCGGCCCAGGTGGTGGTTTCCAGCTCGAAGATGGGGTGGTTGATGCGGGCCACCAGATGGATCGGCTCCACGTACAGGACCTCCGACCGGATCAGCGGGTCTTGCGTGCTCATGTCCGAGGGGCCCACCGCGATGTCCATCACGCCCGTGCTGAGCGCATCCATCAAAGCCTCCACCTTGTTCTCGAGCAGGCGAACATGGGCGTTGGGCAGCTTCTCGACGATTTTCAGCACCGCCATCGGCACCGTGTCCACCGAGGAGGTGCCCGCGAATCCGATCGTGACCAGGCCGCTGCCGCCCTCGCGCATGCGAAACATGTCGTCGCGGGCGGTGTCCAGGTGGGCCTCGATGCGGCGCGCGTGCGCGATCAGGGCCTCGCCGTAGGCGGTGGGCCTCAGCCCGCGGGCGTGCCGTTCGAACAGGGGCAGGCCGACGTCCTCCTCCAGTTCCTTGAGCCACTTCGAAAGACCGGGCTGGGTCGTGTGCAGCGCCTCGGCCGAATGGCTCATGTTGCCGGTCTGCGCCAGGCTCAACAGCATCTGCAGGTTGCGCAAGCGCAGGCGGTGGGTCCAGTCCATGCTCATCCGGGGTCTCCTCAGTCATTCCTTTTAATGCATGGATGATACGAAAAGATTATTTTTATCGATATGGCTGTCGGGGCATAGTGAGGCCCATGCGCCGATGGCCTGCACGCTGCAGCGTCGGGGGAAACAACAACCGGTGCCGGGCCAGTCCCGCCCAGGCGCCTCACACAGGAGACCACATGAACCCAGGATCGCCGTTGGACGCTTGCGCTGGCCAGGAGGCCGCAGCATGACGGCCGGCAACCCCTCCATGCCACGATTCAAGGACCGCGTCGCGCTGGTCACCGGTGGCGCTTCCGGCATCGGCCGGGCCGTGGTGGACAGGCTGGTGCGGGAGCAGGGCCGCGTCATCGTCTGGGACATCGACACCGCGAAGCTGGAGACCTGCCGCGCCGCGCTGGGCGATGCCGTCCTGGCCCAGCGGGTCGATGTCACGGACGACGCGGCCATCCAGTCGGCCCTGGCCGAGGCCATGCAGCGCTTCGGGCAGCTGGACATCCTGGTCAACGGCGCCGGCATCGTCGGGCCCAACGGGCCGTTCTGGGAAACGACGCCGGAGCAGTGGGATCGAGTCATGCAGGTCAACCTGCGCAGCACCTTCCTCGTCACGCGCGCCGCGTGCCCGCACCTGCTGCGTCGCGGCTGGGGACGGGTGGTGAACATCGCCTCGGTCACCGCCAACGAGGGGCCCAAGAACCTGGCGGCCTATGCGGCGTCGAAGGCCGGGGTCGTGGGGCTGACGAAGTCGATGGGCAAGGATCTGGCCGGCACCGGCGTGCTGGTCAATGCCGTGACACCGGCCCTGATCGCGACCGAGCTGCTGCAGCAGTTGTCGCCCGAGTACTACGCCGCCGCGCTGTCCCGGATTCCGCTGGGGCGCGCGGGCACGCTCGACGAGGCCGCGGCGCTGGTGAGCTGGCTGTGTTCCGAGGAGTGCTCCTTCTCCACGGGCGCTACCTACGACCTCTCGGGTGGACGCGGGCTCTGACCCCGGACGGATATCTCGATCTCGACGCTCCGCGGGCGCCACGGCGCACCGCGACAGCACACCGATGACGTGGGCGGCCCGGAGGATGGCCGCGTCCCGAACCGCCGATCCGGCAAGGCCGACACACCATGAAACTCACCAAATTCTCGCTGCTGAAGCGGCGCTCCGATCTGACGCAGGCGCAGTTCTGCGAGCACTGGCGCCACACCCACGTCCAGGTGCTCGTGGCGCAGGGCGGGCACAAGACCTACAACAGGCGCTACGTGCAGAACCACTTCATCCACGACAGCGGGCTGGAGGGCGGCTCCGAGGCCTTCGACGGTGCCGCGCAGATGATTCCGCAAGATGCCGGCGTGCTGACCCGTGGCTTCCAGGAGGATCCCCGGTACCAGCAGTTCGTGCGCCCCGACGAGGATCGATTCCTGGAGGTCGGCCGTTGCGTGGTTCTCTATGGCGAAAGCCACGTGCTGCGCGAGGGGGCGGGGCCGTTCAAGCTGCTGACGCTGCTGAAGCGTCAGCCCGCGCTGACGCACGCGCAGTTCATGCAGGCCTGGCGGAACCGGCACGCCCCGCTGCTGCAGGGGCAGCCGGATGTCTGGCGCCTCGTGAAAGGCTACACGCAGCACGAGGTGCTGCAGGACGCGACACGGGGCATGGCCCAGGGCGAGCGGGGCGATCCGGCCATGGCCTATGACGGTGTGTCCGAACTGCACTTCGACTCGCTCGCCGACCTGCGGGCGGCGCTCGCCTCACCGGCTTGGCGCGACCTGATCGGCCCTGATGAAGCGACATTCGTCGGCCCTGGAAGCCATGCCTTCGTGGCCCGCGAGGAGTTCATCTACGACGACGCATGAGCCCCGGGGCACGCCTGCCCTCCCAATTTCTTGAGTCCTTCTGCAACCCAACGCCAAGGAGCGAATCCGACATGACCACTGCAATACCCGCTTCTCCATCCCGCATGCCCGTGGCCGTCATCGGTGCGGGCGCCATCGGAAAGATGCACATCGAGCGCATCCTGAATCACGGCGAGGTGTCGCTGGCGGCGATTGCCGACCCCACGGAGGCGGCGCGCGAACTCGCGGCCTCGGTCGGCGTGCCCTGGTTTGCCGATCCCCTGGAGCTGGTCGCCACCACCGCGGCGCGCGCCGCCATCGTGGCCACGCCCAATGCCACGCACACCGCCATCGGCATCGCCTGCATCGAGCGCGGCCTGCCGGTGCTGGTGGAAAAACCCATCGCCGATACCGTGGCCGATGCGCAGCGCCTCTGCGACGCGGCCGCTGCCGCACAGGTGCCGCTGCTGGTGGGTCACCACCGCCGCCACAACCCGATCCTGCGCCGCGCGCGGGAACTGGTGGCGCAAGGCCTGCTGGGTCGCCCGGTCAGCGCCACGGCCATGTCGACCTGGCTCAAGCCGGACGACTACTTCAACCTGGCCTGGCGACGCCAGGCTGGCGGCGGGCCCGTGCTCATCAACATGATCCATGACATCGACCTGCTGCGCTTCCTGCTGGGCGAGGTGGTCTCGGTGCAGGCGCAGACCTCGCAGGCGGTGCGCGGTTTCGAGGTCGAGGACACGGCCTCGGCCCTGCTGCGCTTCGAATGCGGTGCGCTGGCCACCATCAGCGTCAGCGACGCGGCGGTCACGCCCTGGAACTGGGACCTCGCCGCGGGGGAGGCGTCGCACTACGCGAAGCAGGACGTGGACTCGATCTTCCTGGCCGGCACCGAGGCCTCTCTGACCCTGCCGCAGCTGCAGGTCTGGCAGTACCGGGGCCGGCGCGGCTGGCATGAGCCGCTGACCGTCGAGCGTACCCCGCTGCACCGGGGCGACCCCTACGTGGAGCAGCTGCGTCACCTGCGCGCCGTGGCGGAAGGGCGCGAGACGCAGGTCTGCTCCGGGGTGGACGGGCTGCGCACGCTGCAGGCGACGCTGGCCGTGCACGAGGCGGCCCGCACCGGCACGACCGTCCAGCTGACCAGGACGTAGGAGCCATCCTTTCAAGATGGCATGTTCCGGCGTTGTTGCATTTACAGGACTTTCCACGTAGTCAAGTACGACAGACGAGAAATTTCTTGCTGACGTTTTCCTGGCGATTGACGCAAGACGGGCTGCTTGAAGCGCGGAACTGACTGCACATCTACGGTCGGACCTATTGCACTACGTACGGCCCCAGATACCAACTGCTCAGCAGTGCTCCATTCAAAGCACCCCATGCACACATCTCAAACCTCCGGTGCCACGTCGCTGAGGATGTCGAAGACGTGAATGGCGTTGCGCACCACCTGCAGACCCAACCAGATGTTGTTGACGCCCGGCTTGCCATCACCTTTGCGGCCGATGAGGCCGCCGAGCATGGCGATCAGGCGCAGGACCTGGTTGACCGTGGGCTTGGCGGGTGGTTTCTATCGCTCCAGCGCTCGCTCACCCCCGGGCGAACGCCATCGGCGCCCTTGAATGCCCTGGCCAACGTCCAAGTGCCGATCACCCCCAGGGGCTCGTGCGCCGCTGTCACCGCGTAGGTCGGATGCACGTACATGTCGCGCTGGGTCTCGTAGCTCAGCGGCCCCAGGCCCCGCGAGGCCTTGCCCCCGAAGTCCAGCTCGGTCGTGTCCTGCAGGCACATCACCACCGGGGGCGCCTGCATGATGTCGCGCCAGTCCAGCTTGTCCTGGTCCAGAAAGCGGTACGGCGCCTGTATCTCCGCCCAGCCCGGCAGGCCTGCGGGATGCTCGCCGAGGGCTGCTCGGCCAGCCGGTTGGCCAGCATCACCAAACGCCGGCTCAGCCTCGCACCGCCAAGTTGGGCTCCCTCCAATTTCTGCTGCTTGCTCGCACCCGGCCAGGGATGGAAATTCACGGCAGCGACCGGCCAGCCTCTAATGCAAGCACTCACAACCTCCTGACACTATGAAGAAACGAAATCGCCGGGTCACGACTCCGCCGTGAAGCCGAGCTTCTTGACAAGTCGCCCCCAGTTCTCGTGCTGCTTTCGCAGGCTGTCGGCCATCTCGGCAGGGGTAGAGCCTTGGGCGACAAGACCGAAGCCGGCGAGCGAGTCGATAACATTCCTGCTTGCCAGAGACCGGGAAATGGCCTTGTTTGCCTTGGCAATCAGAGCATCAGGTGTTGCTGCGGGCGCAAAAAATCCGAACCACTGCTCTTCAGTAGGATAGCCATCGGCGTACCTCTGTTCCGCGAAGGTGGGCGTTTCTGGTGTGAACGGTGTGCGTCGCAAGCCCGAGGTGGCGAGGATCCGCAACTTGCCCAACCGCTGGAAGTTCAGGAAGTTTCCCGTCGGGGCGACCATGGCGGCGATCTGCCCGCCGACCAGATCGGCCACCCCGGGTACCGCACCACGGTAGGCCACGTGCCCAAGTTCGATCCCCCCCTCCTTGCCCAACAGCGATCCGAGCAAGTGAAGCGGAGAGCCGGCGCCTGGAGAGCCGAAGCTGGCCTGTTGCGGATTGGCCCTGGCCCAGGCCATGAAGTCACGCACTGTCTTCACTTGGTCCGGCACCATCGGACCGACTGCCAGCGCGTCAGTGGTCAGAGCCGCGATGGAGACAGGGCGGAAGTCCCTGAAAGGATCGTAGTCCAGCTTGGTGTAGATGAAGGAATAGAGCGAGAGCACCGTGTCCGGTGTCAGTAACAGCGTATGGCCATCCGGTGCGGAGGCCTTGACTGCCGTACATGCAATACGCCCCGCCGCGCCTGAGCGGTTGTCAACGACGACCGAGTTCGCGTATCCGGCAACCACCATACCCTCGCCAACACGCCGGCTGACCGTATCGACCACGCCGCCCGCCGGGAACCCGTTGATCACCTTGAATACGCCCGACCCCTGTGCCATCGCGGGGGTCAAGGCGCCCAGCGCGCCAACAGTCCCCATTGACTGAATCACGGAACGTCTGTTCATCATGCCTTGTTGCCTCCTGTCACGATTGTGCGGTGAAGCCAATCTGCGTCACGATGCCACGCCAGCGCTGGATATCCGAGCGCAGGCGGTCGCCCAGGTCGGCCGGTGAGCTCCAGACAGTTTCCATGCCCATTTGTCCGTAGGCGTTCACAAGCTCGGGGTTGGTCAAGGCTGTCTTGATCGCGGCATTGGCCTGCTGCACCAGGTGGTCCGCGGTACCTGCTGGTGCGAACACACCAAACCATTCGGTCATGTCACTCAACGCAATGCCCAGTTCCTTGAATGTTGGAGCCTCCGGCAAAAAGCGCGAACGCTTGTTCCCCGTGACCGCCAGCAGCCGGATCTTCCCGGTCTTCATGTGCGGCAGGAACTCGCCCAGTGGCGCGGCCACGGCGGGAACATGACCGCCAAGCAGGTCCAGCAGCGCCGGTTGCGAGCCTCGGTAACCGGCTGGGGTCATCTTCACACCCGACATCCGCCCCAACAACTCGCCGAGGAAGTGTGGCCCCGATCCGGTGGCGCCGTTCCCGAAGGTGGCGGCCGTCGCCGAAGTCTTGATCCATGCCTGGTAATCTGCCATGGTCTTCACGGAGTCCGGCACCGCCGGCCCCACGCCATAGCCGAGCTCGGAGGTCGACACCATGGCGACGGAAATCAGGTCCTTCACCGGGTCATAGGCCAGGTCCTTGTAGGTGTGCGGGTAGATCGTCATCATGGATGCAGGCGTCAACAGCAACGTGGCGCCGTTGGGTGCGGCCGCTTTCACGTGCTGGATCGCCAGGCGCGCACCCGCACCGGTGCGATTGTCAACGACGACACTCTTGGCATAGCTGCCGCGAAGTCCCTCGGCCAGCCGCCGGGCGGCAGCGTCAGTGGCGCCACCTGCAGCGAGGCCGACCACGATGGTGGCCAAGCCGACCGGAGGCTCGGCTTGGGCGAGGGTCGGGATGGTGCTTGCTGCAAATACGCCAATGCTGGTCAGTGCGTGGCGGCGGGTCATCAGGGAATGGCTCATGGTCGTGTCTCCTCGGTCAAATACTTCTCAAGCAAAAACAGGCGGTCATTGCCCCACCACATTTCGTCGCCCACGACCATGGTCGGGACGCCAAAGACATGCCGGGCGACGGCTTCCTCGGTGGATTCGTTGTAGGCTCGCAGGCCGGGCTCGCTCTGTGTGAACGCAACGAAATCACCAGGATCCCAGCTCATCTCGCGGGCCACCGCCTGCAGGGTCTGCGGATCGTCCGGCGCCTGCCCGAGTTCCCACACAAGCCGAAAGACTGTGCGGACATAGTCGGCCTCGCGCCCCTTGCACGGCCCGTAATACAAGCCCGCGTTCAGTCGGCTGCTGTTGTAGTTGGGCGGAAATGTCAACCCAACGCCATAGAACGCAGCCCAGCGCGACAAGTCCTTTGCCAGGTGAGCAAGCTTCACCGGCATGTCGCGATTGGCTGGACCCACGTTGCCAATGGCTTTTTTGGCACGGCCCAGATCGATGCTGCGGTAGTCGATGCGCCAGCCATGGCTGGCAGACAACTCGGCCAGTCGGTGGCGTGCCAAATAGGCATATGGACTGAGGAAGTCGAAATAGAAGCGAACCTGCACCGGATCGCGTGCGAAAGTCTTCTTAGTCATGGCGTCCACCGCCTTTCCTCAACCCGGCTCCGAGTAGCGCGCATGCAGCGCGGACCAGGCCTCACCGGACTTGCGCGCCCCCGCCAGGTGTTCCTCGGGCACGACATGGTAGGGCGGACGGCAAGGGCCGGCCTTGAGCCATCCGGCCGCATCCATACGCGCCTTCTCCAGACCAATGTTGTACTTGGAGAACTCGGCGAAGTCGCCGCGCGGAAATAGCGTGGAGTCGGCCTGTCGCATCGCATCCGAGATGGCTTTGGCGTGGGTCCAGTCGCCGCTTCGCTTGGCCTCTTCCACGGTGTCGCGTAGGCGGATCGCCGTGGCCGGTCCACACATGGCGCCGCTGGACCAGAAAGCGGTCATACGCTCTGGATCGATCCGCGCCGCCGCGTAATAGTCGTCCTCGTGGGGCAGGAAGCGGATGTTGGGGGCCAGCCGCAGGTCAAGGTCCAGCATGCCAATGCCCAGGTACTTCGCCGTCACCACCTGGGGAATGGTCGACATCTGCGCCCAGAACGGCCGAGGAAAATCGAACTTGAAGGCCTCGGGGTTGGCGTAGACCGCGATGGCCGCCTCGGGCACCGCCTCCGCGATGTCGCGGTAGAACTGCACTGCGGTGGGCACTTCCATCTTGCACCACATCGGCACGCCCAGCATGGCGCCGCTCGCGCCGATGTCCATGACCTCCCGCGTCTGACGGATCACCTCGCGGGTGTGCAAGGCCGTGGTACCGCAGAAAAATGGCACGCGGCCGCGCGCCGTCTCGACCACGGTAGCGATGAAGTCGCGCTTCTCCTCCCACGTGAGCGTGGCGCACTCGCCAAACGTGCCATTGCTGAGAATGCCGTTAACCCCCGCAGCAATCAGTGCCTCCACGATGCGGGCCGTCTCGTCGAGATCGACCGTGTGCTGGACGCGCCAGTCGGACGCGTTCGGCGTTGCTGGCGTGGGCATGATGACCCACGCGCCATGAATGTCGTCAGCCGTCAGCCGCGTCTTTTTCTGCTTTGCCATGAAATTTCCTGATCAGTTGGACTCAGAAGGGGTACTGCTGCTTGGATGGCTCAATGGTGAGCCACTTCAGCTCGGTGAACTCATCGATCACCGCGCGGCCGTCGAACCGGCCATAGCCGCTGTCCTTGGTGCCGCCGTAGGGCGCCTGCGCCTCGTTCTGAACGGTGGCACCGTTGATGTGACAGCTGCCAGTCTCGATGCGCATGGCCACCGCCAACGCCCGAGTCACGTCCCGACCGAATACGCCAGAGGACAGCCCGTAGGCCGTATCGTTGGCGATGCGCACCGCATCCTCGGTATCGCGCGCTCGGACCACGGTGGTGATGGGACCGAAGGTCTCCTCGTCGTAGATCTGCATGTCCCGCGTGACATAGTCGACAATCGTGGCAGGCATCACGGCGCCGTTGGCTCGCCCGCCAGCGGCTATCTTGGCGCCCTTGGCCAGGGCGTCATCGATCATGCGGTTGAGCCGGTCACCTGATTCATTCACGATCATCGGGCCGATCACGCAGGCGGCGCCAGTGGCAGGGTCGCCAACCGGCAGTTCACGGGCCCGAGCGGCGAACTTGGCCACAAACTCGTCGGCAATCCTTTCGTCCACCACGATGCGCTCGGTGGACATGCAGATCTGCCCCTGGTAGAGGAAGGCGCCGAACACCGCAGCCTTCACGGCCTCGTCGATGTCTGCATCGTCCAGAACGACCAGGGGTGACTTGCCCCCCAGTTCAAGCAGGCAGCGCTTGAGGTGGCGTCCGGCCTTCTCGGCGATGATGCGGCCCACGCGGGTAGACCCGGTGAAGTTGACGCGACGCACCGCCTTGTGAGAAATCAGCGCGTCAATCACCTCGGGGGCATCACCCGGAGCGTTCGTGAGGACGTTGAGCACACCGGGCGGGAGACCGGCCTCCATCAGCGCTTCTGCAATCAGCAGGTGCGTTTTCGGGCTGGTCTCTGAAGCCCGGAAAACCACGGAATTGCCGCAAATGATGGGGTAAGCGATGGCGCGTGCCGCAAGAATCACAGGGCCGTTCCAGGGCACGATGCTCAGGATCACCCCCACTGGTTGGCGCACCGTCATGGAAAGCGCGCCGGGTTTATCGGTCGGAATGGTCTCGCCCTGGATCTGCGTGGCCAGCGCGGCGGCCTCCCTGAAAAGATTGGCCGCCAGCATCACGTTGAAGCCGGACCAGAGCTCGGAGGCCCCAATCTCCTTGGCCATGACCTCGATGAACTGGGATGTCTTGGCTTCTAGGATGTCCGCCGCCTTCAGCAAGATGCGCCGGCGCTCGGTCGGGCCGCTCTGAGACCAGGACTGGAATGCACGCTGGGCGGACTCCACTGCAGCCACCGCGTCCGGAATGCTGGCTGCCGCGGCCCGGGTGACGGTATTGCCTGTGGTGGGGTGGAGCCTGGCGTATGTGGCGCCGCCGTAGGCCGGGACTGCCTGGTTGTCGATGATGAGCTGGGTCTCCATTGATGTTTCTCCTGAGTCGGGTCAATGTGCGAAAAAGCACTGGCAACTCTAGGAGCACACGCTCCTCCAGAAAAACGGAGATTTCGGATGCCACGTATCGGTCAGACCGATAGCGGGATCGCCTGCTCATCAGCCACGCGAAAACCCGGTGGCGCCCACGTCGGATGAGGCCTGTCGCACCATCCGCCGCAACCATGTCAGATCGGGATAGGCATCTCGGCTCCGCGCCCAGATCATCACCAGATTCATCTGTGGCAACTCGAACGGTGGCGTGAAGATATCGATCTCAAAGATCCTGATGTAATGGAGCGCGAGCGAGCGCGGTACCAAGCCGATGATGTCGGTGTCAACGACCAATTGGGGGAGCAGCGTGAAATAGGGCACCTGGAACTGGGTGCGTTGACGCAAGCCAAGACGGCTCAATGCCTCCTGCTCGATGGTGTCATGCCCGTCTGTGCGGCAGTACATCGCATGCGGACGTTCAAGGTATTCGTGCTGATTCAACGCCTTGCCGCTGGCGGGATGGCCTCGCCATTGGATCGCCACCAAGTCATCCTTCATGAAAATCTCATGCTGAAAATCAGGGTCGTCACGGTTGACCCCGCACGCCTGCCAATTGGACGGAAGATCGGGACAGATGATCAGGTCGAGCGAGCCCAGTTGAAGTTCCTTGGCGGATGTCCCAGGGGTTGGCGTGAGCGTGAGCGTGACGTTGGGCGCTTGGGCCTGCAAAGCAGCTCCAAGCCTTGATGTGACGAGTGCTGAGACGTAGTCCGCCGTGGCGATGCGAAAACGCGTTTCAGCCGTCAGCGGATCGAATTGTTCCGTCTGGAACAAGCGGCCGGCGAGCTCCATGATGCGCTCAACCTCTGGGATAAGCCGCCTCGCCTTCTCGGTCAGGACCATCTCGCGGCCACGCTGGACCAATAGTTCATCGCCGAAGATGTCCCGCAGCTGACGCAGCGAGCCACTGACCGTGGATTGCGTAAGGTTCAGCCTGCCAGCCGCCCTTGTTACATTGGCCGATCGCAACAGTTCGGCCAAGACGGGCAGCAGGTTCATGTTGACGCTGCGCAGCGTGCTAACGGGATTTGTCATGACCTGCCGTGTCGTACTGTGTGCGATGGATGCTGGCGCCGATTCAAAGTTGACCAGGAATTGGACCGCACCCTTCGGTATGGAAATTGGGCGCGATGAGAATTGAGGTGCCCATCGAATTTCGCCTTCCAGCGGGCCGCTCTCATGCCGCCTTGGCTTGTTGAGCAGCATGTTCGCTTATCCAGTTCTCCGTGAGCCGAACGGGAGAACTGTAGCCCAGCGTGGAGTGGCGGCGCCTGCGGTTGTAGAACGCCTCAATGTACTCGAACAGGGCGGCCTGCTCGTCGGCTCTCGTCGCGTAGCTCGTGCCGTGAACCCGCTCGTTCTTCAGGCTGTTGAAGAAGCTTTCGGTTGGCGCATTGACCCAGCAGTTGCCATTGCGGCTCATCGACGCGGTCATGCTGTATTCGGTGAGCTTGGGCGTCATCGCCTAGCTGGCGCCCTTGCTTTCCCGACATTTCCTGACTCCTTGAGCATATTTTTAACAAGGCTCAAGAACTCCACTTTTCGGGGACAAGGTCAGACGTCCCGCTGCGCGCGGGACGTCGGCGTTGTCACATGCGCGCCAGCATGCCGCCGTCGATGGCCAGGGTCTGGCCGTTGATGAAGCCGGCGGCCGGCGAGGCGAGGAACACCACGGCCGGCGCAATGTCGTCGGTGTTGGCCCAGCGACCGCAGGGGACGGACTCCCGGATGAAGTTCTCGAAGCCTTCCCGCTGCTGCAGGCCGACGGTGAAATCGGTGCGCACAAAGCCGGGCGCGACGGCGTTGGCGGTGATGCCGTAAGGCGCATATTCCACGGCAATCGCGCGGGTCAGGGCCGCCACGGCGCCCTTGGCGGTGCTGTAGGCCGCGATGTTGGGCATGGTGGCCTGCCCGGACACGGACGACATCATCACGATGCGGCCGAAGCCCCGGCTGCACATGCCGGGCAGGAAGGTCTGGGTGCAGTGGAAGGCGCCGTTGACATGGACGTTCATCAACTGCTGCCATTCCGGGCTGCTCATCTCCACCAGCGGCTTGCGGTTCTGGTTGCCGGCGTTGTTGACCAGGATGTCCACCTGCCATTGGTCTTCGACCAGCTGGCGGTGAGCCTCCTGCACCGCGGCGTGATCCGACACATCGAAGCAGGCGGCGCGGGCCTCGATCCCCTCGGCGGACAGCTGCGCCACGGCCTGGGCGCAGGCCTGCGGGTTCAGGTCGTTGATCACCACCCTGGCGCCCGAGCGCCCGAGCGCGGTGGCGATCGCAAGGCCGATGCCGCGCGCCGAGCCCGTCACCAGGGCGGTTCTGTGGGGCAGGCCGAAGGTTTGCTGCAAGTAGGAAGTTGGCATGGCTGTGGTTTCCTGTGCTGTGGGAGGGGAAGACCGGCGTGGGCCGTCAGGCCGCAGGGGCGGGGCGGCCCGCCGCATGCAGCGCGACCCGATAGCCGAAGGTGAGCGCCGGACCCAGGGTGGTGCCCGGGCCGGGGTAGCTGCCCAGCATGATGGAGGCCATGTCATTGCCGCAGGCGTAAAGACCCGGCAGGGGCTGTCCTTCGGCATTGAGCACCTGGCCGTCCGCATTGGTCTGCAAGCCGGTGCTGGTGCCGATCTCGGCCGGCCACACCGCCACCGCGACGAAGGGGCCCTGTTCGATGGTCTTCAGGCAGGGGTTGGGCTGTTGCCGGGGATCGCCGTTGAAGCGGTTGAGCTCGGTGTCGCCCTTGCCGAAGTCCAGGTCCTTGCCGGCGCGGGCGAAGTCGTTGTAGCGGCTGACCGTGGCGGCCAGCGCGGCGCCATCGAGCTTCAGTTTCGTCGCCAGCGCCTCGATCGTCGGGGCGGTCACCAGGTAGCCCGACTGCTCGAACTTGGCGAGATCGGTGGTGCCCGGGTACACCGCGCCGAGGCCATAACGCTCGACGAAGGACGCTTCGCAGATCAGGTGGGCCGGCAGGGTCGGCACCGTCTTGTGCGAGGCGTACATGCCTTCCACGAAGTCGTGGTACGAGTTGGCCTCGTTGACGAAGCGCTGGGCCGCGCCGTTGACCGCGATCAGCCCGGGCTTGGCGCGGTCCAGCGACAGGTGCGGGAAGACGCCCTGGCTGCCATCGGCGCGACGGGTGACGGACACCGGGGTCCAGAAGGCGCCTGGCCCCTGGGTTTCCGGCGCCACGGTGCCGCCGGCCTGCAGGCCCAGCTGCAGGCCATCGCCGGTGTTGCTGGCACAGGCCACGGTGTAAGGCGGTGTGGGCCGGGGCATGAACTGCTTGCGCAAGGCCGCGTTGTGCCCGTAGCCCCCGGTGGCGATCACCACGCCTTTGTGGGCCTTGATGCGCAGCGTCTTGCCGCCCGAACGCACCAGCAGGCCGACGACCTGGTCACCCTGATGCACCAGTTCCTTCACGGTCGCCTCGAACATCACGGGAACCTGGTTCTTCTTCAGGCTGTAGAAGAGGCGGGCGGCCAGCGCATTGCCCATCACCACCCGCGTGCCACGGGAGTAGCGCAGACGGTCGCTCAGGTAGCGCAGGAATAGCCCGCCGGCATAGACGAAGTTGCCGACCGACTTGAACCGACCGATGAGACGGGGGATGTCCTCCTTGCCCGCCATCATGCCGCCCAGCACCAGGAACTCCGGAATGGGCGGGCGCACGCGCTCGAAGTCCTTGCCGAGCAGGCGGCCGTCGAACAGGGCCGGTGCCAGCGCGCGCCCATGGACCGCCGAGCCGTCCAGGTCGCGGTAGTCGGGATGCTTGCCGCTGGGCACGAAGTGCACGTCGCTTCTGGCGCGCAGGTAGTCCACGGCATCCGGCCCGGTGGCCAGGTAGGCCGTGCGCAGGCCCGTGGTGTCGGGGGCGCCGATCAGCCGGTCCATGTAGGTGGCGGCCGCCTCGGCGCTGTCGTGGTAGCCGGCCTGCCGGCTCTGGCGGTTGCCCGGGATCCAGATGGTCCCGGCCGAAGTGGCGGCGGTCCCGCCCACCTGGGTGGACTTCTCCAGGACGAGCGGCTTCAGGCCTTCCAGCGCGGCGACGAGCGCGGTGGTCATGCCCGCGGCGCCGGCGCCGATCACCACCAGGTCCGCTTCCTGGTCCCATTGCGGGGAGCTTTGCATGGTTTGTCTCGCTTGTGTGATGGAGGAGGGGACGAAGATCAGGCGCCGCGCAGCCGGGCCACGATGGCCTCGCCGGTCAGCAGGCCGAACACGGCCGACTTGGACAGCCCACCGGAATAGCCGGCCGCCTCGCCGCCGCCTTCCAGGCCGCCGGTGCAGGCGCCGGCCGCATACAGGCCGGGGATGGCCTGGTCCTGGGCGTTGAGCACGCGGCCCTGGGCATCGGTCGCGATGCCGCCCATGGTGTAGGTGATGCCGGCGCACACCTCGATCGCATGGAAGGGGCCCTGGCGCACCGGCCAGGCCTTGTACGGCGTGGCGCTGCGGGCGGGCTGGTCGCCGGCCGGCCCGCCTTCGACCAGGCGGTTGTAGCGGTCCACGGTGTCGACCAGGGTGGCGGGGTCGAGACCGAGCTGGGCGGCCAGCTCGGGCAGCGAGGGGGCGCTGACGACGTTGCCGCCCGCGCTGAGCAGGTAGGGGTTGGCCGGCAGCAGCCAGTCGCGACCGGGGCCGTTCCAGATGGCTTCGTCAAAGACGATGACGGCCGACAGCGGATCCGGCAGCTGCGCGATGGCGTTGGTGACGTAGACGCCGCCCAGCCCTTCGTTGCAGAAGCGACGGCCGGCGCCATCCACCACCAGGCCGCCGGTGGCGAGCGAGTCCAGCACGGGATAGGGCCAGAGGGCCTCGTCGGTCATGGCCTTGCGGTGCTGGAGGTGGCCGTAGAAGCGGTCGGTGCCCACCAGCTTGGCCCCCACGGCCTCGGCCATCAGGAGGCCGGCGCCCTGGCCGGAGCCGGCGTTGCGCTGCAGCAGGCGTTCGGGCCGGGCGGTGATGAAGCGGCGCACCAGTTCCGGGTTGGCCTGGAAGCCGCCATCGGCGATGACCACGGCGCGGCTCGGGAGGTGGCGGGCCTGACCGCCCTGGGGCGTGACTTCCACGCCCACGCATTGGCCGCCCTCCATCAGCAGCCGCTGCGCGGCCATGCCGCGCAGCACCTGGCCGCCCCGGGCCTGCAGGCGCTCGCCCAGGGTGCGCAGCAGCACATCGCCGGCGCGACCCCGCCAGTTGAGGCCGGTCTGGCGAACGCCCGGGGGCGACAGCGAGTTGCGGCGCAGGCCGTCCGGGCCCGCCTGGATGAAGCGCACGCCCAGCGAGGACAGCCAGCGCAGCGTGCGACGCGCGTTCTGCGTAAGCGCCGTGGCCAGGGCCGGGTCCGTGGTGCCTCGCGTCGCGTGCTCCAGGTTGGCCTTCATCCAGTCCGGGTCGCCGGCCATGTCGTCCATGGCGACATGGAACAGGCCGCCCGTGTAGCGGCTGTTGCACAGGTAGGCCGCGTCGGTGCTCTGTTCCAGCACGGTGACCCGCAGTCCATCCTCGGCCGCCTTGTTGGCGGCCGCCAGGCCGGCCAGGCCGGCACCGATCACGAGTACGTCGGCAGCTTGTTGTTGCGTCATGGCGATGTCCTCCAAACGTCAGTACTTGGGAATGAGCGTGTCGGCGATGATGCGCAGCACCTCGACATAGCTCAGCAGCAGCCCCAGCAACACGCCTGCGGCCACCAGCCCGGCCGGGGCGAGCCAGAGGGCGCCGGTGGACAGGCCCAGGCCGATGGCGCCCAGCAGGACCAGCGCCGACAGCGCCAGGGACAGGCTCTTGCCGCGCGCGACCAGAAACTGCACGACGGGGTAGGTGGGGGGGAGGAACTCTTGTTGCATGGGGATTCGGGATGGAAGTGGAAGGCGTTCGGAAGTCCGGCTCAGGCGTGCCGGGCCCGCTCGGCGGCAAAGCGGCCGGCGCGCCGGCCGGAGGTCATGGCCCAGCCAATGTGGTGGCCGTGGCCGGCCAGGATGGTGCCGCCCTGTCCGGCGGAGCCGGCCGCGAACAGGCCAGGGATCGATCGACCGTCCTGGGTGGTCACTTCATGCCGGGCTGTGACCGCGAGGCCGCCTTCGGTGAAGACGATCCAGCTCATCACCGGCCCCAGCGCATAGAAGGGACCTTGCAGCACGCCCTGGCGAGAATCGGCGGCATCGCCGCGCAGCTTCGCGTTGTGCTCGGTCACGGTCTGCTGCAGGCTCTGCGCCGGCACGCCCATCTGGCGAGCCAGACCGTCCAGGGTCGGCGCCTCGTGGTACAGGTCGGGGCGGGTGCGCTTGTAGTCGCTCAGGTAAGCGTAGGCCACGCCCGGCGCCGTGGAGACGAAGTTGGGCCACTGCTCGAAGCTGCGGGCCAGCTCGGCGTCGAACACCAGGAAGGCCTCCTTCTCCGGCTGGTGCGGCACCTCCAGTTCGGGACGCGACAGCTCATCGGCAAAGCGTTCGCCGCGGCGGTTCACCAGAATCGCGCCGGCGCGCAGCATCGAGGGCTCTGGCGCCAGCGAGGCGGTCATGAAGCGGGTGATGAAGGGGCGGAACGCCTTCAAGGGCAGGTTCATCAGCGCGAACTGCATCGGCTTGGTGAGCCAGCGGTACGGCGGCAGGCGGCGCAGCAGCGTCTCCACCGGCGGCGCCTTGAAGCGCATGCTCGGGCCCCACATCACCTCGGGGTTGCGGATCCAGCCGCCGATCTGCTGGGCGATCACATGGCCATCGCCGGTGCTGGCCGGGTTGATGGCGTCCACATGCGCGACGTGCGGCACGTTGATCTTCTTGAGCTCGGTCCCGGCGCTGAAGTCGCCGCTGGCCAGGATCACCCCGCCGCGGGCCGTGAATTCCGTCGGCCCCTGGCCCACGTCCGCCACGATGCCTTGCACATGCTCGCCGTCCACCACCAGGCGCAAGGCGCGTGCGTTCAGTCGGATGTCCACGCCCTGGCGGCGGCATTCCTTTTCCAGGTAGTAGGCGTAGGCACGCGAGTTCGGCAGCACGTTGTGCATGCGGGGCTTGTTGTGCGGCGGCTCCGGCATGGGACCGTAGAACGACAGGCCGATGCTGATCAGCCACTCCAGCGTCTCCGGCACATGGTCCACCAGCACGCGACGCAGCTCCAGGTTCTCCTTGGCCTGCAATTCGGGAGACAGGAACAGCGACATGTCCTCGAAATGCTCGTCGGGCGTGTCGTGGATGCCCTTGGCTTTCTGGAAGCGGGTGCCCGTGGCGGTGATCGAGCCGATCGACAGGCGCGTGGTGCCGCCGAGGTGGGGGTTCTTCTCCAGCAGGATGACCTTGGCGCCGGCCTCGGCGGCGGCAATGGCCGCGGCCATGCCGGAGCCTCCGCCGCCCACGACGATCACATCGGCGGATTCTCGGCGGGGGCTTGCAACAGTTGAATTCATGGCGTTGTTCAAATGAATAGGCGTGAGTTGATCCGTCGCCTGATCCGGGATCAGTCGATGAATGGGGCGAGAGAGGAGCTGGGCCGGCTGCGGGAAACGGGGCGCTAGCGCCGGCCGGGAATTCGGTTCAACGACGTTTCGATGACGTCGTGGTGTTTGCTGTTATCCGGCGCGACATGGCCATGCGTGCCATGGGAGGCGGGAAATTTCTCGGCGGAAGGTTGCGGGCATTCATCTTGTCTCCAGGCGTCTTTTTTCAGGCCAGGCCTTTTGCTGTCGTTCATGGAGTATGTGTCCCGATCCATGCATTGAATAATGAATAAATCATCTCATTCATACCATTTTCAGCATACCGAACGGGCGGTTCACGCCGTGTCGGGAGCCGGCTGGCAGGACGTTCGCGTGCAGGGGTGAAAAGATAAAAAAGGGCCAGCCCCTCCCAGGGGCTGGCCTTGGCGCAAGCCGGGAAATTACATCTTGCAGAGCGATGAGGCCGGCGGAATGATGGACGGCGCATAGGTCTGCTCCACCACGGCACGCACCTGCCCATCCACCATCTTGGCGCGACCCACGTAGTTGGGCAGGAGCAGCTGGTTGTCTGCGGCGCGCATCGTGACCTTGCCATAGACGGTATCGAGCTGTACCCCGCGCAGCGCCTTGCTCACCTCCTCGGGCTTGACGCTCTTGGCCAAGCGGACACCCTCGAACATCACCTGCGCGCCGTTGTAGGCCTGTCCTTCCGTGTCGGTCGGCAGGCGGTTGAACTTGGCCTTGAAGGCCTGGACGAAGGCCTTGTTGCGCGGGGTGTCGATGTCGGGCGCATAGCCCAGGTTGCCCGGCGTCCCGTCCAGACTCTTGCCCGTGCCATTGATGATGAAGTTGGACAAGAGGGCGTGACCGATCAGGGGGCTCTTCGTCAGCAGGTTGAATTCCGTCGCCTGCTTGACCAGGGCAATGGCATCGCGACCGGGCACGGCCATCCAGATGGCGTCGACGTTGGCCGCCTTGAGCTGGGCAATGTAGGGCGAGTAATCCTTGGTGCCCAGGGGCACGTACAGGCTCAGCGGTACTTTCTTGCCTTGCGCCTCAACCGCCTTCTTGAACGACTCGCCGGAATCACGGCCCCAGACATAGTCCGCGCCGATCACGGCAAAGCTGTTGCCCTTGAGGCTCTTGGCCCACTCGTTGATCATGGCGATGTCCATGGCATCCGAATGGTTGGTGCGCAGGCTGCGCGGCTTGCAGGTGTCGCCCGTCAGTTTGTCGGACTTGCTGGCCACCACGAAGTAGGCCGCGTCCCAGCGGTCCAGGTTCTGGGCAATCGCCAGCGAAACGGAGGAGGGGATGGCGCCGATCAGCAGGTTGTAGCCGTCGCGCGCGAGCTTTTCGGCGGCGCGGCGGCCGGCATCGGGCGTGCCCTCGTCGTCACCTTCGGCCACCTCCACCTTGCGGCCGTCCACCCCGCCCGCGGCATTCGCTTCGTCGATGGCAAACCGGACGGCACGGATCACTTCCTCGCCCATTTCGGCCCAGACACCGGACTTGGTCGACACGAGGCCGACCTTCACGGGATCCTTGCCCTGCGCCATGGCGGTCAGGGGCAGGGCGGCCACGAGGACCACGCCGGCCAGCATCTGCTGAAGAGTCTTGGGTTTGAACATGTTTGTCTCCTGATTGAACGAACGAAACACCGGATGCGGTCCGGCGACCGGGTCTTGCGACGAAGAGAATGGGGTGGGGTGTTCAGACCATGACGTGGGCTTCGAGGTCCTTGAGGCCGGCGGGGGAGTTCTCCACCTTGCCCTGGGCGACGACGGCGCCCTTGGCCATGGCGCAGTAGCGCTCGGCCACGCGGGTGACGAG
>Ga0255338_1001549_pt1 | contig 42129 bp, 33 predicted proteins | sample MeOH1_35cm_T4_19_FD_203715 | JGI IMG/M metagenome (GOLD analysis project Ga0255338, IMG submission 203715) | Sandy soil microbial communities from University of British Columbia, Vancouver, Canada - MeOH1_35cm_T4_195 | ecosystem: Engineered > Artificial ecosystem > Sand microcosm > Unclassified ... | reverse complement strand
CTCGACCAGATTCCGAACGCCGTGCTCACTGGCGACGCCGATATCGCGCTCGGCTACAATTATCCCATCAGTCCTGGCCTGCGGGTGGTTGCCAGCCACGACATTCATCTCGGTGCCGTCGTCGCGCCGAACCATCCGCTCACCAAACGCCGGCCAGCCTGGCTCGCGGATTGCCTTGAATATCCTTTGGTCATCGGCGACCGCAGCATGACGATCCGTCCGATCGTCGACATGGCCTTCACCCGCGCAGGGCTGCCCATGCATCCGACCATCGAGACCAACTCCATCGAATTCATGAGCCGTATCGCGCGGGCCGGCCGCGCCATAAGCTTCCTCAACCCGGTGGATGTCGACGTGCATACGGCACGCGGCGAACTGGTGTTCATCCCCTTCCACGACCTCAATGTCGAACCGGTCACCATGAAGCTCGCGGTGCGGGCGCGTGGCACGCTTGATGCATTTCCGAGTGTTCTGGTCGAAGAATTGCGCCAGGCCATGCCGATGTTGCGGCGGGTTCGGAGCGATGACGAATAGGCATCGCTGCGTGCGCAAGACGATGCTTCTCTTGCGGCCCGCAGCAATTAAGGTCTGGACCGCCAACGAAAGGAAGAAACTTGAGCGAACGAGCCTTCTTCTGGGGAGATCTCACGAGCGCCGAGTTCCGCGCGCTCGATAAAGAGAAAACCATCGCCATCCTGCCCGTCGCAGCCGTGGAGCAGCATGGGCCGCATATGCCGGTGCTCACCGATACTATCATCGCCGACGGCATGCTGGCCGTGCTGAAGCGCATGCTGCCAGCCGAGCTTTCCGTGCTGGTGATGCCGACACAGGCTTATGGCAAATCGAACGAACACATCCTGTCGCCCGGCACGGCGACGCTATCGGCCCAGACGCTCATCGAGGTCGTCACCGAGATCGGTGCCAGTGTTGCCCGTGCCGGCTTGCGCAAGCTGGTGCTAATGAACTCGCACGGCGGCAACAGCGACGTGCTCGGCATCGTCGCCCGCGAACTACGCGTCAAGCACGGCTTGTTGTGCGTGCCAACGCATTGGCGCCGCTTCGGTCTTCCCGCCGGCATGTATACGCCGCTCGAGGACAAATATGGCATCCACGCCGGCGATATCGAAACGTCGCTGATGCACTATTTCCGCCCTGAACTGGTGCGGAAGGACAAGGTCAAGAACTTCGTATCCACCGCCGTCGCCATGGAGAACGAATTCACGCATCTGCGCCCGGGCGGCCAGCACGGCTTCGGCTGGATCGCGCAAGACCTCAACCCAGACGGCGCCGTGGGCGACGCCACGCTGGCGACCGCCGACAAAGGCCGGCAGACCGCCGAGCATCAGGCGGCCGGCTTCATCGCGCTGTTGCGCGATATGACATCGTTCTCACTGGACCGCCTCCATGCCGCCGACACGCTTCGCTGACATCGCCTGGCCGAACGCACGGCGTTACTGGGTCATCAATGCGCGCGCGCCGGCCTGCTTGTTGGCCGACGCGAGCGCTTTTGCGATGCGGGACGATGAGGACTTGGTCCGCGCCGATATACTGATCGAAGACGGCAAGTTCGCACGTATCGAGCCCGCGTCGGGTGTGCGCGACGGCTTCGCCGTCGATATCGGCGGCCGGCAGCTCTGGCCGACTTTGATAGACATCCATACGCATCTCGACAAAGGCCACACCGTCGAGCGGAGCCCCAATCCCGACGGCACCTTCCTCAACGCCCGGCTATCGACCGCCGCCGACCGGCCGAACTGGTCCATGCCGGACTTGCGCCGCCGCATGCACTTCGGCCTGCGCTGCGCCGAGGCGCACGGGGTGTCGGCGATCCGCACACACATCGACACATATCCGGAGACGATCGAACGGAGTTGGCCCGTGGTACGCGAGCTCACCGAGGAATGGGCCGGACGGATCGCGCTGCAGGCGGTGTCGCTCTGCCCGGTCGACTTGCTTGCGGACGACTACGGCGATCAGGTCGCCCGCGCGGTCGCGCAATCGCAAGGCCTGCTCGGCGGTGTCACGCGACCGGCGGAGGGCGACCACGCCGCCACGCCCGCCAACATCGGCGAGCAGCTCGACCGCCTGTTCGCACTTGCCGCCCGTTACGATCTCGACGTTGACCTTCACGTCGACGAGACGAACGATCCTTTGGCCGCGACCCTACCCCACATCGCGCAGGCGGCGCTGCGTCACGGCTACAAAGGCCGCGTCACTTGCGGCCACTGCTGCAGCCTGGCGCTGCATTCGGAATCGGATGTCGACCGTACGCTCGACCTTCTGGCCGAGGCCGAGATCGCCATCGTCACACTGCCGACGGTAAACCTCTATCTCCAGGACCGCACGAGCGGACGCACGCCGCGCTGGCGCGGCGTCACCGTCGTGCATGAAATGCTCAGGCGCGGCATCCGCGTCGCCGCCGCCGGCGATAATTGCCGCGACAGCTTCTACGCCTATGGCGACCACGATGTGCTCGACACCTTTCGACAGGCGGTGCGCATCCTGCATCTCGATCATCCATTGACCGTGGCGCCGTCGCTGGTCGGATCGACGCCGGCACAGATGGCGAAGCTCGATGGCCATGGCCGCCTTACCGTCGGCGCGACGGCGCACTTCATCGTGTTCAATGCCCGCTCGCTCAACGAGATCGTCAGCCGTCATCATGCCGACCGCGTCGTCTTCCGCCACGGCGCGCAGCTGACCGCGCAGGTGCCGGACTATGACGAATTGCTGGAAGACGACGCGCCAGCTGGAACGGCGCGCGTGGCGTGAGACCGAGGACGACCCGATGTTGATGCATCAAATCTTGCGCGACGGCGCGTCGCGTTTTCCCGACAAAATCGCCCTGCGCTGGGTGGACCGCGATGTCGCGCTGACCTTCGCGCAATCCGTCGCCGCCATGGACGACTACGCCGGTGCGCTGCACGCGCTCGGCGTGCGTAAGGGCGACCGCGTCACTATCTTCGCGCACAATGGCATGGACTATCTGCTCGGCCTGTTTGCCTGCTGGCGCATTGGCGCCATCGCGGCGCTGGTCAATATCCGTTTCGCCGACGAGCTCGATTATTACTTCGCCGATCACACACCGAGCGTCGTGATCTACACCCATGACATGGGGGAGAAGGTGCGCGCGGCGGCGCGGAAGGCGACGAGCGTCAAGCATCTCGTCTGCATGGATGGACCGCAAGACGGTGCGCAGAGTTTACCCGAACTGCTCGCGGCCAAGCTACCGGCCCCGCCCGATCCGGCCGACGAAGAGACAATAGCGCATCTCTCTTACACATCGGGCACCACGGGCAAGCCGAAAGGCGCGTGCCTCGCGCATGAGCCGACCATGCGCGCCTGCGCCTGCATCGCCGAGCGGCTGCGCATCACACCGGAGGATATCTCGTTCGGGCCAACGGCGCTGTCGAGCTCGTATCAGCTCGTCGGCAATCTGCTGCCGCCTTTGATCCGCGCCGCGACGGTCAACGTGATGGGCAAGTGGACGCAAATGACTGGCTTCGACGCCCTGGAGAAGACGGGCGCAACGATCTTTGTCGCCAACCCAACGTTTCTCAATGAGATTTTGCTCGAAGCGCGTGCGCGCGGCAGGGCGCCCGCCCGGCTGCGCGTTGGTCTCTCCGGCGGTGGCCCGGTGCCGCCCAGCTTGAAAGCCGCCTGGCGCGATGAGCTCAAGCTGCCGCTCGCGGAAAGCTACGGCCAGAGCGAACTCGGCGGCTTCTTCGGCCTCGGCGAGCCGGTGCTGCAACCGAACGACAAGCTCGGTGCCGTCGGCCGGCCGCTGCCGGACAAGGAAGTGCGCATCCTCGACATCGATGGCAACGAAGTGCCGGTCGGCGCGGTCGGCGAGATCTGCATGCGCGGCGGTTTCATGCACGGCTACTGGGGCAAACCGGACAAAACCGCCGAGGCGCTGCGCGGCGGCTGGCTGCATTCGGGCGACGCCGGCATGCTGGACCGCGACGGTTATCTCACCATGCGCGGCCGCTTCGCGGAGCTGATCAAAGTTGGTGGGCGCACATGGTTTCCGCGCGATGTGGAAGAAGCGCTCTGCGCCGAACGCGGCGTGAAGGAAGCAGCGGTCATCGCTTTGCCTGATGCAGCGCTCGGCCAGCGGCCTGTTGGCTATGTCACCTTGACCGAGAACGGCATCGACCTTGGCCGCGTCAAGCAGGCGATCGCCGCGCGTCTGCCTTACGATCTCGCACCGCTGACCTTGGTCAGCATCGGCGAGTTTCCGATGACGCCGACCGGCAAGATCGCCAAGGCGGACCTGCGCGAGCGTGCGCTAGCCGGCACCTGACGTTCCGGCGCATGCGCGTTCTCTACATTTACTGTCATCCGCTGCCGGAGAGCTTTCATGCCGCGATCCTCGTGAAGGCGCTGGCGGCGCTCAAGGCCGCCGGCCACGAGGTCGATCTGCTCGATCTTTACGCGGAGAACTTCGATCCGGTTCTCACGGAAGAAGGCCGCCGGCACTATCACGACACGGCGCGCAATCAGGCCGGGCTCGAGTCTTACATCGCCCGGCTCGCCGCGGCCGAGATCCTGGTCGTGCAGTTTCCGACCTGGTGCTTCGGCATGCCGGCAATGCTCAAGGGCTTTCTCGACCGCATGTTCATGCCCGGCGTCGCCTTCGACATTTCCGATCCGGCACAGGTCAAGCCGATGCTCGGTAACATCAAGCGCATCGTCGGCATCGTCACCTACGGCCGGCCGCGTTACATGGCACTGTGGATGGGCGACCCGCCCCGCAAGATCGTGCGGCGATACATGCGCTGGTTCACCGGCGGCAAAGCGCGGACCGATTATCACGCGCTCTACCATCTCAATGTCGTGACCGAGACCCAACGCCACGCCTTCATGGGCAAAGTCGCCAGCGCCCTGCGGGCGCTCGCGTAGCATCACATCGCGGGCGTCCGGACCATCGTCTTCGGAAAAGCCTACTGAAGAATTCGGTCAGCATCCCGAAGGACGACATAGATTGCCGGGATCACCAGCACCGTCAGCAAAGTGGATGAGGCCAGACCGAACAGCAGGGAGATGGCGAGCCCCTGGAAGATCGGGTCGAGCAGAATCGTGGCCGCGCCGATCATGGCCGCAAGCGCGGTCAACAGGATCGGCTTGAAACGCACCGCCCCGGCTTCCAACAGCACCTCGCGCAGGATCTTCCCCCTGCCCGCGCCGTGCCGGATGAAGTCAACCAGCAGGATTGAATTACGCACGATGATGCCGGCGAGCGCGATGAAGCCGATCATCGAGGTCGCCGTGAAGGGCGCGCCGAACAGCCAGTGCCCAAGCACAATACCGATCAACGTGAGCGGGATTGGCGTGAGAATGACCAGCGGCAGCTTGAAGCTGCCGAACTGCGCCACCACCAGAATGTAGATACCGACAATGGCGACCATGAAAGCGGCGCCCATGTCGCGGAAGGTTACATAGGTGATCTCCCACTCGCCGTCCCACAGCATCGCTGGCTTGCTTTCATCGTCAGGCTGACCGTGGAAATGGACAATCGGCTTTTCCAGCTTGCCCCAGTCATGGGCGGCAACTTTGGAGTCGACGTCGAGAATGCCATAAATCGGCGCCTCATAAGCGCCGGCAAGCTCCGCCATCACCATATCGGCAAAGCGGCCGTCGCGGCGGAAGATCGTCGGAGAGCCGAGTTCCTTGGTCACGCGCACGACATCGCCGAGCTCGACTACCGTTTTGTTGCCAGGCACGGTGTTGGCCGGCACCGGCGTCGACGCCAGGAGCTCGCTCCAGGACAGATTGCGCTTGGGCAGACGGACGACGATCTCGATCGGATCGCGGCCCTCGCCGCGGTGGGAGTAGCCCACTGTGGTGCCGCCGAACAGCGCCGCGATTGTGTCGTACACATCGCGCTGCTCGACCCCGAAGAACTCGAGACGATCCTGGTCGATCGATATGCGCAGCCGCGGTTGCGGCTCGCCGATCGAATCGTCGATATCGACGATGTAGGGCACGGACGCGAAGATCTTTTTCAGCTCGGCTGCGGTCGCTCGGCGCGTCTGCGAATCGGGGCCATAGACCTCGGCTAGCAAGGTCGAGAGCACCGGCGGCCCCGGCGGCACTTCAACGACCCGCGCTACGGTGCCCGACGGCAAGTTCACTGCTTTCAGATGCGCGCGCAAATCGAGTGCGATAGCGTGGCTGGCGCGATTGCGCTCGCCGCGCGGCGCGAGGTTGATGTGCAGTTCGCCCAACTGAGGCTGCTCACGCAGATAGTAATGGCGGACTAACCCGTTGAAATTGAACGGCGCCGGCGTGCCGGCGTAGGTCTCGATCGAGCGAACTTCCTGGACCTGACGGGCGACGTCGGCGATGGCGAACAGCGTACGCTCGGTATCCTCCAGCGTCGCGCCTTCTGGCAGGTCGACAACGATCGACATTTCCGACTTGTTGTCGAACGGCAGCAGCTTGACCGTAACATTCTTAGTCGCAAACAACACACAGACTGCAACGGTCGCAACGCCGACCGCGATGAGAAATTTCCAAGCCGAGCGACGCGAGCGGACGACCGGCGTCGCGAAGCGGCGATAGAGAGCGCCGAGATAGCCCTCGCCGTGCGCGGCGGCGTGCGCGGGCAAAACCTGTCCTTTCGGCTGGAGCCGCAACATCAGCCACGGCGCGATCACCATGGCGACGAAGAACGAGAACAGCATGGCCGCCGAGGCGTTTGCGGGGATCGGCGCCATATAGGGGCCCATCAGGCCGGACACGAACAGCATCGGTAGCAAGGCCGCGACCACCGTCAGGGTAGCGACGATCGTGGGGTTGCCGACTTCCGCGACCGCTTCAATGGCGGCCTGCAGACGGCTGCGCCCGTCGCGCATTCCCCAATGGCGGGCGATGTTCTCCACCACGACGATGGCATCGTCGACCAAGATGCCAATGGAAAAGATGAGCGCGAACAGGCTGACCCGGTTGATGGTGTAGCCCATCACCTTGGCAGCGAACATCGTGAGCAGGATAGTCGTAGGAATGACAACAAGGGTAACGAGCGCTTCGCGCCAGCCGATTGCAAAGGCGATCAGCACCACGATCGAGACGGTCGCCAGACCGAGATGGAACAGCAGCTCGTTCGCCTTCTCGTTGGCGGTTTCCCCGTAGTCGCGTGTGACCGTCACATTCACGTCCGGCGGCACCAGGCGGCCTTGCACGCTGTGCAGGCGCGCCAGCAGCTCCTCGCCGACAACCACCGCATTGGCGCCCGCGCGTTTGGCGAAGGCGATACTGACGGCGGGCACGCGCTCCCATTTCTTGCCTTCGTCCGGGTTTTCCATCCAGACGCGATGTTCGCGCGGGCTCGGGCCGATGATGACCGAGGCGACATCGCGCACATAGACTGGCCTGCCGTCGCGCGTCGTCACCAGCAGCAAACCGACATCGGGAATGCCGGCGAGGGTTTGTCCGGCGCCGACGATGCGCATGGAGCCGTTGTCGCGCACGGAGCCGGCCTGAAACGAGCGGTTGGCGTCGCGCACCTTGGCAACCAGTTGCTGCAAGGTCACGCCATAGAGCGCGAGCTTCTCCGGGTCCGGCTCGATGCGGATCTGTTGGGCATTGCCTCCGGAAATGTAACTCAGACCGACATTGTCGGCCTTGACCAGTTCGTATTGGAGTTGCTGGGCGAGCTGGTAAAGGTTCTTGTCGGTATAGCGTGTGGCGGCTTGCGTCTTCGGCGACAGCGTCAACACGACGACCGCGACGTCATTGATGCCCCGACCGACGATCAACGGGTCCGGGATGCCGACGGGAATGCGGCCGATATTGGCGCGGATCTTCTCGTGCACGCGCAAGATGGCTTCGTCGGCCTTGGTGCCGACCAGGAATCGTGCCGTCACCATCACGCGGTCGTCGGCGCTCTCGCTATAGACGTGTTCGACGCCGTCAATGCCCTTGACGATCGACTCCAGCGGCTTCGTGACCAATTCCACCGCGTCGGCGGCCTTCAGCCCGTCCGCATTGACGCGAATATCGACCATCGGGACGCTGATCTGCGGCTCTTCCTCGCGCGGAATCGTCAAGAGCGCGAGCAAGCCAACGGCCAGCGCCGCCAACAAAAATAACGGCGTCAAGGGCGAGCGAATGGTCGCCTGGGTCAGGCGGCCCGAAAGTCCGAGGTTCACGGGCGCACCAAAATGTCGCCGGGCTTCAGTCCGGAGAGAATTTCAAGGGCGTCGGGCATGTCCGGCCGCGGTTGTTCGCGTCCGCGCTGCACCGGAACATCGATAATGGTCTTGTCGTTGACGCGCACGCGCGCGTAATCGATACCGAACCGGGTCAGGATGAAGGACGCCGGCACCATGAAGCTGTCGCGATCGCCACCCGAAACCCAGACCCGCACCCGTTCGCCGACGAAATAGTCACCGAGACCCGCGACCTGGGCATCGGCAACCACGCGCCCATCTTCGATCTGCGGGTAGACCAGCTGTATCTTGCCAAACTGGGCGTTGTTGACGCCGAGCTCCTCCCGGTCGACCCGGACAGAATCACCGGCCTTCAAGAACCGCGCATGCCGCTCGGGTACACGGAGCCGCAGCACGAAGTTCTGTTCGGCAATCATCACGACCGTTTCGCCGGGCATGACGACGGTGCCGGTCGTCACCGGCACCTTGAGAACGCGGCCGGCCGCCGGCGCCAGCACTTTACCCTCGCTGAGCTGTTGCTCGACCACCGAGCGCTCGGCAACACGTGAGCGGTGCGCATTGTTGGCCACGTTGAATGCCGTACGGGCGTCGTCCAGACGCGTGCGCGGAATTGTTCCGCGGGAAAAAAGATCCTCAGCGCGCGCAAGATCGGCTTGCGATTGCGACAACTGGGCTTCGAGGCCGGCGATCTGCGCATCAAGCGACTTCATCTGCAGAACGAGCTTTTCGTCGCCGACGGTGCCCATAACCTGACCCTGTTCGACGCGATCGCCTTCCTTGACCGCAAGCTGCGCCACCGTACCGCCGATGCGCGCCCGGGCTGGAATGACGTTGGCGCTCTCGACCGTGGCGAAAACCGCCTTCTCGTCAGCACCCGTGCGCGGCTCGACCGTGAATGTCTCGGCCGCGCGCGCCTGTCCCGTCAAAAGCATGAGCGCGGCCGCGACGACTATCCCACTACGCATTGCCGTATACCTCGGATATTCCACTCTGCGGACCGGCGCCTTCTGTCGGACGGCCGCCGCCGATCGTCATTGATTTCGCGCAATACGCTTACGCGGTGTTGCCCGCGCGGACCGCTTCTTCGGGCGACAGAGGGGGGCCGGCGCGCAGTAAATCCGATACAGCGTGCTCACCAGCTCCCGCGCCGGCACGCTGCCGATCGAGTACCAGACCGTCTGTCCGTCCCGGCGCGCCTCGACCAGCCCATCTCGGCGCAGCAGGGCGAGATGCTGCGACACGGTCGAGTCACGGATATTCAGGAGAGCCGCAAGTTCGCCTACCGAACGTTCCTTTTCGATTAACTGGCAGACGATCACTAGGCGATGGCGGTGAGCGAGCGCCTTCAGGAGCTCGCTAGCCTCATCCGCTGCGGACAGCATCTCGTTACCGTGTATTTTCATTGTTGCGTATATACGAAGTTTCGAATATATAGTCAATGCCGGCTGCACCTCGCGTGAATAGGCAACCGGCGTGCGAGTGCCCTCGGGGCGGGGCGCGACCACGGCTGAAGCTTCGGCCCTGCAGCAGGAGTATCAGCCCATGAACGTCGATCGCGCAGTGCTCACCCTCGCCGGCAGCATCGTCCTCACCAGCCTCGCCTTGGCTTGGTTCGTCAGCCCTTATTGGCTGCTGCTCACCGCCTTTGTCGGAGCGAACTTGCTGCAGTCGGCCTTCACCGGTTTTTGTCCGGCCGCCACGATTTTCCGCAAGTTGGGTCTGAAGAGCGGGCCTGCCTTTAACTGTCAGTCGACAACTCGCTGACGCATGCGCGCTTGAGCGGGGTCAATGCAAGCCCCGCAATACCGTGATCTAGCTACAAAAAATAACCAGAGCGCCCGTTGCAACGGGCCCGTATTTAACCTGAGGAGGAAATGATGGCTCATATCGTCGTACTCGGCGGCGGCATCGGCGGCGTCTCGTGCGCCTACGAACTCAAGCAGGCGATCCGCTCCGAGGATCGCGTCACACTGATTTCCAACAAGCCGTACTTCCAGTTCACCCCATCCAATCCATGGGTGGCGGTGAAATGGCGATCGAAGTCCGACATCACCGTCGACCTGGCGACCACGCTCCCCAAGCACGGGGTGGCGTTTAACGGGTCCGGCGCCGCACGCGTGCATCCGGCCGAGAACCGCGTGGAGCTGGACGACGGCTCCTCGCTCCCATACGACTATCTTGTGATCGCCACCGGCCCCGAACTCGCTTTCGATGAAATCGAAGGTCTCGGCCCCAACGGCAACACCCAGTCGATTTGCGACGTCGATCATGCCACCGGGGCCAACGAGCGCTGGGAAGCCTTCTGCAAGGACCCCGGTCCGATCGTTGTCGGCGCCGTCCAGGGTGCTTCCTGCTATGGACCGGCTTACGAGTTCGCGATGATCATGGACGCCGATCTTCGTCAGCGTCGCATCCGCGACAAGGTGCCGATGACCTTTGTCACGGCCGAACCCTATATCGGACACCTCGGCGTCGGCGGCGTGGGCGATACCAAAGGCCTGCTCGAATCCGAGATGCGCCAGCGCCACATCAAGTGGATAACCAACGCCAAGGTCGACAAGATCGAGTCGGGCAAACTGTACGCCACCGAGGTCGACGAGGACGCCAAGCCGAAAAAGGCGCACGAACTCCCGTTCAAGTTCTCCATGATGCTGCCGGCCTTCCGCGGTATCGCGGCCGTCCGCGGCATTGAAGGCCTGACCAACCCGCGCGGCTTCATCATCGTCGACAAGCACCAACGCAATCCGAAGTATCCGAATGTCTTCGGCGTCGGCGTCTGCATCGCCATCGCTCCGCTCGAGCAAACGCCGGTTCCCGTCGGCGTGCCCAAGACCGGCTTCATGATCGAATCGATGGTGACGGCGACCGCGCTCAACATCGGCCGCTTGGTTCGTAGCGAGGAAGCCACACACGAGGCGACATGGAATGCCATCTGCCTCGCCGATTTCGGCGACTCAGGGGTTGCGTTCGTTGCCATGCCGCAGAACCCGCCGCGCAACGTCAACTGGGCGTCGAGCGGCCGCTGGGTTCACGTCGCCAAGGTCGCCTTCGAAAAGTACTTCCTGCACAAGGTGCGCGTGGGAACGACCGAGCCCTATTACGAAAAGGCGGTCATGAGGCTGCTGGACATCGCCAAGATCAAGCGCCCTGCCGCCTGACCAGTGCGCTGCCGGCGTTAGTGCCGGCCGGATGGATGATGGAGACGGATGGTCTCGCAAAGCTCGAACCCCAGGTGTCCGAAATCGCACGGACGCTGAAGGTTTTCGCCAATGCGCAGCGAATACGCATACTGTGCCGGCTCGTATCGGCAGCCGACGAGCTGCCGATCGCCGCTCTCGCGCGCGACCTAGGGATCAGCCAACCGGCACTGTCTCAACACCTCGCGAAGCTGAGAAAGAGCGGCGTTATCACGGCACGCCGAAACGGGCACAACCTGCTCTATCGCATCGCCGATCCTCGGGTCGGTGAACTAACGGCTTCTCTACAAGACTTCGTCCGCTCGAGAGCGATGCTGGCCGCCGCAAGGCACAGCCAATGAACATCAACTGTCCCGCCCGCCTATGTCATCGGACCATCGGCGGAAAATAACCTAGCTAATCAATGTGATGGGATAGAAGTGGCGCTCCCTAGGGGACTCGAACCCCTGTTTTCGCCGTGAGAGGGCGACGTCCTGGGCCGCTAGACGAAGGGAGCATTGGCCAGAGGCAGACGAGATAGCCTTGATCCCCTGCCCATGCAAGCGTGGGGTGGCGGGGCGGATTACGGGGTCAGCCGCTGGCGGCCGAGCGGCTTCAACGTCGCCAGATCGAAGCTCAAAAGCTCAATTCCACCGCCCGTTTCCACGGTCAGGACCAGGCGGCCCTCCCCGATGGCGGTCGAGACGATCTTGGCGCCCGGCGCGAGGCCGATCGGGACCGGCGGGCCGGACGCGGCCGGCTGCGGCGCGCTTCCCTGCAGGGTGAAAACGCGATAGCCGATGACAGCCAACACGACGCCGAGCGCCACGAAAGTGGTGATGCTCGCGATCATCATCAGCCGGCGGATCTTGGCGATGAAGCGTGCCTGCTCGGGGTCGAGGGGTTTTTCGTCGGCGTCGGACATCGTGTGAAAGCCAAAGCGTAAGAATGACGGACAGCGCCATCGAGACAGTGACGATCGCCGAGGGCGAGCCGGGCGGGCGGCTCGACCGCGTGCTGGCCGCGCGCATCCCGTCGCTGTCGCGCTCGCGCCTGAAGGCCTTGATCCTTGCCGGTCAGGTCGCGATCGCGGCGCGCACAGTCCGCGATCCGGCCGCCCAGGTCAATTCCGGCGATACGGTCACGGTGACGCTGCCGGAAGCCGAACCGGCCAAGCCCGCAGCCGAGGACATCCCACTCAACGTCGTCTACGAGGACAGTGCGCTCATCGTCATCGACAAGCCGAAGGATCTTGTCGTGCATCCGGCGGCGGGCCATGCCACCGGCACCTTGGTGAACGCGCTGATCGCGCATTGCGGCGACAGCCTGTCCGGCATCGGCGGCGTCAAGCGCCCCGGCATCGTGCACCGGCTGGACAAGGACACCACCGGGCTCATGGTGGTGGCGAAGACCGACCGGGCCCACCGTGCCTTGAGCAAGCAATTCGAGAACAAACTCGAAGGCCCGCTCAAGCGCGGTTATCTCGCTTTCGTCTGGGGCACGCCGGAGCGTCCGCGCGGCACCATCGACGCGCCACTCGATCGCCATCCGCATGCGCGCGAGAAACGCGCGGTGCGCGAAGGCGGCCGCGCAGCCGTCACGCATTGGGAGCTCATCGAGCGCTACGCCGGCGCAGACGGCAAACCGGTGGCGGCGCTCCTCGCCTGCACGCTGGAAACCGGACGCACGCACCAGATCCGCGTCCACCTCGCCCATATCGGTCACCCGATCCTGGGCGACGAGACCTACGCGACCGGCTTCAAGACCAAGGCGAGCCGCCTGCCCACCCCCGCCCGCGACGCGCTCGAAGCGCTCGGCCGCCAAGCACTGCATGCCGCCCGGCTCGCCTTCGAACATCCGGACACCGGCGAGTTGTTGGAATTCGAGAGCGAATTACCGGCCGACCTCGCTGCCCTCCAGGCAGCACTCAAAGGCTGATCTTCGGACCGCCCCTTGAAAAACGGGACTCGGTCTCCCATCTAGGTTTTATCGACACATACCCAAATATGACCACCAACTCGGCTTCCATCCGGAACGCCGGGCGCTTTGCGTGGTTTACCCCATACCTGGCGCGCCCGACCCCGCGCTCCAGGGACCTGAGATCCGAATATCAAAGTCTGAACAACACCTTAGCTCGCCCGCCCCGAGCGCGGCGCTAGGTCACGGCGACGTGACGGCCGGAACCCTTCCTTTTGACCGGCCCGTTCAGTATGCTGCACTTGCGATTGCGGATCTCGCAGTTGCAAAACGGATGTGCCGTCGGCTCGGGGAGCGGCGGCGACAACCGCCTGCCGTCTCAAACGGGGGCATTTTATAAGGAGGGCGCTATCATGGCCCGCACCGCCGCAATGCCGGCACTTAAGGCCGAATCCGGCCTGTCGCACTATCTCGAAGAAATCCGTCGGTTCCCGATGCTGGAACCGCAGCAAGAATACATGCTGGCCAAGAGCTGGCGTGAGCACGGCGACACCGACGCCGCGCACAAGCTCGTCACGAGTCATCTAAGACTCGTCGCCAAGATTGCCATGGGTTATCGCGGCTACGGCCTGCCGATTTCCGAGGTGATCTCGGAAGGCAACGTCGGCCTGATGCAGGCGGTCAAGCGCTTCGAGCCGGAAAAGGGTTTCCGTCTGGCCACCTATGCCATGTGGTGGATCAAGGCCGCGATCCAGGAGTACATCCTGCGCTCGTGGTCGCTGGTGAAGATGGGCACCACCGCCAACCAGAAGAAGCTGTTCTTCAACCTGCGCAAGGCCAAGAGCAAGATCTCCGCGCTTGAAGAGGGCGATCTGCGGCCCGACCAGGTGCAGATCATCGCCAAGCGCCTCGGCGTCACCGAGCAGGACGTCATCGACATGAACCGCCGTCTCGGCGGCGATGCGTCGCTCAACGCGCCGATCCGCGACGACGGTGAGTCGGGCGAATGGCAGGACTGGCTGGTGGACGATGCGCCGAGCCAGGAACGCATCCTCGCCGACAGCGAGGAAAGCGATAACCGCCACCAAGCGCTGATCGGTGCGCTCGATGTGCTCAACGATCGCGAACGCCGCATTTTCGAGGCGCGGCGCTTGGCCGACGATCCGGTCACGCTCGAGGATCTCGCCGCCGAGTTCGGCGTCTCGCGCGAACGCGTGCGTCAGATCGAGGTGCGCGCCTTCGAGAAGGTGCAGAAGGCGGTGAAGAACCGCATGGCGGCGATGGAGCGGCCGGCGGCGGAGCCGGAAGCGCTCGCGGCGCATTAAGCGAAGCGCGTCAAACGTTACGAATGGCCGGGCCGAAAGCCCGGCCATTTTTGTATTGGCAAAGCGCAACAACGCCGTCATTGCCGGGCTTGACCCGGCAATCCATGAGGCCGCTCCACAAGCAAGCAGATACGTACGGCTCTCATGTGTGAGAGTCATCATGGATGCGCGGGTCACGCCCGCGCATGACGCTATGCATGCGGCGCGGCCTTTCGCTTCTGATGCAATTGTCAAACAGCCAAAGCTCCGCCGGCCCTGTTCTTTGACGGCGCGGGTCACGCCGGCTTCCCTTTTTCCGTTTCCCCAAAAGGGGGAATGGAGCGCCGGGAGGCGCCAGGGGCTTGCGAGGCCCCTTCGAGCCGCCCTTGCGATCGGGCAGCTCCCGCGCGCCAGATCGCGAAGCAGGGTTACGAAGCCTGCTCCACGGCGCGCGCGCCGCACGCGGCAGGTTTGCGAGGCCTGTCCGCCCGGGCGCTGCGCCTCCCGGCGCTCCACCGCAGATAAGCATGCGCAGTCTGCCCAAGCTTGTCTGCGCGGCACGCATTGTCGGCGCGCCGCGTCCTGCTCCGCTTTACGACGCCTCATGAAGCGCCCTCAGATGAGCCGGACTTAATGACTATAATCCTTACATTTTATAAGGTCAATGTTCCTAGGAAAAACAATTGGCCGGCCTTTCAAAAGATATATCTTGCGCAATATCGCAAAGCGCCCTATCTACGATGCATCGAAAGATATATCTTTATAAAATATATCTAATGCACTGAACGGACAGGAGTTTTTATGTTCGGACGACACTTTGAAGGCCGCCACGAGCGCGACTGCGCTGGCGGGCGGCATGGCCGGGGACGCCATCACGGCTTCGGCGGCCGGCACGGCTGGGGCGGCCGCCACGGCGGCGGCGATGACGAGATGATGCACGCGGGCCGCATGCTAGCCCAAGGCGATCTGCGCCTGATCGCGCTCAGGCTCATCGAAGGTCAGCCGCGGCACGGCTACGACATCATCAAGGCGCTCGAGGACACGACGTCGGGCTGGTACGCGCCGAGCCCCGGCATCGTCTATCCGACGCTCACCTATCTGGAAGAGGTCGGCTATCTCACCTCGCAGCCGGAAGGCGCCAAGAAGCTCTACACCATCACCGATGAAGGCCGCGCGCATCTTGCGGAGAACCGCGATCTGATCGACGCGGTGATGAAGCGGCTCGCCTTTATCGGCGAGAAGGCCGCGCGCATTCGCGAGCGTATGGAAGGCGAGCAGGAAACCGAGCGCGGCGGCCGTTACCAACTCGTGCGCGCCGCATTCGATAACCTGCGCGAGTCCACCCGCGAGCGTCTCAAGAACGATGCCGACGCGGAAGCGAAGGTCGTGGAGATCCTCGCGCGGGCAGCGAACGAGATCCGCAAGCTGCAGTGACGAGAGGCGGCAATCTTCAATCCATCTCGTAGCCCGGGTGGAGCGAAGCGTCACCCGGGAACGATTGATAAGATGCCCCGGATTTCGCGGGGCCTGTCATCGGGCGGCGCTTCGCGCCGACCCGTTGGCTCTATCCGGGCTGCAAACTATAGCGATCTACGCGAGGCGCTTACTGCCCCCACGCCCGGAACGCTTCCTCGAATGCGCGGGCGCCGGGCGTGCCCTTCTCCACCGCGAGGATGGCGCGCTTGCCGCTCGTATAGACGATCGGAATGTCGAACCAATCGCGCTCCTTCAAGAGCTGCACGTTGCGCTGCAAGTCGATGTCGACGGCGGACAAGCCAATCAGGAAATAGCCGTTGGTCACCTTCACCGCGAGGCCGGCAAGCGGCACGCCGCGCGCCTGCTCGTTCTGCTTCATCAAGACGCCGGGCACGTTGCCGATGCCACCTTCGGCGAAGTCGGCCGGCAACGTGAACATGATCTCGATGGTATGGCTCGCCGGCAGCGCCTTGTCGGTGTTCCGCCGCAACGACCACGTCATGCGCATGCGCCGCTCGGGGATCTCCACGTCGGCGCGGATGGCGAGCTCGGGTGCCAAGCCCGGCCCGGGCGATACCGTCTCGGTACGCCAGATCGCCGAGCCGACGTAGCGTTTGCCTTGCGGATCGTTCGGGTCTTCGTCGTAGAGCACGACCTTCTGCGCCACCGCCGCGGCCGGCGCATTGGCGGTGCCGGCCTGATCGCCGCCGATGCGGTCGGCGATCTTCGGCTGACCGGCCGGCTGCGTCGCCTGCTGTGGCGGCTTCGGCGCGGGCGTCGACGAGCGCAGGCTCGCGAACATCGAGGAGATGGCGCCGCGCTGCCAGTAAGCGGCACCGGCGACGCCGATCACGGCCAGCACGATCGCCGCGATGATCGCGATGCGGCCCCAGTTGCGCGCCGGGCGCGTATAGATGTCTTCGTCGTCGTATTGCGCCACCGGCGCGGGCGGCCAGCTTTCCGGCAGCGGCTCTTCCGGCATCGGCTCGTGCATCACCGCGCGCGGCAACGGCTCGACAGGCTCCTCGTCGACGGGCGCTTCATGAGTCGGCGTGTGAGGCGCGCCGTGATGCGGCGCGTAAGGCGACGGTTCGGGCTCTTCCTCCGGCTCGCTCGCCGGCGGCTCAAAATAGTGCCTGGGCGCCGGCTTCTCATGCGCATCGTCGACCAGCGGCTCGCTGTGCCCCTCGACTTCCGCCATCGTCTCACGGAAATTGCGCAGCGCCTGATCACTCAGCGAAGGCGCTTCCTCGGACGGTGCCTTCGCCGGCTCGTCCGGCATGGCGCGGCGGACGGCTTCCGCTTCGACCTTGCGGATGGCGTCTTCCAGCGCCAGCCGCTCGCGCGTGATCTCGGTCTCCTCCAGCGCAGGCTCGACGCTGCGCAGCTGGGCGACCAAGGCGGTGCGCGCGCGCTCGTACAACGCGCGGCGGTTCTCGCCGGTGTTGTTGTCGAGGCCCGCGACGGCGCGCGCGATCAGGGGTTGATAATCAGCCATTCCGCGTCATGTGCTCGAGCATGGGGGACATGCTCTTGGCCCTATATGATGTCTTTTTTCCGCAATCATGTCTCGAAAGGATTCTTCATCAGGATCGTATCCTCCCGCTCCGGGCTGGTGGACAGGAGCGTGACCGGGCAGCCGATCAGCTCTTCAACCCGGCGGACGTATTTGATCGCCTGTGCCGGCAACTGCGCCCAGGAGCGGGCGCAGGCGGTCGGCTCTTTCCAGCCGTCGATGGTTTCGTAAATCGGCTCGACGCGGGCCTGGGCCAGCTCGCCGGCGGGCAGATAGTCGATCTCGCGACCGTCCAACCGGTAGCCGACGCAGACTTTGACCTCGTCGAAGCCGTCCAGGATGTCGAGCTTCGTCAGCGCGATACCGTCGATACCGCAGGTGCGGACGGTTTGCCGCACCAGCACGGCGTCGAACCAGCCGCAACGGCGGGCGCGGCCGGTGACGGTGCCGAACTCGCGGCCGCGCTCGCCCAGCGTCTTGCCGATCTCGTTGTGCATCTGATCGGTCGGAAACGGCCCCTCGCCCACCCGCGTGGTGTAGGCCTTGGTGATGCCGAGCACGTAATCGATCGCCGTCGGCCCGAGGCCCGAGCCGGTGGCCGCCTGCCCCGCCACCGTGTTGGACGAGGTGACGTAAGGATAAGTGCCGTGGTCGATGTCGAGCAGCGCGCCTTGCGCGCCCTCGAACAGGATGCGCTTGCCCTCGCGCCGCTTGCCGTCGAGCAGCAGCCAGACCGAGTCCATGTAAGGCAGCACCTTGGGCGCGATCGCGGCAAGATGGTCGTAGACGGTCTGTGGGGTGATCTCGGCCATGCCGTTGCCGCGGCGCAGCGCATTGTGATGCGCCAGCAGGCGGTCGATCTTGGGGCCGAGCGCCGGCAAATCGGCGAGGTCCATGAAACGGATGGCTCTGCGGCCGACCTTGTCTTCATAGGCTGGGCCGATGCCGCGCTTGGTCGTGCCGATGCGCGCCGATGAGTTCTCGCGGATGGCCTCCAACTCGCGATGCAGCGGCAAAATGAGCGTGGCGTTCTCGGCGATGCGCAGCGTCTCCGGCGTGACCTTCACGCCCTGCTTCTCGAGCTGGGCTATCTCGTCGATGAGCGCCTGCGGATCGATGACGACGCCATTGCCGATGACGGAGAGCTTGCCGCCGCGCACCACGCCGGAGGGCAGCAGTGACAGCTTGTAGGTCTTGCCGTCGATCACCAAGGTGTGGCCGGCGTTATGGCCGCCCTGGAAGCGAACCACGATATCGGCCTGCTCCGACAACCAGTCGACGATCTTGCCTTTGCCCTCGTCGCCCCACTGGGAGCCGACCACCACAACATTCGCCATCAGGATCTCTTCCCTGCCGTAAGCCCCCGGACGCGCTCAGCCGGGTGCCGCCGGCCAGGTGCACCTTCGGATAAAGGATGCAAGCGCCTGAGGCAAGGCAAAGGGACGACTTTCCGGCCGGCAGCGCCGGCCAGTTCGCCTGACTTTTCAACAAGCTACCCGCCCGGAGCCGGGCTTCCGCCTAGGACTGGAGTACGTATTGGCCGGGCGCCGCCGGCAGCGGCGCCTCGGCGGCCGGAAAGGCCGGCGGCGCGACCTCCGCCCCGGAGCGGGCGGCGAGCCAGGCCGACCATTCCGGCCACCAGGAGCCGGACTTGTGGGGAGCCACGCTCAGCCAGCTATCGGGGTCGGTGTGGTGGGCGTCGCCGGGCGTGGTCGTGACCTGGTAGGTGCGGTGACGGTGGTTCGGCTCCGACACGATGCCGGCGTTATGACCACCGGAGGTGAGCAGATAGGTGACCTCGGTTTCGGTGAGCCGATGGATCTTGTAGGTCGAGCGCCAGGGCGCGACGTGATCGCGCTCGGTGCCGACGGCGAAGATCGGCACGCGGACGTCGGTGAGCGAGATCGGCTTATCGCCGACGACATAACGGCCCTCGGCGAGATCGTTGGCGAGGAACAGCTTGTGCAGATATTGCGAATGCATGCGGTAGGGCATGCGCGTGGTGTCGGCATTCCAGGCCATGAGGTCGCTCATGGGTTCGCGCTCGCCCATGAGATAGTTGCGGCTCGAATAGGACCAGACCAAGTCGTTCGAGCGCAGCATCTGGAAGGCGCCGGCCATCTGCGTGGTGTCGAGGAAGCCCTGCTCCCACATCATGTCGTCAAGGAAGGCGAGCTGGCTTTCGTTGATGAACAGCATCAACTCGCCGGCTTCGGTGAAATCGGTCTGCGCCGCGAGCAAAGTAAGCGACTGGAGGCGCTCGTCGTTGTCGCGCGCCATCGCGGCGGCGGCGATCGACAGCAATGTGCCGCCGAGGCAATAGCCGACGGCGTGCACCTTCTGATGGGGGACGATGGCGTTGACCTGATCGAGCGCGGCCATGACGCCGAGCGTGCGGTAATCCTCCATGTCGAGGTCGCGGTCGTCCTCGTCCGGATTCTTCCACGACACCATGAAGACGGTGAAGCCCTGTTCGGTGAGGTATTTCACCATCGAATTGTGCGGCGACAGATCGAGGATGTAGTACTTCATGATCCAGGCCGGCACGATCAGCACCGGCTCGGGGCGCACCGTCTCGGTCGTCGGTGCGAATTGAATGAGTTCGATCAACCGATTGCGGTAGACGATCTTGCCCGGCGTGACCGCGACATCTCGGCCGACGACGAATTTCTCGCAGCCGGCCGGCTTCTTGCCGCTGATCTTGCGCTCCGCGTCCTCCAGCATGTTCTGGAAGCCGGTGACCAGATTGGCGCCGCCGGTCTCGAGCGTGCGGCGCATGATCTCGGGATTGGTGAGCACGAAGTTCGACGGCGCCGCCATGTCGAGAATCTGACGCGACATGAACTCGACCATGCGCTCGTTCTGCTTGCTGACACCGCGCACGCCCGTGGTGGCGTTGTGCCACCATTGCTGCTGCAGCAGGAACGACTGGTACATCACGTTGTACGGCCATTTCTGCCAAGATTCGTCGGCGAAGCGCTTGTCCTGGGGCAGCGGCTCGATGCAAGGACCGGCGGCCTGGCCCTTGGCACACTCCGCGCAATGCAGCGCGAGACGCGACGTCTTGCGCATGGCCTTTTCGACGAGCTGCAGGCGTTTGCCCGGGGAGCCGGCGAGATGCGTCGCCCAATCGAGATAAGCGTGCATCAGCGCAAGCGGCGACAATCCCATGGTGGCGCGCGCGACGCCGGCATGCAGCGAACGGTCAACGATGTCGGCGAGCGCGGTAACGGCGTAGGAGTCGCGTTCGTCGCGGCCGGCCGCCAGCGCTTCGAGCGAAGCAACGGCAGGCGCCGGGCTCGCGGCCGGCGCAATGGATATACGCGGGGTGTCCGATGTCGCGAGAGTGCTTTGTTCGGTCATGACCACCTCAATACCGGCGCCTGCGCCGCTGGGTGATGACCTACGTCAAAATCTCGAACTGATTGTGACGGCCCGTGGCCCGATCAGGCCCCCCCTCAGCCGGCAATAGCGATGCGATTCTCAGGGGCGCGTGGCCCGCTCAACCGCGCCTGAATCTGGGCGTGACGCCGTACGTCCTCTTGAACGCCGCAGTGAAATTCGACGTATGGGCATAGCCGGCGACAAAGGCCGCCTGCGCGACGCTCACGCCATTTCGCTGCAAGGCGTCGTGCGCCGCTTCGAGCCGCTTCTGGCGGATAAACTCAAACACCGTCATGCCGAAATGCGCCTTGAACCGCCGCTGCACGGTGCTCACGCTCGCGCCGGTGTGGGCGGCGATCTGCCCGATCGTCAGCGTCTCGTCGAGATGAGACATGATGTATTCGCGCATCCGCTCGCTGTGGCGAATGGCCGCGCTGATCACCCGCGGACCGCACCGACCCTCGCTTTCGACCAACGCACTGAGGATCAGCCGCATGATCTCGAGGCCGCGCGATTGTCGGTACAGCACGACCAACTCGCCCGCCAACATTGGTGGCGGCTTAAAGATCTGTTCGGCGAACGCAATCATATGACTCGTCGGCGTGAAAGTGTAACTGTTCAAGTGGTGAGAAAAAAATCTGCTTAGTTCCGTTGCGCCGACGCCCTGACCTCCGGCGAGCGCCCGCACCCAATCCAGCGGCGCCGAGATCTTTATCTTGCGCATCGGGGCGTCCGTCTCGGAGACGAACTTCAGCGAACACGGTCGCGCGATACAGAACACCCCGGCGATCGGACGCTCACCCCGCAAAGTGTCGAACTCAAACAGCTTGCCGTCGAGAATGAATCGCTGCTCGCCTTGCAGCAGCATGAAGACCTGCACGTAAGGCGACACCTCGTGCACCTCGAATGAAGGCGTACAACCAACCGCGCTTTCCCAGACACGAACTCGCAGATCGCTGGGCAAACCGATGTTTGTATCTCCTACGACTTCTTCAATCGACATCGATGAATCATTCCAAAACTTGAACTAGACTACTTCTAATAAGCGTTTGCCGCTTTCCCATACATTTTTGACATTGTGAGCAAAGAACTCCGCTTTGACAAGAAAGTCCACATTCCCGTTAGGTCTCTTCGGGAAGCGGGGTTCAATAATCACGATGACGAGACCTAAAACTGGCGTTCAGCGCGCGACGACTCTCACGGGCATTTCACGGCAACATCAAACCGGCAAAGGCGCAGTGGCACGTATCGCTTTGTTGCCAGCGGTCAGCTTGCTCGCGATATCGACGGCCGCCGCCGAGCCAGACGTCGAACTGCCGACCATCGCCGTCACGAGAGAGAGCGCCGACGGCCCGGTTGCCGGATACATTGCGAAACAAAGCCGTACAGGCACGAAGACCGACACGCCGCTCGACAAGACACCGCAGTCCATCACCGTGGTGCCGCGCGAGCAGATGGAAGACCAAGCGGTCACCTCCGTCGCCGAATCGTTGCGTTACTCCGCCGGTCTTTTCACGGAATATCGCGGCACATCCAACCAGCACGATGAAATGTATATCCGCGGTTTCGGTTATGTGCCGCGCTTCCTGGATGGCCTGCTTTACGGGTCAAGCTCGCTGGGCCAACTCGATCCTTATCTTCTCGAGCGCATCGAAGTGCTGCGCGGACCCTCGTCAATTCTCTACGGCGAGTTGAGCCCCGGCGGGATGGTCAATCTGGTGAGCAAACGCCCGACGGGCGAGACCGTGCGCAGCGTCGAAGCCGGCGTCGGCAACGACCGGATGGCCTACGGCGCCTTCGATTTGATGGGCGTGGTTCCTCAGCACAATTCCGTCGCCTATCGCTTCGTGGGAAAGTACTGGCGCACCGACACCGAAGACATGCTCGAACGCGAGCGCGTCGCCTTCGCCCCCTCTATCAGCTTCAACCGCAACGGCGACACGCGGCTGACGGTACAGGCCTTCTACCAAAACGATCCGAAGGCCGGTCAGCGCAACTTCCGCCAAGCCGCCGGCTTATTGTATCCGACCAAATACGGCTACATCCCACGCGACTTTCAGGTCAGCGATCCGAACTACGAGAAGAACACGGAAAGACAATATGGCATCGGCTACAAGTTCGAGCACGATTTCAACAATTGGCTGATGTTTCGCCAGAACGTGCGTTATGCGGACATCGACTATCGGAGCCGGACCTTGGTTTGGAATGGGCTGTCCGCCAATGAGACGACGATCAGCCGTTACGCCTCGGACAATACCCAGCACCTGCGTCAATGGGTTGCCGATCAACAGCTACAAGCCAAGTTCGGCACCGGCCCTGTCACCCACACCGTACTCGCGGGCCTGGACTATCGATACACGATGCACGATCAGTGGACTGGACGGAACACCAACGTATCCTCGATCAACTGGCTCAATCCGGTCTACGGCATCAGCAACATAGCGCTAACAACCGTGACGGACACGACAACGAGGTTGGGACAGACCGGCATCTATGCTCAAGACCAGATCGAGATCGGCAAGCTGAACATCCTGATCGGCGGTCGGCAGGATTGGGCGGAGACCGACGTCTACAACAATCGCACCAGAGCCAACGAAACGCGCGACAGCGACGCCTTCACGTGGCGTGCCGGCGCGATCTATAATTTGCCTTTCGGCGTTTCGCCCTACGCAAGCTATTCGACATCGTTCGAAGCGCCGACGCAGTCGGCGCCGTCGGGCAGCACCTTTGAGCCGGTTACCGCCCAGCAGTACGAGTTCGGCGTCAAGCTCATGCCGGAAGGCGCGCCTTACCAGCTCACCGCATCTTACTTCAACATCACGCAACAGAACATTCTGAAGTATGACTCGGCAACCGCGTCCTACTACCAGGTCGGCGAAGGCATAAGCCGCGGCTGGGAGCTTGAAGGGCGCGTCGACGTGACCAAGCGGTTCCAGGCGATCGCGAGCTACAGCCGCACCGACACGGAGATCACCAAATCGACAACGGCTTCCGAGGTCGGCCTGGAATTCGACCGCGTGCCGCGCAATCAAGCGTCGCTGTGGTTGAAGTATGACTTCTACGACACGATGCCGAAAGGCGCGACGGCGCTGAACGGATTGGGGCTCGCCCTCGGCGTCCGCTATATCGGCAATAGCACGGACCGCACCAATACGCTCGATGTCCCGTCCGTCACCCTGCTCGACGCTGCCGTCTACTACGATCTGGAGGCCTTGGATAAGGCTTACAAGGGCGTGAAGCTGCAGGTCAACGCCACCAATCTCGAAGACAAGTATTACGTCGCGTCCTGCGCTTCGAGCTCGTCCTGTTTTATCGGCACCGGTCGTACGGTCACGGCGTCATTAAAGTACACGTGGTAATGGCTTTCCGATGCACATCGCTGCTGGTCTGTGCCTTGGCCTGCAGTGCGGGCGCGGCCGTCGCCGACCCCGCAGCCCAGGCGATCGTGGGCGGCCTGCCGGCAGCCACTTTGAAAGCCGGCGAGAGCCGCCTTCATCCGCTGACGGCCTCGGCAGGCGACTTCATCCGGGGCAAGATCCTGCCGAGCCGCGGGCGCATCGATCTCGATCTTGTTGCCTGCGGCGACAGCCGCCATGTGCGGCGCTTTCACAGCAGTCTGGGCGGCGTTGGCGACTTTCTGTTTGTTGTCGGAGACGATCCGAGCTGCCTGCGCGTCACGGCGCATGGCGCCGACGCGACCTATGACGTCAAGATCGACCTTCGCTTGCCGCCCGCCGCGCAGGTGGCGCCGGCCCGCCGCTATCTCAGCCCGGCAATCGCCAGGGCGGCTGAAAGCGTGGCCACCGGAGCTTCCACCGACGCCTTCTGGGCCGACGTTGTCCGTGCGGGCACGCCGCTGATCGAGCCGGGCGTGGACGAAAAGACCCGCACCGTCACGTTCCTGGCGCGCGGCGCGCAACACAATGTGCGCCTCTTCGGCGCGCCCGGCGGCGATCACGATCTGCTTGAACGGCTTGGCACCTCCGACATCTGGTTTAAAAGCTACGTGCTGCCGACGACGACACGCATCGCCTATCAACTCGCCGCCGATGTGCCGGAAGTGCCGGGCACCGATCGCGAGCGGCGCGTCGTGCTCGTGGCCACGGCCAAGGCCGATCCGTTCAATCCTCACGCCTGGCCGGCGGACGCCCCGGACGCCTTCGGGCGCAAATCGGTTCTGGAGCTGTCGGATGCTCCCGCACAACCCTGGGTCACCGAGCGTGCCGTTGCCAAAGGAACGCTGCAGCGCTTCGTTCTCGCCAGCACCAAGCTCGGCAACGAACGCGACATCGCGATCTATCGGCCGCCGGGCTTCCGTGCCGGCGCCGCGAACACCGTGCTGCTGTTCGTGTTCGACGCCGACGCTTACCTCACCAAGGTGCCGACGCCGACCATTCTCGACAACATGCTCGCGGCCGGGCGCTTGCCGCCGACGGTCGCGGTCTTCATCGCCAATCCGGACGCCGCGGCACGCGCGCGCGAATTGCCCGGCAACCCGGATTTCGCCGACTTCATGGCCAAAGAGCTGCTGCCGCGCGTGCTGCGCGAGACCGGCCTGCGGCACGATCCAAAACGCACAGTGCTTGCCGGGTCGAGCTTCGGCGGGCTCGCCTCCGCCTTCATCGCCCTGCGCCATCCGAACGCTTTCGGCAACGCCATCAGCCTGTCGGGATCGTTCTGGTGGCATCCGGTAAAGGCGGATCCGACGCGGCCGGAATATGTCGCCGATCTGGTGGCTTCAACGCCACGCAAGCCGGTGCGGTTCTTCCTCACCGCCGGTCTGTTCGAGCGGCAGCGTTTACCGAGTTCGGGCGGCATCCTGGAGACGGTGCGCCATCTGCGCGACGTCCTCACCGCCAAAGGCTATCACGTGACCTATCGCGACTATGCCGCCGGCCACGACTATTATGTGTGGCGCGGCGCCCTCTCCGACGGGCTCGAAACCCTGTTCGGAAAGGACGCCCGCCGCTGAGCCTCTGGCTCAGAAATGCAGCGGCTTGGCCTGCTGCACCTGCGGCAGCGCCCGCACCTTCGCCAGCACGGCCTCGGGCAGTTCGCCGTCGATCTCGATCAGCGCCACGGCGTTGGCGCCCGGCGCTTCGCGGCCGACGTGGAAGGTCGCGATGTTGATACCGGCCTCGCCCAACGTCGACGAGAACGTGCCGATGAAGCCCGGCTTGTCGAGGTTGGTGATGTAGATCATCGACGGGCCGAACTCCGCGTCCATGCGGATACCCTTGATGTTGACGATGCGCGGACGGCCGTCGGCAAACACCGTTCCGGAGACGTGACGCGACTGGCGCTCGGTCACCACCGTGACAGTAATCAGGCTGTCGTAGTCGCCGGCCACCTGGCGCGTGGTCTCTTCGATCACCATGCCGCGCTCCTTGGCGATGACCGGCGCCGAGACGACGTTGACGTCGCCCAGCATCGGCCGCAGCAGGCCGGCCAGCGCGGCGGAGGTCAGCGCGCGCGTATTCATCTGCGCGACCGCGCCCTCATAGGCGATCTGCACCTTGCTCAGCCCTGTTTCGGTCAACTGACCCGCGAACGAGCCGAGCTTCTCAGCGAGCTCCACGAACGGCTTTAGCTTGGGGGCTTCTTCCGCGCTGATCGAGGGGAAGTTGACCGCGTTGGTGATGGCGCCGGACATCAGATAGTCCGACATCTGCTCGGCGACCTGCAGTGCGACGTTCTCCTGTGCTTCCGAAGTGGAGGCGCCGAGATGCGGCGTGCAGATCACATTGGCATGGCCGAACAGCACGTTCTCGGTCGCCGGCTCGGTGACGAAGACGTCGAAGGCGGCGCCCGCGACGTGACCCGAATCGAGCGCGGCACGCAGCGCGACTTCATCGACCAGACCGCCGCGCGCGCAGTTGATGATGCGCACGCCCTTCTTCATCTTCGTCATCGCCGTGGCGTCGATGATGTTGCGGGTCTTGTCGGTGAGCGGCGTGTGCAGCGTGATGAAGTCGGCGCGCTTGAACAGCTCGTCGAGCTCGACCTTCTCGACGCCGATATCCACGGCGCGCTCCGGCGAGAGGTAAGGATCGAAGGCGATCACCTTCATCTTGAGGCCGAGCGCGCGGTCGGCGACGATCGAGCCGATATTGCCGCAGCCGATCACGCCCAGCGTCTTGGCGGTGATCTCGACGCCCATGAACTTGTTCTTTTCCCACTTGCCGGCCTGGGTGGAGCGGTCGGCTTCGGGAATCTGCCGGGCGAGCGCCAGCATCAGCGAGATGGCGTGCTCGGCGGTGGTGATCGAATTGCCGAACGGCGTATTCATCACGATGATGCCCTTCGCCGTCGCCGCCGGAATATCGACGTTGTCGACGCCGATGCCGGCGCGGCCGATGACTTTCAGATTTTTCGCATTAGCGAGAATCTTCGGTGTCACCTTGGTCGCGGAACGGATGGCGAGACCATCATAATTGCCGATGATTTCGGCGAGCTTGTCTTTGTCCTTGCCGAGCGCCGGCTGGAAATCGACCTCGACACCGCGATCCTTGAAGATCTGCACGGCGGCGGGAGAGAGAGCGTCGGAGATGAGAACTTTGGGCATGTGTCCCTCGGAGTGTCATTCCGGCCGAGCGCAAAGCGCGAGAGCCGGAATCCAGTAAAGGAAATCGCAGATTGTCGGGTGGTTCTGGATTCCGGGTTCGCGTGCTTCGCACGCGCCCCGGAATGACCGGTTCTTACGCCGCTTTCGCGAGCGCGGCCTTGGCCTCGGCGAAGGCCCAGTCGAGCCAGGGCGTCAACGCTTCGACGTCCGACTTCTCGACGGTGGCGCCACACCAGATGCGCAGGCCCGCCGGGGCATCGCGGTAATGGCCGATGTCGAGACCGGCGCCTTCCTTCTCCACCAGCGCGGCGAGCTGCTTGGCGAAAGCAGCCTGCGCGTCGTCGGAGAGCGACGTAATCGCCGGATCGACCACCTTCAGGCACACCGACGTGTTCGAGCGGATCGCCGGCGAGGTGGCGAGGAAATCGACCCACGCGGTCTTCGCCGCCCAGTCGGCCAGCACCTTGGTGTTGGCGTCGGCGCGCGCGATCAGCGCCTTCAGGCCGCCGATCGACTTCGCCCAGGCGAGCGTGTCGAGATAGTCCTCGACGCAGAGCATCGACGGCGTGTTGATGGTCTCGCCGACGAAGATGCCTTCGTTGAGCTTGCCGCCCTTGGTCATGCGGAAGATCTTGGGCAGCGGCCAAGCCGGCTTGTAGGTCTCGAGTCGCTCCACCGCGCGGGGCGACAGGATGAGCATGCCATGCGCGGCTTCGCCGCCGAGCGCTTTCTGCCAGGAGAAGGTGACGACATCGAGCTTCGCCCAATCGAGCGGCTGCGCGAAGGCGGCCGAGGTGGCGTCGCAAATCGTGAGGCCCTTGCGGTCCGCGGCGATCCAATCGCCGTTCGGCACGCGCACGCCGGAAGTGGTGCCGTTCCAGGTGAACACCACGTCGGAATTGAAATCGATCTTGGCAAGATCGGGCAGTTCGCCGTACGGCGCCTTCAGCACCGTGACGTCCTTGAGCTTCAACTGCTTCTCGACGTCGGTGACCCAGCCTTCGCCGAAGGATTCCCAGGCGAGCATGGTGACGGGGCGTGCGCCGAGCATCGACCACATCGCCATTTCGACGGCGCCGGTGTCGGAGGCCGGCACGATGCCGATCTTGTAGTCGGCCGGGACTTCGAGCACTTCGCGGGTGAGATCGATGGCGCGCTTGAGCTTCGCCTTACCGATCTTGGCGCGGTGCGAACGTCCGAGGCAGGCGTCTGTGAGGGCTTGGAGGCTCCAGCCGGGGCGCTTGGCGCAGGGGCCGGACGAAAAGTGCGGGGTGACCGGCCGCACGCCGGGCTTCATCACTGTCATAGCCTATCCTTCCAGATAGAAGCCCCTCGTTGGGGAGGGGTGTCCCACTGGCGGAGATAGGCGAAGTGACGCGCCCGGTCAACTCATTTCGATATTGTCAAAAGGAATGAGGCGGGATCAGAACCGCACGCCGAGACCGACGCGGCCGGTATTGAGCTGGGAGCGGATACCGCCGACCGGCGCGAAGGCGACAAATTCCCATTCGCCGCGCAGAAAGACATTCGGCAACAAGGCCACGTCCATGCCGAGACCGACCAGGAAGCCGGCGGTGACCGCGTTGTCCTTGCTGTCCGTCTGCGTGATCGGCCCGAAGGTCGTCGAACCGCCGCCGCCCGATGGCGTCCAGATGTCGGTCACCGTCGAGCTGGTGGTGTAGTTGAAGCGGCCGACCGCCACGCCCAGCATGCCGTAAGGCAGGAACTGCCCGAAGGCATAGCCCGCCTTCGCGCGCACCGTCGCATAATCGACGAGCTTCAGCGAGGCGGCAGAATTGATGTAGACGTTGTGCGTCGTCCCATCCGACGTGATCACCTGCCGCGCGATCGAGTCGCTCGCGCTCGCTTCCAGCTTGGACGGCTTGTTGTAAGCGGCGTCGACACCAAGAACGAGTTCGCTCCACTGCCAATTGTAGCCGACGAACACGCCATACTGGCTGGAGTTTGTGGTCACGTTCGGCAACGTCGTCCAAGCAGACGGCATGAACTCGCTCTGCACCGTCGTATTGCGCAGGATGTAGGCGATCTGATCGCTGCCGGCGTTGCCGAAGTCGGCGTTCATGTTCGACGCACCGATCTGCGCGCCGATCTGCAGACCGTCCCAGCGCACATAGCCGGGCGAGTCCTCGGTGAACGAACCGCGCAGCCAGGAATCGTCCGGCATGTCGGCCGCTCGGGCGCCGCCGATCGACGCCGCGATCAGGACGGCAGCGGCAGCGTGCCGAAGCACGGCGCTATCGTGCAAGCGGCAGATCATCGAAACTCCACCGGACGCCGACACGCACTTCATGGGCGGCGAGGTTCTTCAGCGTCATCGCGCCGAAAGAATCGCTCGCTGTCGTGACATCGCCGAAATTGATGTAGCGGTAGCCGACGTCGACCATCATGTTGGGCGCGATCGCGTAACCCGCACCGGCCATGGCCGCCCAGGCGAACTTCCATTGCGTGTGCGACAGCCCGCTCGTGAAAGGCGGCGCCGCCGTGCTCGCATAGTCCGTCGTGCGCAGGTAGGACACGCCGGCGCCGGCGCCGACGTAAGGCGTCACGCGATACCACGTGCCGAGATCGAGATAGCCGTTGAACAGAGCGGTGATCGCCGACGTCTTGGCGGTGGTGTCGTCGGACGAGACGATCGTGCCCGTATATTTCATCGGCGCGGTGTAATCGACGGTGACGTCGGTGCGCAGCCACTCGCTCTTGTAGCCGGCGCCGATGCCGCCGGTGAAACCGTTGCCGAGATTGTTGCTGGTCGGACTTAGATAGCCAGGCGCGGATTGCGCGCTGTCAATGTGGCCCCAGTAGTAGCCGAGATCGCCGCGCACGTACCAACCGCCATTGGGCAGGATGAGCACCGGCTTCGGCGGCGGCGGCAGGTTTTCCGGCATGTCCGCGGCCATTGCAGCGCTCATGGCGGCACTCGCCTGCCCCATGACGCCGATAAGCGCGAACAGTCTCAACCAACGCATGATACCGCTTCCTTCGCTGCCGGCGCCGCCGTGACGGCATTCGCCCGCTTCGTCCGCTCGACCTTGCCCAACACAAGTAAAGAGCGGCTTAACCATAAATCTTCACCATGCCACGCGACCGTTAACCGTCATGCCGCGCGACGACACGCCTCAGCCTCTGCTGCGTAACGGCGGCGGCGGCGTGTAAACCGGGGGTGGCGCATAGACCGGAGGCGGTGGAGGCGGCGCGTAGTACTGCACGGGCGCATAGCCGGTGAAGGCATCGAAGTTCACGCGCAGGCCAAGCTTGAAGTCGTGCGACGTGAGATGGTGGAATTCCATCGGGTTGTTGACAGAATTGCCGCCGAGATAGTTGTAGATGTCGCCGGACTGGGCATCGCCGAGATCGACGTAGCGATAGGCAAGCTCGACCGTGAAATTCTTGGTGACCTTGTAGGCGACGCCGGCATGCAGCGCCCAGGCGAAGTTCCATTTCGAGGCCGTATCGGCAAAGGCGACGCCGCCGCCGGGGCAGACCGTGCATACGTCCTGGAAGCTGTGAATGGTGTTGCGCGACGTGCCGACACCGGCACCGACGAACGGCGTGAATCCGCTCCACGTGCCGAGATCGACGTAGCCGTTCAACAAGAATAGCCATTCCGACTTGCTGCCGGAGTATTCGTCGGTGATCGTGCTGCCGCCGCTGGTGATGACCTGCGAGCCGTGAAAGTTCGCTTTCGAGCGATACTCGCCGGTCAGGTCGAAGCGCAGCCAATCGTTGAAATAGTAACCGACGCCGATACCGAAAAAGGCCGATGAGTCGAAGCCCAATCCGATGTTCTGAACGGAGTTGTTGACGTCCTGAATGTTGGTGACGTCGCGGACCTGTTGATTGGTCACGCCGATGTCGCCGCGCAGATACCAACTGGAAAATTCTTCGACGACCGGCGCGGGAACGTAGACCGGCTGCGGCATCGGCTGCGGATAGTCGGCGGCATGCGCCACGGAAAATGCGAGCGGGGCGAGACCCGCGAGGAAAGAGATCGTTAGACGCCGTACCATGCCATCGTCCCTTTTAGAATCCGGCGCCCCCCATGCGACGGATCAGTGCGGCGACGATGGCAGCAAAACCTTAAGTGGCTCTTAACCCTGTTTTTTAACTACGCTTTTTAACGCATTTCTCCGTCCGCAAAGTTCCGCCGTTAGCAAAGCGTTTACGCTTGCGGCATCGCATGGAGCGTCAAACGACAATGGCCGGGCACGAGGCCCGGCCATTCAAACCGACGTCGCTCCGATGTCGGGCGTCAGTCGCCTTCCATCTCGCCGATGTGGTGCTGCGAGTAGAGTTGGATGCCGAGCTTGTCGACGAGCTCGAGCTGGGTCTCGAGGAAGTCGATGTGGTGCTCCTCGTCCGACATCAGCTTCTCGAACAGATCGCGCGTGACGTAGTCCTTCACCGAGTGACTATGGGTCGCCGCCTCCTGATAGAGCGCGCGCGCCGAAAGCTCCGCCGCCAAGTCGCAGTCGAGCACTTCCTTCACGTTCTGTCCGATGTGCAGCGGATCAAGCACCTGCATATTCGGAAAACCTTCGAGGAAGATGATGCGGTCGGTCAGCTTGTCCGCATGCTCCATCTCTTCGATGGATTCCTTGCGCCACTGCTTGGCCAGAGCCTTGTAGCCCCAGTTGTCGAGCAACCGATAATGCAGCCAGTATTGATTGATCGCGGTCAGCTCGTGACGCAGCGCCTTGTTGAGATACTCGATGACCTTGGCGTCGCCCTTCATGGCGGGAGCACTCCTCGTAAAATGCAAACAACCTGTGGTGCGCGATCTTCACGCACTCCTTAGCACAATTCTAATCTTGGAAAAACGTTCGAACCGCCGCAGGTCGCGGAGGAAAGCCTCGATCAGCTCTTGTGATGCGTGTGAGTGGCGCAACCGCAGCCGGCCGGGCAACCGGCGGCGCCGAGAGCTTCGTCCATGATCTTACGGATGGTGCGGGCGCAGCGGCCGCACTGGGCCGAGCAGCCGAGGCAGCCATAGACCTGCCCGGTGGACCGCGGGCTCGCCGCGGTCACGGCATGGCGCACTTCATGGTCGCTGAGGACGTTGCAGGAACAGACGATCATCGCGTTCGGTGCCCGGCGGTTCGGAAGATCCGAACCGTAGAATGGCTTTTTGGGTACCGGCTTCGTTGAGGCAAGTCAAAGGAAAACGTAGTTTAAAAACGTTCTAAAGTATTGAATTCTAACGCTTTTTTGCTCCCGCGCCGGACTTCTTCCCGCGTTTTTGTTGCGCGCAGAACGGTTTGTGCTGCCGGCCGCCGGCCCGGCCGGTGATAAGGCAGCATTTTTCTGCAAAAAATTTTCGGCAGCATGTCGATCGGGCCGGCCGTCGTTCGTCGTGGGAGCAGAGGCCGGGGTGGCCTCAATGAAACAAAGGGAGACTTGGAAATGCGTGTGATGGTGATGGTGAAGGCGACGAAGGACAGCGAAGAGGGCATCATGCCCACGACGGAACTCCTTGAGGCCATGGGCAAGTACAATGAAGAGCTGGTCAAAGCCGGCATCATGCTCGCCGGCGAGGGCCTGAAGCCGTCGTCGCAGGGAAAGCGGGTGGCCTTCGACGGGCCGCGCCGCAGCATCATCGACGGGCCATTCGCCGAAACCCGCGAACTGGTCGCCGGCTTCTGGATCTGGCAGGTCAAGGACATGGCCGAGGCCCTCGAGTGGGTGAAGCGTTGCCCCAACCCGATGCCGGGCCCGAGCGAGATCGAAATCCGCCCGGTCTACGAGATGACCGACTTCGGCGAGGCGCTGACTCCGGAGGTCGCCGAGTTGCACGAGCGGACGCGGTCAAAGACGCGGACTCCCTGACGGCCTATCGGTCGCCACCGAGGCTTGTCTTGCTTCTCACGTCTCCCTTAACTGGGAGACGTGACAGCAACCGAAACCCATCAAGCGATCGAAACGGTCTTCCGGATCGAACAGGCGAGGCTCATCGCGGGCCTGGCCCGGATGGTGCGCGACGTCAGCCAGGCCGAAGAACTGGCGCAGGACGCGCTGGTGATCGCCTTGTCCGAGTGGCCGAAGACCGGCATCCCGGACAAGCCCGGCGCCTGGCTGATGGCCGCAGCCAAACGCAAAGCCATCGACGGCATCCGCCGCGACAAGATGCTGGTGCGCAAGCACGAAGAGATGGGCCGCGACCTTGAAGACGCACAAGACGACAGCGTCGAGAGCATCGAAGCAGCCATGGACGACGATGTCGGCGACGAGCTGCTCGGCCTCATCTTCACCGCCTGTCATCCGGTATTGTCGCCCGATGCGCGCGCGGCGCTGACGCTGCGGCTGGTCGGCGGCCTGACCACCGACGAGATTGCCCGCGCCTTTCTCTCCACCGAGACGACCATCGCCCAACGCATCGTCCGCGCCAAGAAGACGATCGGCGATGCCGCCCTCGCCTTCGAAGTGCCGCGCGGGAAGGAGCGCGATGCGCGCCTCGCCTCGGTGCTGGAGGTCGTCTACCTGATCTTCAACGAGGGCTACGCGGCGACCGCAGGCGAGGACCTGATCCGTCCCGCTTTGTGCACGGAAGCGCAGCGCCTCGGCCGCGTCATCGCCGGCCTGATGCCGGACGAGCCCGAAGTGTTCGGCCTCCTCGCGCTGATGGAAATCCAGGCGTCGCGTTTCGCCGCCCGCACGGCGCCGGACGGTTCGTTCGTGCCCCTCACCGAACAGAACCGTATGCGCTGGGATCAACTGCTGATCCGGCACGGTCTCGCCGCGCTCGAGCGCGCGGAAGCGCTCGGCGGCGCCAACGGGCCCTATGCGCTGCAGGCCGCGCTCGCAGCCTGTCATGCGAGAGCGCGTACGGCGGCGGACACAGACTGGAAGAAGATCGCTTCGCTCTACGACACGCTGCGCGAAGTCATGCCGTCACCCGTGGTCGATCTCAATCGCGCCGTCGCTTACAGCATGGCCTTCGGCCCGGAGGCGGGGCTGGCGCTTGTTGACGAGATCGCCGAGAGCGCGGCCTTGCGCAACTACGCGCCCGTGCCGGCGGCGAAGGGAGATTTCCTCTTCCGCGCCGGCCGGCTTAGCGAAGCCAAGGTCGAATTCGAGAGGGCGGCGCAGCTTACGCATAACGAGCGCGAGAAGGCATTTTTGCTGAAGCGAGCGGCGGCCTGCTTGTAGCCCGGGTGAGCGCAGCGAAACCCGGGGCGGCCTATCAATCGTTCCCGAACTACGCCCTACGCCGCTACCCGGCTCAGCGCCTCGATCACGTCATCCACCGCCGCTTCGACCAGCGCGGCGTCGTCGCCCTCGCCCATCACGCGGATCACCGGCTCGGTGCCGGAGGGGCGCACCAGCAGCCGGCCGTTGCGGCCGAGCTTCTCCTCGGCGCTGGCGATGGCGGTTTTCACGCCCGCATTCTCCAGCGGCTTGCCGGCCTTGAAGCGCACGTTCTTGAGCACCTGCGGCAGCGGCTCGAAGCGATGACAGACTTCCGACACCGGCTTGTTACGGCGCTTGACCACGGCCAGCACCTGCAGCGCGGCGACGAGGCCGTCGCCGGTGGTGGTGTAATCGGACAGGATGATGTGGCCGGACTGCTCGCCGCCGACATTGTAGCCGTCGGCGCGCATACGCTCGAGCACGTAACGGTCGCCGACCGGCGTGCGCACCAGCTCGATGCCGAGGCCGGCGAGATGGCGCTCGAGGCCGAGATTGGACATCACCGTCGACACGATGCCGGGGCGCTGTAGGCGGCCGTCTTCCTTGAAGCTCTCGGCGATGACGGCGAGCAACTGGTCGCCGTCGACCACATGGCCGCGCTCGTCGATGATCATGACGCGGTCGGCGTCGCCGTCGAGCGCGATGCCGATGTCGGCGCGCATCTCGCGCACCTTGCGCGAGATCGCGGCGAGATCAGTCGAGCCGCATTCCTTGTTGATGTTGAAGCCGTCCGGCTCGACGCCGATCTCGATCACGTCGGCACCCATTTCCCACAACGCGCCGGGCGCGACCTTGTAGGCGGCGCCGTTGGCGCAATCGACCACCACGCGCAGGCCGTCGAGCGAGAGATGGCGCGGCAGCGTGAGCTTGGCGAACTCGATGTAGCGGTCCTGCACGCCGTCGATGCGGCGGGCGCGGCCGAGATCGTTGCTCGGCGCGAGTTGCTTGCTGAGATCGGAATCAAGCAGCTTCTCGATTTCGAGCTCGACCTTGTCCGAGAGCTTGAAGCCGTCCGGGCCGAACAGCTTGATGCCGTTGTCGTCGAATGGATTGTGCGAGGCCGAGATCATGACGCCGAGATCGGCGCGCATCGAGCGCGCGAGCATGCCGACGGCGGGCGTCGGGATCGGGCCGGTGAGCAGCACGTCCATACCGACCGAGGTGAAGCCGGCAACCATCGCGTTCTCGATCATGTAGCCGGACAGGCGGGTGTCCTTGCCGATCAGCACGCGGTGGCGGTGCTCGCCCTTGCGGAACACGATGCCGGCGGCCTGGCCCACGCGCAGGGCCAATTCGGGCGTGATGACCTTGTTGGCCCGGCCGCGAATGCCGTCGGTGCCGAAATAGCGACGAACCATCTAATGCCCCTCAACGCCCACGAGCTTACGGCTTTGCGCCTTGATGAAACGGTTTTTGGCAGGGGCGGCTATGCCTGCCCGCGCGGCCTTATAATAGAGCCAAGGTCGTGAATTTACTTCAAAAATTGTGAGTAAACATTACCAATGCCGTTAACCGGGGAAAGCCCGTATTTTCCCTGAGGGAAACACCGCCGCGGCGGGCATTTCGCCGCCTCCGGCGCTGTGCTACCCGATTAAGGATTGCCAGCCGGAACTCTCGCCCATGAAAACGATGCCCTCGATCGAGGACCTGCGCCTCTTGGCCCGGCGCCGGGTCCCGCGCGCCTTTTTCGATTACGCCGACAGCGGCTCCTATAACGAGGAGACCTTCCGCGCCAACCGCACCGACCTGGAGCACATCAGGCTGCGCCAGCGCGTGCTTGTGGACGTCTCGGCCCGCTCAACCGAAACCACGATCCTCGGCGAAAAGGTGAGCGCACCCTTCGCGCTGGCGCCGATCGGCTTACTCGGGATGCAGCACGGCGACGGCGAAATCCTGTCCGCGAAAGCGGCGAACGAGGCCGGCGTTCCTTACACGCTCTCGACCATGTCGATCGGCTCGATCGAGGACGTGGCGGAAGCGACGCAAAAGCCGTTCTGGTTTCAGCTCTATGTCATCAAGGACCGCGCGTTCACGAAGGACATCCTGGCGCGCGCGCAGGCCGCCAAGTGCAGCGCGCTGGTCCTGACCGTCGATCTGCAGGTGCTCGGCCAGCGCCACCGCGACATCAGGAACGGCATGACCGTGCCGCCCGAGATCCGCATCAAGAACATCATCGACATCGCCACGAAGCCGGCCTGGGCCTGGAGCATCCTCAAGGGCAAGCGCAAGACCTTCGGCAATCTCGCCGGCCATGTGAGGGGCATGGAGAACGTCAACTCGCTCGCCGCCTGGACGGCATCGCAATTCGACCCGGCGCTGAACTGGCGCGACGTCGAATGGATCAAGAGCATCTGGCCGGGCAAGATCATCATCAAGGGCATCCTCGATCCGGACGATGCCAAGACCGCGGTCGGCATCGGCGCCGATGCCATCGTGGTGTCGAACCACGGCGGCCGCCAGCTGGACGGCGCGCCGTCCTCGATCTACGCGCTGCCGCGCGTGGCGGAAGCGGTCGGCGACAAGACCGAGGTGATGTTCGACGGCGGCATCCGCACCGGCGCCGACATCATGCGGGCGCTGGCGCTCGGGGCGCGCTCCTGCATGATCGGCCGTGCTTATGTCTACGGGCTGGGCGCCGGCGGCCAGGCCGGCGTTACGCGCGCGATCGAGATCCTGAAGAAAGAGCTCGACGTCACCATGGCGCTCACCGGCGTCAATAAAATTTCGGAGATCGGATCGCAGGTGCTGGTCGACGCCGCCGACAAGCTCGCCTCCATGCGGGCGCAGGGCTCATGACGATCGAACGGCCGGCGCCGCTCGCCGTTTCGGCCTTTCCACACGTCCTTCCGATCACCACACGCTGGATGGACAATGATGTTTATGGTCACGTCAACAACGTGGTCTATTATTCGTTCTTCGATACGGTGGTGAATCGCTACCTGATCGAGCAGGGCGCGCTCGATTTCACAAACGGCACGGTGATTGGTTTGGTCGTGGAAACCAAGTGCAACTATTTTCGGCCGCTCGCCTTTCCGGACGCAGTGCGCGCAGGCTTACGCGTTACGCATCAAGGCAGCAGCAGCGTGCGCTATGAGGTCGGATTGTTCCGCAATGAAGAAGACACCGCCTGCGCGCAAGGGCATTTCGTGCACGTCTATGTCGACCGTGCCTCCGGGCGGCCGGTGCCCCTGCCGGACGTGCTAAGAAAGGCGCTGGCGCCCTTGCAGCAAGGTTGACGATGACAGCGGATGTCACCACCAAAGACGGCGGCAAGCTCACCGCGCACGCATTGCGGGCGGCGGTGCTCGGCGAGGTGCATGCGCGCCCCTTTACGCCGATCGAGACACCACGTCGGATTTTGCATTTCGCCTTCGAGACCGGCGGCGAAGCGGCGCGCGCCGATCGCGCGCTCCTGACCGAATTTTGCCGGCAGCGCGGCCTGGACCCGCTGAGGGAAGGCAGCAAGCATCATCGCTTGCGCCTGGGCGGCGCCGTGCTGCGGTGGGAGCAGCACTCCGAATTCACGACCTATACCTGGGAGCTGCCGTCGGAGACGCTGGTGCCGTTCCTCCCGTCGGCTTCGGCATTGGCGGCGCCGATGACGACGCTGCCGCAGCCGGGACTGCTCATCGTCGCGCTCGACCTGCATCTGTTGCCGGACGCCGAAACGGGCGCCACCACCGGACAACTGTTCGACCGCGCCAGCCTGGCGGTCGCCGAGAACGCCGAAGGCGATGCGCTGTTCGCCACCGACTTTCAGGCCGATGCCGCAGGCTTCGTCCGCGTCCTGGTGCTCGACCGCGGCTTGGGCCACGAGCGCGCCGGCGCATTGGTGCAGCGGCTCGTCGAGACGGAAACCTATCGCACATTGGCGCTGCTCGGCCTGCCGGAAGCGCAGCGGCTTTCGCCGTCGATCAACCGCATCGAGCATCGGCTTGCCGAGGTCACCGAGGAAATGCGCCGCTCCGAACAACTCGTCGACAATCACCGTCTGCTCGACGAGTTGACCGCGCTCGCGGCCGAGCTGGAAGCGGGCGCCGCGGCAAGCCTGTTCCGCTTCGGCGCCAGCCGCGCCTATAACGAGATCGTGCAGCTGCGCCTGCAGACCATCGGCGAGCGCAAGGTCGAGGGCTTCCCCACCTGGACGTCGTTCCTGGCGCGACGCATGGCGCCGGCCATGCGCACCTGCATCACCACCGAGGAGCGGCAGGAAACGTTGTCGCAGAAGTTGGCGCGTGCCGCCAACCTCTTGCGTACGCGCGTCGACGTCGAGGTCGAACAGCAAAACCGCAACCTGCTGCGCTCCATGAACGACCGCACGCGCCTGCAGTTACGCTTGCAGACCACGGTCGAAGGCTTATCGGTCGCGGCCATCAGCTATTATGTCGTCGGCCTGTTCGGCTATCTGGTGAAGGGCGCGCATGACGAAGGCGTGCCGGTGAACATCTCGCTCGCCACCGCGCTGTTCGTGCCCGTGGCGGTATTGGCGATCTGGTGGATCGTGCGGCGCGTCCGGCGCAAGCACCTGATCGGCGATCAATAGAGGAGCGCCGTCATCCTGAGGTGGCCGCGTTAGCGGCCCTCGAAGGATGGCGGCGCCGATAAGATCGTTCATCCTTCGAGGCTCGCTTCGCTCGCACCTCAGGATGACGGGTCTCACTCCACGTTCGCTGCTACTCCGCCGCCTGGCGCGCCGGCTCTGAGGCTTGCGCCAAAACCTGATGGATCTGCGCCACCACGGCGGCGCCCTCACCGATCGCCGCGCCGACGCGCTTGGTCGAACTCGCCCGCACGTCGCCAATGGCGAAGATGCCCGGCATGCTGGTTTCGAGCGGCAACGGCGGACGCCCGGGGTCGTCCTCTGCTGGGAAGCCTTGACCGGTGATGACGAAGCCTTTGGCGTCAACATCGACGCAATTGTCCAGCCAATCCGTGTTCGGATCAGCACCGATGAACAGGAACAGATGGCGCAGTGGAATCCTGTGTGCCTCTCCGGCGCGCGTGCGCAAGGTCGCGCTCATGAGGCCACAGGTCGTGCTGCCTTCGAGCGCGACGACCTCGGCGCCGACCTTTAGCTCGACGTTCGGCAACGCGGCGATGCGGTCGATCAGATAGCGCGACATCGTCTCTTCCAGGCGCCGGCGCACGACGAGCTTGAGATGCTTCACCTTTGGGGCGAGATAGACGACGGCCTGTCCGGCCGAGTTGCCGCCGCCGATCAGCGCGACATCCTCGCCCTCGCACAATTTGGCTTCGATCGGCGACGCCCAATAGGACACGCCGTTGCTGTCGAAGTCGGAAAGGTTCGGAATGTCCAGCTGCCGGTAGCGCGCACCGGAAGCAATCACGACCGTGCGCGCGCGGATCGTCAGGCCATTGGAGATCTTGAGCGCGAACGGGCCATTCGCGCAGCGCTCCGGCCCGCCACAATCGAGCCGCTCGACCTGCAGCGGAATGGCGACCTCGGCGCCGAACTTCTGCGCCTGCGTGTAGGCACGGCCGGCGAGCGCCTGGCCCGAAATACCGGTTGGAAAGCCGAGATAGTTCTCGATGCGGGCGGAGGCGCCGGCCTGGCCGCCGAAAGCGCGCTGGTCGAAAACGATCACCGACAGGCCTTCCGACGCGGCATAGACCGCCGCTGCGAGACCCGCGGGACCGGCGCCAACCACCGCGACGTCGTACAGTGCGCAGGGGGCGATCTCCGGCGTGATGCCAAGGCACATGGCGGCTTCGGCATCGGTCGGCCGCTTTAGCAGCTTGCCGTTGGGACAGATCATCAAGGGTAGTTCGTGCGGCTGCACACCGAAACGTTCGATCGCGGCGCGCGCTTCCTCGTCGGCCTCGGCGTCCATGACCATGTAGGGATAGCCGTTGCGCGTGAGGAAGCCCTGTAGGCGGATGCATTCTGGCAAACCGCCGCGATCGATGATGACCGAACCGGCGCCTCCCTCCTGAAGCAGGGCGACGCGGCGCAGGATGAAAGCGCGCATGAGGATTTCGCCAAGATCGGCGGAGCCGATCACCAGTGCGCGCACATGCGCTGCATCGAACGGCAATGCCGTGCAGCCTTCCGGACCGGCGTGAGCCGTAGTCAGCGTCCCACGGCCGGAGAGCTGGCTGACTTCACCACTGAACTGGCCAGCGGAGAGCGAGACAACGGACGATACGCGATGCAACCCGTCGCGGCGCGCGATCTCCATGCCGCCCTCTAGCACGAGCCAGGACGGCGCGTTGCGCGTTCCCACGTCATAGAGCATCTCGCCCGGCGCGAAGCGCTGCGCCTCACCGCTTGCGAACCGCCTGGCGGTCTCGATCTGCACGGCGTCGAGGACGGGAAATAGTTGGTCGAAGCGCGTCTCGGAAATACCCATGAAGAACTCCGTCGCCCTACCGGCGGGCCAAATCTAGCATAAAGACGCCGTATGTCGGCCCAGCGAAAGGTGTGGTCGCCTCATCCCAATTCTGTGATCGTGCGCCGAATGGCGCCAATGGAACCGGCGGCCTATCTAGTGTCGGCTGCCAACCGGGATGACATCATGCGCACGGAGCGTCTCGAATTCACCAACGCCAAAGGCGAAAAGCTGTCGGCCCTGCTCGACTTTCCGCTCGGCGAGCCCAACGCCTTCGCGCTGTTCGCGCATTGCTTCACCTGCGGCAAGGACAACCTCGCCGCCAAGCGCATCGCCGAGCGGCTGGCGATGAACGGCATCGCGGTGCTGCGTTTCGATTTCACTGGGCTCGGCACCAGCGAGGGCAATTTCGCCGACACACATTTTTCGTCAAATGTGGACGATCTCGTCGTCGCCGCCGATCATTTGCGCACGCACCACAGCGCACCCGCCATCCTGATCGGCCACAGCCTCGGCGGCTGCGCGGTGCTTGCCGCCGCGCATCGCGTCGCGGAGGCGCGCTGCGTGGTCACCATCGCGGCGCCGAGCGATCCCGTGCACGTCACTCATCTGTTCAAGGATGAGATCGACAAGATCAAAAGCGACGGCGAGGTGGAGGTCGCACTTGCCGGACGGCCGTTCCGCATCAAGCGCGCCTTCCTGAACGACGTGAGCGAGCAGAAGCTGAACGAGTGTCTGGCCACCTTGCGCAAGGCGCTTCTTGTGTTCCATTCGCCGACCGACGAGGTCGTCGGCATCGATCATGCCTCCTACATCTTCACGCATGCCAAGCACCCGAAGAGCTTCGTTTCTCTCGCCGGCGCCGATCATCTCCTGAGCAAGAAAAGCGACGCTGCTTACGTCGCCAATGTGATCGCGGCCTGGGCCGGCCGCTACATCGAACAGGTGGAGGAGCGCACCGACGCCGACATCGAGACCGGCACCGTGCTGGTGCGCGAGACCGGCCAGGGCAAGTTCCAACAGGAGATCTTGAGCGGCCCGCATCGCTTTCTGGCAGA